>Ga0209253_10000975_pt1 | contig 25083 bp, 22 predicted proteins | sample FrelakmetBRP12BR_FD_187145 | JGI IMG/M metagenome (GOLD analysis project Ga0209253, IMG submission 187145) | Freshwater lake sediment microbial communities from the University of Notre Dame, USA, for methane emissions studies - BRP12 BR (SPAdes)... | ecosystem: Environmental > Aquatic >...
CTTGAAAACACTCACTATTGGGCATGGGTGGATCAAACCGTTCTTAAAACAATCAAAGATAAATCCTAAATTAATTTTAGACTGGAATATTAGCTATATTTTCCCATACATATCCTATCAAATCGTGCTGATTGTTCCATTTTTCATATAGTTTCTTTTTTTCTGGAATACCACCCAGTTTTTCATAGAATTTTCGATATGGATTTTCTTTTAGAACCCAAATTATCATGCTTTTCCATTTTTGAGAAAGAAAATATTCGATTATTTTACCTACTAATTGTGTACCTATCCCTTTTCGTTGAAATTCTTTCAAAACATAAACTGCTGCAATTTCGCAATCATATGGAGAAGTTGATTCAAATACTCCACCGTTAGCATAACCAACAATTCCATCGTGAAGATCTTCTGCAATAATCATTTCATTAGACTTTTTCTCTCTTTCTCTGATTACCTTTTCCCAGTGTTCCGAACTTTTTTCTATGGCCATGGTATCTAATTTTTCATCTGGGAAAAGTCCCCGATAGGTAGTCTGCCAAGTTCTAATTCCAACGGTTGCTATTCCTTTAGCATCTTCCAGGATTACTTTTCTGATTTTTACAGGCATTTTGCATTCAAAATTGTGCTGATCAAGAAAATAGTATTTTTTTCTTATTAATTATATCTTATATCCGATAGCCTTTAGATCGTTCTTTTTCGATCCCTTTCTGTTTTTGGAACTACCCTCCAATATCTCAGATGGTAATAGAAGAAGGTAGAAGGAAGAAGTACAATGTACAATGAAGGAGGTTAACAAGATGTGGAACCGTGGAATTAAGATCGTTCTGTTATAAATATTCCCACACGCCGCTTCCTTTAAAATTATGGACGATTGTCTTTATGGTAGTTAACTGAAAAGCAGAATAGCCGATTCCTTCCCGTCCGATCCCCGAATCTTTAACCCCACCAAATGGATAATACCCTATCCCATGACGTGGGTATTCATTTATAAAAACTGCGCCAACTTCCAAACTACGGGCGATTTTCTGGATTTTTCCTTCATTTTCGCTAAAAATTGAGGCATCCAATCCAAATCGGGAGAGGTTTGAAAGATTTAATCCTTCAGTTGGGGTTTCTATCTTGATTAAGAGGGTCAGAGGTCCGAAAATTTCTTCCTGAAAAGCCATCAATTTAGGTAGATTACCCGCACTAACCTCTAATAATAGAGGATCGATATAATTTTCGTGCCGGTTATATTTAGTAAGCAAGTTAGCCCCTTTTTCGATAGCATCATCGTAAGCTTGTTCGATCCGATCTGCACTTTTCATATCAATCAACGGTCCCATAATTGCTTCTTTATCGGAAAGGGGGTTGAGAGCTTTTACATTGTCTAGTTTTTTAACTAACTTTGCTTTAAGGTCAGCGTAAATTCCGGACTCAACAAAAATAAGTTTTATAGCATCACATCGTTGCCCCGCATATTTGACCATACCACTAAAAAGCTTATCTACGGTCCGTTCTAGATTACAATCGTTTAATACAATAGCAGAATCTTTTCCTCCCAATTCCATGTGATAATTCTTAATCCCACCCATTTTAATAATAGCCTCCCCTACTTCCGTGCTGCCCGTAAAACTTATTGCACTGAATTTGCGATTTTGAACTAATTCATCCATATCCTTCCCACGAATTGTTAAAGTCGTAAGGCTGCCGATAGGCAAACCCGAGTGTTCCAAAAGGCGTGTAAGCATTATAGGGGCAATAGGAGCTGCCGATGCGGGTTTCAGAAAAACTGCATTTCCAACTAAAATTGAAGGGATAATTTTTGTTGCGGGTATGAATAATGGATAATTAAAGGGTCCTATTGTAAGAATTAATCCGAATGGTTCGCGTTTGACGATTCCTTGAGTTTCATAGGTTTCTTCACTCCAGTCGCCTGGGATATATTCGCCCATTAAACGAGTACTCTCCATAGTCGTTTTATCCAACCGTTCAATGGTTGCATTAACTTCACCCATTGCGTTTTCCATAGGTTTTCCTGCGGTTTTTATAAGGACGTCAACGAAATCCTGTTTGGATTCTTCCAATAGTTTGGCCACAGTGAGGAAAGTCTTTATTCGTTTTTGACCAGGATAATTACGAATATTCTTTCGTCCGTCTTGATAAGCAGAATTAATGGCGAGATTCATCGTTTCCGACTTTGGAACTGTTACGCGAGCTATAAGCGACCCGTCTATCGGACTTTTGATATCCATGAATTTGTCGCAGAAGAGCCATTTCCCTCCGATAAAATTTTTAAACTCTATGATACCGTCATTTCCAATTCTGTAAATTTCCCGAAATATAGCATTTGTAAGTTGTATTTCCATCGATTCCACCTGCATATCTTATAGGGATCGCCTACTTATAATTTTCATTTTAATAATTTATATTTTAAGCCGAATTGGCTATCTCGCATTTACTCCAAATCAATAAAATAAAATTTTTACTCTCATGTCAAAGTGAGAAAATACCGAGAGGAATCATATGTTTATCATGCATGGAAAATAACAGGTTCGATGTCGAATTTGCTAAGATCTATTGACTTGTACTGCATAAACTATGAATTTTACGAACCTTTAAAAAATCAAAAATAGGATCGAGGTTCAAACAAAAACACTAATAAGGTTTCAATTCACTTATGAGTTATGAAAGACGAAGATTTTCATCCTGAAGCGGGAAACTTTGCCTCCTCATTCGGGAATTATTGCATATTAGTGAGTCACGGGGAGGAAGAACAGGAGGGGGTTAAGATTTTCGTTCAAATTATTTATGCACGAGATCTTCACATAGGATATGCAGAAGTTGGTGATTCCCAATTTATCAATGGAATCCCAATAACTATCTATGGACCTGATAAGGATTTGTGGAAAATTCCCGTACTGGCAAGCGGTCACCTCATCTTGAAGGATCAGAACGATCTGAAATCAACAAGGTTATGGCTTCGAAACAAAAAGAGATTCTGGCTCCATTCTAAGAAAATTCTCCAGATCTGTAAAGCTGCATACGTGCGGGTGTTTGATGCACTCGAAATGGAAAAAAAATATCCCAATGATTCTCTTTCTTGGTTTCGGAATCAACAAAAGAACAAATAGGTCTCATTGGATTTTCATTCCACAACCATCTATTTATAAAGAACGGGATCGAAACCGCTCTTACCATGAGGATAACTTATAATATCGTGTTGTTAAATGATTATATGCATCTCATATGCAGATAACCATTCAAAAAACGACTCCTAAAACAAAAATCTCTACACTACTACGCGGAAACTTATGATTCGGGAAGGCTTGGCATTAGCAATGAGAAAAAATGCCAAGAATCATACTGAAGAATCCTCTTTATTATTACTACAAGCACACAGAAGAACAACCATTTATTGATATGATAATTTGCTTCACATTTGAAAAATCTAATACAAATCGATCTCCTTATTGATTCAGGATGGAGAAATTCATAATAGGAATTTTTGATCGATTACACAAAAATCGTTGAATTTAAAAAAAAAGAAAATCAGAGAAGTTTCTTATTTTGTTTTATAGGTATCCTCTAATATTGTTAGATGTTCCAATAAAACTTGATCATTCTTGACCTTATCGTTGTAATCCCTTCGAATCTGATTAAGTAGGTATTCTGGAAAGACTTTCTTGATACAGATGTCGGATTTTAAAGCATAATATTCATTTCCTGCGGGATCCTGCATAACGGATAGAAAGCCTTTATCCCACAATTTCTTTAATACCATTTCCAAATCTTCCACGCCTTTCTTTTGCAATTTTTCCAAGTCATCGTGGGTTACGATCGCTTGGCGCATCAATTTCATTGCCTCGTATGTCTGAGGATCTAATAAGGTTTCCACCATTGCGATGTTATCTTCTTCACTTGGCATGTACGATGAGAAATATGTCCTGCATTCCGTGATAAAGGCCTCATTTAATTCGACAGGTAATCCACGAGAAACTGGATTTTTTATCAAATTTTTCGGAGGTTGACGGTAGATCAAAATATCTCCAGTCATGAATAATGTTTCCACAGCGAGTTGCTTTACGGAGATTTGCTTTAGTATTCCTGCTTTTACAAAACTGGATACGACACTTTCCATATCCACAAATCCCGTCTTATACAAATCTTTCAGCCATACTCCTACTTCGGAACGAGCTACCGATCCCTCTTCACGTAAACGCTGTATTAAAACTCGCTTTGTTTCGTCAAAATATAACATCATTAATCGCTGCTCTTCATCCAATTTCGGATAAATACTTACACGCTGGAATAACGAGGGGAGAATTTTTCGATACGCATCTCCTTCTATGTTCTGAACGATAAGTCTGCAGATATCAGCAAGACCATCTTCAAATGTGTCGGGATCTTCATCCACGGTCAAGACCAATATGATATATAAGCTATGTTCCGGCCCACTAAAGTAACTTGCAATTGTAGATGCTCCTGCCATTAGGGAAATCATCCCGGCTTCCTGATTGTATTCGTGTGTGCTATATATTTGCATAAGTGTCTTGTCGGTGACAAGCAGTTCTTCGGGATACTTAGCTAAAATTTCTGCTCCGATCCGTTCGTCCCACCTCATTAAAACTAAACCAATTGGCATTTTTATTCATTACCTCCTTCTTTTTCTTCTAAATCCACGTAGGATTCTGATCCTTTTGATTTTCCTTTTCCTTTCCCGGGTTTTTTACCTTTCAGAGACACCCCCAGCAAGGAAAATGCTTCTTCTGCATCATCCGCAATCATTTCATCCCATGAACGCGTAATATTTGGCTGCGTGAATTGGGTTTTTCTTCGAATGGATTTGCGTGTAGCTGTGATTTGCTTCACCATCCATGGAATTCGGGCATACTGAATACCTTTTGTTAGTCCAAACGCACCCAGAGCAACAACCGCTACTCCTCCCCCGATTAACCAGAAGATCAAAGGAATGTTGAATGGACCGAGTGGTGGTCTTATTTGTATGGTTACAGGGATCGAATTAATGGTATAATTTTCATTATAAGCAATGGATATTTGAGCTTCGAAGATTTTATCGAATGCAAGGGTTTGGTATGCATTTGTATCTACAAGATGATAGTATACACCACTAGATCCTACTTCATTCATCGCATAGGTGTTTCCATCATAGGTTATTGTAATAGTTGCTCCAGAGAGCACGGTATTGTACACGGGATCGTTCAATTGTAGTGAGATGTTAATTATCTCGCCTTTAGGTGCGGTGAAAATATCACCCGTAATATCAGTTTCGAGTTCCATCACAATTCTTTCTATAATTAAACTAATTGCAGATTGACGTTCCACGTAGTTATTAGCTCCAATGCGAACTACTAAGCTGTAAGTTCCCACCCCTAGTGCAGACGTATCAAATCCCACTAAAGTGTATACTCCTGCTGTTGCAGTCTCTACTAAGCTACCGGTAGTAAAACTAATTGGATTTCCTTGAGCATCAAATTTCTGTAATTCCCAATCCAGCGTAGTAGCATCTGAGATTCCTGTTCCGCCTGATATACTATAAACGAATTCAAAATCACGAAGAGTAGTGACTTTGATCGTAAACGAGCTTTGCAGGAATATGGTTCCGTTTATCTCGGTGTAGATATCTCGTATCTTCAAGGAAATTTCTTTGGTTGGAGTGGTATAATCTTCTCTTTCTCCCCGAAGGTTTAAGATATAAGTTCCCGTATTTCCAAACACGGTGGTGCTTAGGTTCAGTTCATAATGATCTCCCACGGGAGTAAAGCTACCGTAAATGAGGGGATTATTGGCGACTGTATAATATACCATTCCATCAGTGATTAATTGGTCGTAGTAGGTATCATTTAAGCGAACACTCATATTTATTTGATCCTGCCAGTTAACTTCTACACTGGTTCTATCTGGGAGTAGTACCATGGGAACAGCTTTAAGAGTTAATAACGTAGCATTCGTAATTGGAGTATATCCCGGTCGAGTTGCGGTTACATAGATATTTAAGGGTGTCGCAGCTGGTAAACTAAGAGCGGATGAATCGATAGTAACACCATAATGTCCATCGGGACCATCCGGGCTGAGTGGTTCATTAATTGCATACCCAGGTATTGTATAGGTTACAGTTGCTCCCAAAATTGCATAAGGAGTATCACTTATTTCATAAAAATAATACACATCTACCTCAAAAGAGTCTCCCCAGGTATAGGAGGTCATTGATAAGCCGGATTCCATCAGAAGCGCGGTCGAGAAGTCCTGAACTTGAACTTCTGCAGATAAACTTGTATAACTTTCTAGAGGTGTAGTATAATTATCTTCAAATCCACCAGTGATATTTATTTGCTTTAAATCTCCCAAGAATGTTACTTCAAAGGTGTAATTTAACGCACTGGAAGATTGATTTATCCAATAGAAAGATGCAACACCAGAACTGTCTGAGAAAATATCTCCCACAAGTTCAGAAGTAACAGAATCATTAGTGTAAAAAGTCACTTTTGCTCCAATTATCGATTCCGGAATAGCACCAGTACTTTGAAGACTTAAATCCAGGCGAGTTAATCCCAATTCATCAATAATTATGGAACGGGAGGAATCTAAGGGAGAGATATCAATAGTCTCTAATTCTATGGGATCCTTCCCAAAGGCTTCATACGTCACATTCACTGTATAATCTGATTCTTTCAAACGAATAAAATGCACTTCTCCATTTTCATCTGTTAATGCACTTTGAGGTCCCGGGTTATCCCAGACTCCGGGATTTGTCGCATTTATTAGAGATACATTAATACCGGAAGCAAAAAAATCATCATGATCTATGCATGTGATATCCAAATTGAAGAACAAATTTTCTGCAGTTCCAGGAGATGCTGATACAGGATTCATCAAACCATTGTAAACTCCATCCACATAAGATAATGCACCTAAATAATCATCAACTGAGCCAATATCATCATCCAGAAATTCCCAGAAAGTCATGGTTACATTGTAATCGTTAGGATCGAAATGAGGTCCTTCATTATTATCTAAGTTTGTCTCATTTCCCGGAACAATATTCACTAAACTCGGAGTTCCCGATATGTAGAAGCTAGTCCAATTCATCTCATCCAGCGTAATATACTGACTGGCATTTTGTATTCCTGTTAAGAACAAACCTATAGTCGTTAACCGGTTCCCTCCATTGAAATCACGAATAAGCGTATATTCAGAGGAAGTAATTTGATTTGTCAAACCGAATGTTCTTTGATTATCATACAGGTATTCATCAAAATTAGTAGCTTTATAGTAGGTATTGATTGCTGAAAATGAAGAATTATCAGGGCTTACGTGGTATTGTTCCCAATAAAAGGTGCGCTCGCATTTCCACATATTTAATTTCTCGTAAAAAGTTACAAGATCAGTAACTTCCAAATCATTACTTTTAGTCCATGTTAATTTGAATTGACTATAAATAGGTCCCGATTCGCGCAATTGGATAAGAGAAATATCGGATTGTGGAATTAGAGAGGTTGTAAGACTAGTAATGGAATTGGTTCCATCGTTAAAAGACCGTAGAATGTTATCAGTTGAAAATCTCAGGGTAAATGCCCAAGATCCTGCTGCTTCTTCACAGAAAACGATAAAAGAATGCCATCCTTGGCTCATATCAAACGCAGTACTTGCCCATCTATCGCTACTGCCTAATGAGTTTGCAGTATGACTATAAAACAATCTGGGAGATGCATGATCCATGATTACACCAATTCCATCATCGGAAGCGATTTTTAAGTAAATATTGTCAAAATCACTTGGTGCATATACATAAATCATGGCATAAGCAGTGCGTCGATCTCCTCCATAAATAGTGTTAAAATCTATAATGGAATCGGTATCATGCTGAATCGTCCATTGTTTTGTCGGATCTAATCCAATTGTTGCATTTCCACCCGTTGCATAATCACCTTCCACATAATCTTTTGTAAGATCAAGGTGAGCTCTATTGGTTACTGATGCATATGATGTCCAAGTGGATGGTTCAGTGAATGGTCCCACTATCAACCAATCTCTCAAGAATCCTCGGACATCGGGTGAGTAGGTTGAAGATCCCGGTCTTAGAACTTTACTTAAAGGCATAAATGAATTTTCGGTGTGATAATTAACGCCTTTATATTCAAAATTATAAATTGCAGAATCTTCAGCAAACTCTATTTCATAATGTCCATTATCTACAGAAACCGTTGTCCCATCAAAATTAGTAACAAGGGAGGATATGGGGGAATACGCAGTAATACCAGAATCCGCTGAATAATAGACATAATAGTCCAGAGTTTCATTCAAATTGATTGTTACAAGGAATGTCATTGTAAAACTGAGAATATAGGTGTGTGTAATATCATCTGTTATATTCTCCAATTGGAATGATTGTGGCGTCCAAGTTCCTGCTGTATATTTTACCAAGCGGGTTGAATCAATTAAATGAGTACCCGCTTCAAATTCCAAATAAACTTCAACAGGTTCATTCGTTCGTTGATATATATTCGGCTCTTGAATCGTTACCAGTAAGCGATGAGTGTAACTTTCATTCCACCAACTTGATGCAGTATCAGATGCGGACGGTAATTTAAGTGGACTATCATCAACAAGGGAGTAACCGCCGGATCCATTGTTATTAGTTGTGCTGGAATCAAAATAAGGATGTAAGCTTACTGAAACGAAAACAATTTGCACTAAGAACAGTAATATTACCACTGTTGAAGCGTATTGTTTTCTTATCATTTTTATTCACGCTGTTTTACTCGAAAGAATTCAACTAATGAGATATCTTGATCTTGCACCTAAATTTTTTCGCTCCAGTAGTGAAAGCGCGAAATGGTTAAGAATATGATAACCCTAATTATCTCTAAGGTTTTTTAGATGATACGAAGAGCAGCGGTTGCAGGTAGTTTTTATCCCCGTAATCAAGAACAATTGATGGAAACCATTGAGGAATGTTTTCGGGATGCGGATTTTGGACCCGGAGAAATAATTCCAAATAGAAATTCACCATCAAAGTGCACCATTTTAGGAGGAGTTTGTCCACATGCAGGATATGTGTATAGCGGAGCGGCAACTGCACATACCATAAAAGCAATTTTTGAGGAAAGATGCCCTGAAACTGTAATAATTTTAGGTACACAGCATACGGGATATTACGGAATATCTGTTATGAGAGCAGGGAAATGGGAAACTCCTTTGGGAAACATTTCTATAGATAATCCGATCGCAGAAGCAATTCTTTCACGCTCCACACTCATTAAAGCAGATAATGCTGCCTTCACTGGATCCCACGCACGAGAACATAATATTGAAGTACAACTACCTTTTCTACAATACGCAGCACAGCAATATAAAAAGCAGTTGGAAATTGTTCCCATTACACTGGGAGATATGAATCTTAATCATCTTGAACAAGTAGCAAAGGAAATTGCTAGCGTTATAAAAGAAACCAAGAAAGATATTGTCCTAATTGCATCCAGTGACATGACTCATAAACAACCACGGAATTATTACCAACCTGCTGAAGATCTAAACGATATGCGGGAACGGGATACAGCAGTTTTTGATGCGGTCACTCGATATGATTGGAAAAATGTTTATGAAAATGCTTTGAAGACTACGGTATGTGGACCACAAACGATCGTAACAGGAATGCTTGTGTGTCAAGAAAGAGGTGCCAAGTCCGCAGAAGTCTTAAAATATTATACATCTTATGAGAAAATGGGCGGTTCAGGTCCGTGTGAGTATTCCGTAGGATACCTTTCAGCAATATTTACTCTTTAAATCCTAAACAGAGTTTTGCATTGGAGGAGATATATAATATTTGATCTTATTTTTTTGCCATGCGTGAATAATGGCATTCAGAACTCTACTTTCATCTACTTCACCGCCCGATTTAAGTTCCCCCCGTTTATTTCCAATTAAATATAGAATGTGCTCAAAATCCGAATAACTGAGACTAGAAGGTACATCGTTTTTGACATATTTTTGGATAAATACATCTGCAGATTCAGGAAGTTTAGCTTGAATGAACGCTTCATCTACGCCATAAAAATCCAATACTTTGTTTGGAGTGATATACAATTCAAATAATGTTTGAACTACTGCTTCTTTATCGAGAATTTTTTCGGGATTAATCACTCCCTTAATGGCTTGATCTATTTCGTTATCTTCGGAAAGAGGAATAATACCAGGTGTGTCAAGTAGTTGAAAATTTTGAGTAATTTTAATCTCGATTATGCCCCTCGTAAATCCAGCTCGGGAGGAGATTCCTATCTTTTTCTTATCTCCGGTAAAAGCTTTAATGAGGGAGGATTTACCGGTGTTTGGATAACCTACAATTATCGCTTTAGTTTGTCGTTTCTTAAATAAGTGAGATAGAGTTTTTTTAAAAGTCAATATTCCTCGAGAATAAAGTGCACTGAGCCCATACACGCTATAAGGAGTTGTTTTCTTGAAATAACGGATCCATGCTTCCAAGATTGGTTTCGGTATCAAATCAATTTTATTGATAATGAGGAAAATCTTCTTTTCAGGAGTTTTCTTATGAACAAATTCCTCGAGTTTTAAATTTCGGGTGCCCTGGGGATTCCGAGCGTCTAATACTTGGAATATAACATCGGCAGAAGTGATTATACTTTCAAATACCTCTTTTAAGAATCGTTCTGTTTTCATTGAAGTTCCTCCTTTAATCCTTATATTTTGACTCCATTTTCTTCTTTTGATATAGATAAATCTCCAAGAGGAAAAAATAACCGATAAAAACGTACCAATATTCACTTGCAAGCACGAAAAGGATGAGAAAAGCAACTAACGCGAGTGTTATTCCAATCACGAGCATTGTAGTATTGTGAAAATAACGATCAATCGCAAAACTTGTGACATCCATCCCTGATTCCAATTGAAGTTCTTTTCTGGTTCTTCCCAAATTCTTTTCATCTTCCGTTATTAAAAATGCCCATCCGTACTGTTTTTTCCCGTAAAACATCCGGATTTTCCAATCAATACAATCTAGAAAGATATGAGTTCCATATGCAATCCCCGATATCCAAACAACATGGATATTCCACAAGATTCCTACGGGAATTCCGACTAAAAACAATAAAAAAGTAGGATAAATGGAGTGGGTGAAAAAGTTACGATGATCCTCGTTAAGTGCTAGCTTGTATGCAAATATGTCTGCATCTGCAATTATTGAGGTTACGATGATCACCAAAAACAGCCAAATATTCATGGAGAAAAAAAACTGAGCAATCGAAGCAATTAGCACTCCTAATGCATAGTGAACGTTTGAATGCATAGACATTCCTTTAATGTATTCAATAATTGTTATATTTTACTTTATCATGAAAAGGGGAAGGAATAGAGTTCATTTGTCTCAATCTCGCTAGAACTTGATTTCTTGTTCCAAATCCGTTCGGACCTTTACATTCTATTAAAAATGAAGCAGCGCAGCTTGCGATATACCCGCATCTTTTGATTTCCTCCCACGAATAATTTGTATTTATAAATTCCGATAAGAACGCGGACAAATAACAATCTCCTGCGCCTGTTTCATCCACAACACCTTTATCGGGATAAAATGCGGGAATGTGAATCATTTTCTCATCCCGATACTTGATCAATGACCCATTCGGACCCAATGTGGTGCACACAATGAAATCTCCCAATTTTGATATTTTTTGGGTACTTTGTATTACATCCGTGGATTTTGCGATATAGTTGATTTCCTCATCCGAAGCTTTTAGGATCAGACGATTTCCGCACAGTTTCACTATTTTGTGCACATTTTTGATGAGCTCTGGTAGTGGAACTGGATTAATAGTTCCATCTGCTCGAAAATCCCGTATGAATCCTTGGATATCAATACCGATCCATCCTTGAGTATTTCGCAGCAAATTTTTGATGAATTCAAAGTTCACCTCATTTGCAATTGAGGAAATCATATAACTCCGTGAATTTAACATGGGGATGGGAATATTTTCGAATTTTAATGACGAAGCTTTGGATTCAAGGGTTAATCTCCTTCCTCCCTGAGAAAAGTACTCAATTTTAAAATGCGTTGAATACTCCGAGTTAGAACCAATCCCGTCCATATATATCCCATGATTGAATAATTCAAGCCATTTGGGATCGAAATCAGTTCCGATTTCACTGAATATCCCGATTTTCTGAGATCCATCATAATATCGAGCAGTAAGTGTTCCGAAGGTAACTCCTCCTCCTAATGAATGAGAAACTTCACCCAATGGAGAGATAATTGTATCCCGGGCAAAATGTCCCATAAACACTATATCGAATGGAGGAATCATGATTAATTATGCAATAGCTGGGGCAATTTTTTAAGGTGAGCAATGCAATCTTACCTAAACAGAAGAGATTTGGTCCATCTTATGAGTAAAAAAGATTTCACTTCTATGTGGCAAGATAAAATCGATTCAGCTCCTCGTACAAGTGTAGTAGCTGAACTTAAAGAATTGCTCCAAGAGAAAAAGGATAAAATTACTGAATTAACTGCAAAAATTGGGAAATTAGAAGAAGATATTTCGGAGTTAAATGAACAGAAGAAAATGTTAGAGCAGCAACTTAAGCAAAAAGATGCAAAATTACTTGAACAGGAGGAATTTGTCAGAGATCTTAATGTCCGTTTTGAGATTTTGAATGAGGGGGGCATTCAGATAAGCGATACAGAAGTTCAAGAATTTAATCAAATGAAGAAATTAAAAATGCAAATTAAAGCACTTGAGGATAAATTGTATGTATTTGGTGCTCTCGCCGACCGAGTTAAACAATTGGAAGATGAGAATACACACTTGAAGGGCTCTCAAGAATTAGGGGCACCGAGTGCAAGTCATCTGGCTCCAGGACAAGTAGTCACCGATTTGCAAAACAAGATTGAATTGCAGAATAAGATGATCGCTGAGCTAAAAACACAAAACCGGGAACTAAAAATAATTCTTCAAAATAAATAAAAAAAAGGAATTTATTGCCGATAACCAAAGTATAGGTTAATTAATAATATCATTCCCATCCGAACACTCACATTTATGCCCAAAAAAGGAATTGGAAATAAAATATAGTCCCAATCAATCGTGTAAAAGATTAATACAGTTAATATTACTCCTAGCATTAAGAATGCAAGAATGGTTTCGGTGACTCGCCCAGTTTTTCTTTCTTTTTCCTCAATAATCTCTAGTAATTCTTCTTGTGTTCCCTCATGCTTACGAATTCTTCTTCGAATTTTATTTTTCAATTGATTTTGATGTATCCTACGAATAATAAGCCCTATCATAAAGAAAAACACAATAAAGATGAGTTCAGTCAAGAAAGTACTTGAAGTAGCTAAGGATATGGTTCCATCAAACACTTTAAAACCCAATAAGACAGAGGTTAAGACAAGCAAACTAAATAATGTAATACGAACTGTAAATCTTGGCATGTATAAAGGCATTTCATTTCGAGTTTTTTTGTATTTGGCTGGATCCTTAATCTCTTTCAACAATTGAGGGATGTTTTTCTCGAATGCTCTTGCTTCAAAATAAAATGCTACAACCACTAAAAGTGTATTAAGGAACCATTGTTCAATAGTTATAAGAAAAAACGGCTGAAATAGTTGATACATAATTAATTGATTTAATGGAAATGTCACAATTAATAACGCAATGCAAGCTCGAATAGTTCCCTCGGGTAAACCTAAAGGAACTCCAATAATTTTTTTCTTCCTTATTAAACGCTCTGAAAAGATCCATAATAGAAGGAATGCACATAGTATCCAAGTTATCATGACATGACCGCCGAAATTTTTGTTTAATCTAATGTCTGGGTAAAAAATGGAGTTTCGTATAAATAAATGTATCTTGCATGAATTGTCCCCAACTGCTTCGTTATAATCGTACATATACGATGATATTAAGGTTGAACTATCTATTCCAGTATTAAATATAAAAAGGCAAATTTCTAGAACTCCTTTATACCACTAATGTGGACACAGTTGACTAGAGTTAACCAACTATGACAGGCACGGATCCAGACTATATCTTTAAGATTCTTATGTTAGGCGATGCAGCAGTAGGCAAAACTAGTTTGTCGAAACACTACATTGAACGAGCATTCACTCCCGACATTCGCCTAACAGTGGGTATTCAATTTTTCATAAAGCAAGAAATAGTTATTGAAGGAAAACGCGTTAAATTGCAAATTTGGGACTTTGGGGGAGAAGATAGGTTCCGAATCATGGTCCCGACGCTCTGCCTTGGTAGTCACGGCTGTATCTTTATGTATGATGTTACACGTCCCTCCACGTTAAATTCACATCATTCATGGACTTACATCATTAAAGAACGCTGTGGGAAAGATGTACCTATTATGCTTATAGGAAATAAATGTGATTTAGTAAACAAGCGTGCAATCTCCATGGAACATGGGATAGAAGTGGCAAAACGCAGTGGCTTTACGGGATTCGCAGAAACTTCTGCCAAAGATGGTACCAATATCGATAGTACATTTGAAACCATATCGCGTTTAATGGTTGAACGCATGCGTAGATTGGAGGCAGAAGATAAAAATAAAAAAGGCAAATCGCCCATCATCATAGGAGATTAGAACATGGAATTGGAACATTTACCCAAGTTTTCATCCCTTATCGATCTGTTTGAGTCCATAAATATCGTAGAGAAAGGGATAGAGCAAGTATATGATTTTCTCCTTAAACACCCAATTGTAGAAGATTTAAGAGTACTGATAGATGATCTCGATTTAAAACCCAAACGGATTTATAAAATCAACTCCGTTTTAAAAGATTTAGGATTGATCCAAATTTATTACCGCCCTATGAAAATTCAACTACTGGATCCATTGGAATCGTGGGAAAAATTAATCCAAACAAAAATCAATGAAATTCAAGAAGAAGCAAGCTCTCGTATTAAATATTGTCATGAATCGCTGGAGAAGATGTTCTCTGCATATGAATTGGTGAAAACTCCTCAAATGCCGGTGGAATTCGTTTCATTTATTACCCCCGAATTAGATTTAGAAAGCGAGTTTTTTACAATGGTATCTGAATCCGAATCATGGATAGCCCATGGCATCTTTTATCGTTATGATTACAACCGCACCTTTGATGCCATAAAGAAATTCTCTGTTGAATTTAATGCTAATATCACTCGGATTATCAAAAACAACCAATTTAAAGTGTTAGTAAGTGATGATTATTTAAAGCAAGTCGATGATCTTTTTGAAAAGCATAAAGATTTCATTCCTATTCTCGGTGAATTACTCGATTCTAATATGAACTTTGATTTACGTTATACTCAGAAACCGTTCAGTAATTTTGTACTGAAAGATCAATCAATCCTGATTCAACCCAGTTTCGATCCCTCGGGGGAAAATTTGATGGGATGTTTTATTAGTAGCCCAAAGGAGATAGTGGAGATATTTTCTAATAAATTCAACGAATTATTCAAAGCTGCTAATCCTGTAAGAAGAAATGGGAAATCTAAGCAAGAATTTAATTTTTATCAGATTTTAGCGGCATTATAATATTCTTTTTTAAACTATTACCTTGTTATATGACCTATTTTGCAGAATCCAACCGCAATATTTTTAATAATCAGTCTTACGTGAGTGATATTTATGCAAATAAAAAAGGAGAAATGGATTAAGATTATTTTTCTCCTTCCTTTTGTGTTGTTAGTAATAGGCATTACATTATCATTTGTATGCTTTCACAGTTCTTATGCACGTGTGATGCATTATAGTGTCAAATATCCCAATAACGATATCCCTATAATAGGCAATGTATTTTACCCAAAGCAAACTGGCTATGAGAAACCTCCCGTTGTTGTCTATATGTCCGGTTTCATGATGCAAAAAGATCTGGATCCTCGAGTTCCTATGGAATTTTGCAGAAGAGGGTTTGTAGTCGTTAATGTAGATATGCATGGACATGGAGAGATGGATGGTATATTTGGACCAATGGCTTATTTCGATTCAAAAAATGTAATCCAATATATATTTGATTATCTTCATGAGGTGGTGAATACATCGCAATTGGCAGTAATCGGTCACTCTGCTGGCGGAATGGGTGCACTCGGATTAAATGATAGTCGTGTTCAAGCAACTGTTACATGGGCTAGTCCCGTGTTTTATTCGGAAGAGCTTATTGAGAATTTTGAGAATGTATTTCAATTATATAATCCCCAAATTGACTTATATAATCGTACATTAATCGAGGAACTCAATGCGAGTGCTCCTTATACCTTCATAAATGCAACGAATCCTAAGAATTTACTAGCGATCCATCATATAAACGATCCAATTGTGAATATTTCTCACGGATATGCAATTCACAATAAAACTCAATGCGAATTTATTGTTTTGAACGAAACCGAAAGAGCATATGCCTTGTTGAACGGAATGGACGAAACAACTCATGGAATGCTCTATGATTCTGTTATAATGCACACAGTTAACTGGATTGAGGAAAAATTGGGTTTGAATACAGTTACTATCTCTTTAGATTACAATTATCGTTCAAAAATATACTTAGTTGCATTCAGCCTAGTTTTGTTTGGTTTTCTAGGAAGTGGATTCAGTCTTGTTTATTATTTTTGCATAAATACTCATTCATCACCCAATTCCGAACCTTATCTCACCAGATTCGGAGAACGCATGATTCAAAAGTATACAATGAAATTAAATCAAAACCTAAGACAAATATTGCCATTTATCGTAATATCTGTAGTATTCCTTTTAGGGTATCTCATTTCATGGATATTCAGTGAGTTCATTCGCCCTTTCAACATGAATTGGGTATTTGGATTTCCCTCCATTTTTCTATGCATTGTTTTGATTCTGTATTTTCTTATGGTGAGAGAACGTTTTTCACTAGATAGTAAAGGAGTCTTATTTGGATTAGGCAGCAGTATCATTCTCTTGGTGGGATTTAGCGCTTATACATTTGGATTTCGTTCGCTTATTGTGTATCCCCATCCCGTTACTAATATTTTGTATGCAATACCCCTAATTGCGGTTTATATTATTAGTAGTAGCATTACATTATGGAAGATCTTAATTAGAGTTCTTCCTGATCTTGTTTTTGACCCACTAACTAAATTTAGTGAGAAAACAGTGAATTTTATTCAAACGAGGATTTTCCGCAAAGATAAGTTCTATTATACTGAACTTCGAAAACAAGTAATCAAATTTCGTTGGAAAATTATATATATTACTTTCATCCAGCTCTTGTGCAATCTTATGATCGTTAATATAGTTCCATTTGCCATAAACATATTAATTGTTGCTATTCTGCTGGTAATTTCAGGATTAATGTCTGCATTATACTACTATTTCCGGCGTGAAATCATCGGAATGATTATCATGACTATTGTTATTTTGAGTTTCTTTTATGCCACTTGTTACTGGTTTTTTCCGAGTTTCACTCATTTCGCAGGAATCTGAGACGAGAAACTTCATCACATTTATTTCGTTTAGTTCATATCACTAATGTGTAGCGGAAATGAGTTTTGATCCTTTAGCACCGGGGAATCGGTTCGAACAAGATGACTATCAGCATTTCATCGAAGAATTGCAGCGAATAATATACGAAGCACCAGCAGGCAAAGGTGGGATGCAAGCAAAATTTGCAAAAACCATTAAATATCTAAAAGAAAAACAGAATTTGGTAAAGGTATTTCATGGAAGAGCTATTGGAAATGAGGAATTGTTCAAACGATTATTTGAAGTTGTCGAACATGATTTAGAGGATACCTCCTATGATGAAAATAAGTTTGAAAACGTACTAGTGCTAACTAAATTACGTGAATTTATTTCACAAGAGAAAAAGAAACGGAGATTCAGCTGAACCATCTTATTCTCTATTCTAAAAAACTTGCATCTTACATGTACTTTTTTACCAGCTCTCTTCCAATATTAATAATTCTATTCAACGTTGTCAATAGATCCATATCAGTAGTCCTTGGATTAATAGTACAAAATCGAAGACACACAATCTCATGCAAAGTAGTTGAGCTTATCATTGCCCATTGCTGTTTTATCATTTCCTGGACAACTTCTTTATTGATAGAATTTAATATTTCGTTACTTAGGTTTTCATCGTAGTATCGAAAGCAAATAATAGCTAACTTGGCAGGACTTATAATTTTAAATTCCTTGTTAAATTGCTCTGTGATCATCTTTTCTACAAATTTCGCATTGCTAATCCCCTTTTGAACAGCTTTTCGAAACTCATTTATACCGAAATATTTCAGAGATAACCAGAATTTGAGAGCACGGAAGTTTCTGGTTAGTTGAGGTCCATAATCGCAAAAATTTATTTCCTCAAACTCACGATCCAAATCTTTCAAATATTCAGGTAAAATATGAAAAGTATCTCGTAATTGGTGTGCATCACGAACCAATAATCCTGAGATTTCATAGGGTTGAAACCACCATTTATGGGGATCAAAAGTGATTGAGTCGGCTTTTCCAAGTCCGGTAAACTTATTTTTCTCGTTAGGATCCAAGATGGCTGCTAATCCATACGCTCCGTCCACGTGTAACCATACATTGTAATTTTTTGCAATTTCTACCATTTTAACTATGGGATCCACAGTTCCGGTATTTGTCGTTCCTGCATTAGCAATAATACATACAGGTACACAATTTTGTCGGACATCTTGCTGGATTTGTTGTTCCAATTGGGATAATTGTATATTGAAATTCGTATCGACGGGGATTTTTTCAATATGTTTTTCTGAAAATCCGAGGATTCGTAATGCTCTATCAACGGAGGAATGGGTTTGTGTCGAATAATAAAATTTGGGTATTCGATTTGAGTCAGAATCATACTTATTTGTTCTCGCAACCACCAATGCAACCAGATTTGCCATAGAACCTCCACTTAGGAAGATTCCACCTGCTTGAGTTGGAAAATGAAAAAATTTTTTCATCCAATCTAAGACAACTAATTCTATCTGGGCTGCAGATGAACTTTCTATCCATGTACCTGCGAAGAAATTGAATGCAGAGGTAAATAAATCTCCTAAAATACTAATGAAATTACTGGGACTGGATATAAAACCAAGAAAACGAGGGTGGTCAATATGCATAATATTGGAAAGTAGATGAGTTTGAACCAACTGTAATAATTCATCCGAATCCATCCCTTGTTCTGGAATGTTCTCTCGAAATATGAGCTCTAATTCATTTCGTGATTTTGATCTTGTTACCGGTTTGTCTTTCAATGTTGAAATATGATCAATAAGAATATCAATTGCTTTGTATCCCAATTTCCTCATTTCTTCTTCTGAAAGAGTTAAATCATTATAATTTTGTTTCATATCTACCACTTTAAATGAAATTATCTCATGTTTTGAATTCTCACCCAATTATTGTTATATTATAAACCTAAAGATCATTTCCTTCCCGTTACTCAATTATACCAGTTACCATATAAAAACTCAGAAATCCGACTAATACCGACGTAAAGAGAATTACAAATATACATAAACCGAACATAATCCAGTTTTTTTCTGAATATACAATCCCTGCATAGGTAAAATAACTGTAAATCATCATCCCGGATACTACGAAGAACAGATAATACCCAAACTGCTGATTAGGAAAAAATAATACGATTCCACATACTATTCCCGCGATTGCAGTAATGTTTAGGATGAGAAAAGTAAAAAAATTCGGATTATTTCTTATTTCTTGACGTTGTTTCGCATCAAACAAACTTTTTAATTTGAAAAATTCAGATGCTATATTTCTTCCAATCATAAATAATGCTGTAACATAATGCCACCAAATTAACATCAAATCACCTACAGAACGTACAAACTTGTCGTATGTAATAATCGTTCTGATTGCTGTACTAAATACTGATAAGAAAAATTTCGTGAAAATTTGTTAAATTAACTGGAAAGGATACAATACGAATAATTTGTTTGCGTTGACTATATTATTCCTAAACCCTTGTTTAAGCATTGAATCTATATGTTGAATTATAAGTACTTATTTATTGGCGGTGGTATGACAGCCAGCGCAGCGATTGAAGGTATTCGCAGTATGGATAAAGAAGGCACTATTGGTATTATTTCTGATGAAAAATACAAACCGTATGAACGACCTCCCTTAACGAAAGGATTGTGGCATGAAACTGACCTGGATTCCTTATTCTTAGAAATGGATGAAAGGAACGTTACGTTTCACTTGTCCACTAAAGCTACTAAGATTAATCGCGAAAAGCGAATCGTAACGGATTCCGCAGGGAAACAATATCAATACGCAAAATTGCTTATCGCTACCGGTGCTGCTCCCAAAAAAATATCGAAGGAATCGGACCGAATAATCTACTATCGCTATTTACATGATTTTAACCGATTGCAGGAACTTATAAAGAAACATTCCCATTTTGGGATTATTGGTGGTGGATTTATCGGGTCCGAGATTGCTGCTGCATTACGCTCCTCAGATAAGGATGTTACCATGATCTTTCTGGAGGAAGGAATTGGAGGATTGATATTCCCTACTAAACTTTCGTCTCACCTGAAGTCCTACTATGAAGAAAAGGGAATAGTAGTTCACTCGAAGTCAAAAGTTATGGAAATAACAGAGAGAGGAAAGAAAGTTAAAGTAAAAACAGATAGGCAAGAATTTGAATTTGATGCACTTGTGATCGGGATCGGAGTTTCTCCGAATGTTGAATTAGCTCAAAATTCGGGAATCAAAGTTGAAAATGGAATTTACGTGGATGATTATTTACGAACTTCCGATCCGGATATTTACGCTGCGGGAGATGTAAGCAACTTTTATAATAGCGCATTGAATCACCGTATGAGAGTGGAACACGAAGAAAACGCTTATGAACAAGGTGCAGTAGCAGGAAAAAATATGGCTGGAGCTCATGAGAAATATGAACTCCTTCCGTTCTTTTATTCGGATTTATTCGACTATGGATATGAAGCATTAGGAGATTTGAATCCATCTTTAGAAATCGTGGAGGATTGGAAAGATCAATATGAGGAGGGAGTAATTTACTACTTGAAAAACGGAATAGTTGTAGGAGTATTACTATGGAATGTCTGGGACCAAGTGGAACACGCACGAGAACTAATTTCTAGTAAAAGGAAAATCCCACAAAAAGATCTCATTGGATTATTGCCAAAATAATAAAATTCCTCATATTCCCTTTTTAAGGAATATATATGAAGTCTTTCGCTGGTGGGACGAGATATTCACAGCTGTCTTCTGTTACAACAATCATTTCTTCTAGAGATACACTTCCATAGTTTTTAGTTTTCAAACTAGGTTCTATAGTAAATACTTGTCCCACCTCTAAAAGATGTTTGGGGGTATCTCCGTAGCGTTCCCATAGAGGGAAAAGTCCAGTCCCACCATCGTGAGCCATTATGCCAACCTGATGACCCAATCCATGTATATATTCGCTGTAACCACGAGAGATTTGGTAATCTCGCACAAGTTTATCAATTTTAAATCCAGGGATTCCAGGTTTAATATTATCCGCAGCTAGTTGGATCCCATTTATGATGGTATCAAGAGCGTGTCGCAATTCTTCGGGAACTTTTTGTTTTTTTCCAAAATACCACATACGCTGGAGATCACTACCATATCCATGATAAAGTATCCCAAAGTCATTGTGAAGTGTACATCCCTTTGAAATTTTGCGATCAGCTTGAGGAAGAACATGCCCAAATTCTTTGGGACTAACATCCACCATAGGATTTCCAATACGCTGCCATGAGAATCCTAGTCCTCTTTTTTGGATTTCGCTATGGAACATTTTCTGAATCTCTAGTTCATTTAAACCAACTTTTAACTGTTTAGTGATTTTTCGATTGATGTCCTCTGTAATTTCACACGCTTTTCGGATTAGGGCGATTTCTGTTTTTGATTTATTACTGCGAATACTATTCACAATACTTTGTGCGCTTGTAAATTTAGCTGTGTACTCCGGAATCAGTTGATTGAGAAGCAGAAACATACCATGACTGAGACCATCTGAGGAGAAATCGTCCAAAGAATAATTCAAACCAATTTTTTTCGGATTTATTTCGTCCATTTTGCTTTTTAAGTGAGATTTGATTCCTTTTTCATAACCGATTACTTCATCCCAAATTCCTTTTTTCTCTTCAGTAGCAGCATCAAAATTTGCTACAAGGGCAAATTTCTTTAAGGAATTATCTGGTTGTAATGCAAATATAAATGCAGATGCTAGAACAATATCACCTCCGATGACAAATTGCATGGAACTGTCAGGTGTTGTTGCGGTTTCCCGAACAAAAATCATCCAACAATCAATTCCCGTAGTTTTCATGATCTGGGGCAATTTAACATGTTTTTCTTGGATGATTTGTAGATGTTCTTCTATGGGAGTTGGTGCTTCACTCATAATTGGATGTAAAGAATGAAAAGCATTAAAATTTGGGATATAACGATAAATTCTCCTTAAAAAAAAGAAATTTATATAAATCGACTGGAAGATATATAAAAAGCCATTAAAGGTGAATTAAAAATGGTAGATTGGAAAAAGATTGGTATCGTTTTAGGAATTATTTGGCTTGTGATCATGATCGCTCTATGGTCTCTATATCCATTTCTCCCCGGGGATATTTTTATGTGGATGTTAATCGCCACAATTTGGACAATCACGGGCGGTAGTATAGGAGCAATTCTCATCGCAGTTAAAAGTAAAAGAAACTTCCTCATTGTTTGCTTAATATGGGTAGCTGTGTTAGTAATTCTATGGGTACACTGGTTTTATCCATATATACCAGGAATACCATTACATTGGTATTGGATCACTATTGTAGTAACAATCGGTTTCGGAATTCTTGTGGTATGTATCCTGACGCTTAAATTGATGAAAAAGACACAATGGTGAAGTTACTACCTGTTCTTTTTTTTTGTTATCAAATTTTCGAATTAGTCTTGCGTAGATTTCATAGCTTTTGCTCTTTCTTCAAGAGTTTCATGGGTTTTTTTCAAGTCCCCCTTTATATGGGCAAATACTGGTAACCAGAGAACGACATTAAGAATCCAAAATCCTACTGCTGCCCACATAGCACCCTGAAGGCTGAAAGTTGCCGCAAAAAAACCAGCAAGGAGGGGTCCGATAGTTCGACCGATCAAATCCATAAAAGTTGCTATCCCGATCATTGTAGATCTATGCTCGGGGAGATTAACATCAGTAAGCGTAGAATCCCAATTTGGACCTACTCCTTGGTTGATTGCCATCAAAATTACCAATGATCCAACTGCAAACGCAACTCCAGGTGCTGCAAGAGCTTCTGCTAATGTAGCTTCGTCTGGAACATAGAAGTCAGTGAGGAGAAATGCTATGAAGAATATGACGGGAAAACCATTGCAGAATAGAGCGAGGATTACCTTTGCTCGTTTATTTTTTCTAAACCATCTATCACCGATCCACCCGAATATGAAGGTTCCGAAGAAACCTGCTATGAATGCCAGCAGTACAATAATAATAGTAATCTCAGGATCCATATTTTTTTCATCTTGGAGATACTTATAGAGAAGAAATATTATAATGCCTGAGGGAATTGTGTCGACAAAATTCGCAATAAGCCAAAAATTGGTCTTATTAGACCATATTTTCTTGAAATCGGAGAATTCAAATTTGTAAATATATGCTGCACCCTTGATAGCTTGAAGTTCGTCTTCAGCTCCACCTCGCTGTGGTTCAGGTCGAAAGATTAAAAGAACAGCCAATACTAATCCAGCCCCTCCGATTATTCCATAGGCTAACCTCCAAGTGTCTTGCATCAAGCCACCAATCACCATCCCTACTAGTTGACCCACTCCAAGAGCAATGTTAATATATGCAAAAGCACGTGTTCTTTTATCAGGTTTGGCTGTATCACCCACCATTGAAAAGATAGTGGGAGTTATTGCTCCAATCCCAATTCCGTTTAATGCACGAACTATAAAGAAAAAGATATACCCTCCTTGTGCAGAAGGTGTAAATACAGTTAAAAGTGAGAAAATTGCATAAATCAAAATTCCAGAAAAACAGATCCATTTGCGGGAAGTTCGATCAGCAAACACTCCCGCAATTGCCATAGATACTGAAGAGACCAATATGATAACACTGGAAATAATACTCATTTTTGGCAACAGAGCTTCGTCTATACTCCCAAAAAAGTGCAATAGCAGGGGATTCAATATTGCACTCTGTAAGCTCTCGTCGGCTCTTGAGAATAAAAGAATCAAAAAGAAAAGTAATATGGTGATCGCTCCGACACTTCTTGAAATCCGTTTTTTATTCATACTTTCGGTTCCATGATTAAGTTAATAAAAATTACTTTTTGGAAACTTTCAATTCTTAGACCAAGCAAACAATGCGAATTAGAGGTGTTTCAATCCAACCAGAGAGAAAGTATTCGGATTTTTTCTTTTAGGATTTTATGTTGTCATTTTTAGAGTATAGGCATGACTTTCTGGAGCTCTTAACGGAAAACCAACAGTAAATAAATTATTGACACGTTCCCATGATATTTCTTCTTCCAATCCAAGCATTTCTATCTTCTTGATGATAGGAAAGTCAATATTTTCTAAAGTAATTGCTATGTTCTGAGGTCTTTCTAATATTATTATATAAAGAGTAGACTTCTTTGCAGTAAATCTGATGGGAATACCATAATTTGTCTTTGTTTCAGCAATTTTCCAAGGGCGGGTTCCAAAGATTGCCTCTCCATTAATCTTAAGCCAAGCTCCCAGATCTAAAACTAAGTTCTTTTGAATTTCAGGAATGGTCCCGTCCGCTTTCGGACCTAAATTAACTAGCAAATTTCCGTTTTTGCTGACTACGTCAATGAATTGATGGATTAATTCCTTAGAACTTAGATATTGTTCTTCCGTTTCCTGTTGGTTATAACCAAATGAATTTCCTAATCCTCGACAAGATTCCCATTTATGGTTCCTTATTTTTGATTCGATTTGATATTCAGGCGTAGAAAAATCATATAATGGCAAATGGATTTCTCGACTCTCCTTCGAATCCTTAGTTTTAGAAATATAACGATTTGCCATCTTATTGATGAATCT
>Ga0209253_10000976_pt1 | contig 25082 bp, 22 predicted proteins | sample FrelakmetBRP12BR_FD_187145 | JGI IMG/M metagenome (GOLD analysis project Ga0209253, IMG submission 187145) | Freshwater lake sediment microbial communities from the University of Notre Dame, USA, for methane emissions studies - BRP12 BR (SPAdes)... | ecosystem: Environmental > Aquatic >...
CCGGTCGAGCCTCGAATGGGACTTCTACGGCGGATACAAGAACAACTTCCCGGGCAGCGAGGACTGGACCTACGACGTCGGCCTTTACTACTACTACTATCCGGGCCGGCGCAATCCGGGAGCCAACAATGCCAACACCTTCGAGATGTACGGCGCCATCGGCTGGAAGTGGCTGAGCGCAAAGGCCAGCTACAACTTCGAGAACTATTTCGGTGCGGAACCGACCGGCCAGAAAACGAGCGGAACCTGGTACTTCGACTTTTCGGCCGCCTATCCGGTCGGCGATTCCGGGGTCACGCTTCTCGCCCATTACGGGATTCTCGACGTGCGGCATGACGGCAGCGGCAGCTCCAAGGTCGGTTACGACGACTGGAAGCTCGGCGCCTCGTACACGGTCCCCGACGGCTTCTTCAAGAGCGTCGAAATCGGTGCCTATTACACCGGCAACACGGCGAACTCTGGGTTCTACACCGACCTCACCGGCTACAACACCGCCAAGGATGCCGGCGTCGTCTACGTAAAGAAGACGTTCTGATGCGGCGGCAACGCCTTTCGAGCGATCACGCCAACACGAGGACACCATGAAACTGGTAACCGCCATCATCAAACCGTTCAAGCTCGACGAGGTACGCGAGGCCCTGTCTGCGATCGGCGTGCAGGGGATCACCGTCACCGAGGTCAAGGGCTTCGGCCGGCAGAAGGGTCACACCGAACTCTATCGCGGCGCCGAATACGTCGTCGATTTCCTGCCGAAAGTGAAGATCGAAGCCGCGATCAAGTCCGAATTGCTCGACCGCGTCATCGAAGCCATCGAGAAGGCCGCCAATACGGGCAAGATCGGCGACGGCAAGATCTTCGTTTCCGAACTCGAACAGGTCGTGCGCATCCGCACCGGCGAAACCGGCCCGGATGCCCTCTAAGGGGACTGTCATGAAGCGATTGCTTGCAATTCTCACCGTCGTCGGCGCGCTCGCCGGGGCGCTCATGCCCGGTGCCGCGGCTTCCGCGTTCGCAGACGCCGCCACACCGATCTTTCTGGCCCAGGCCACGGACGCCAAGGCGCCTGCCGCGGCGGCGGCAGCTCCTGCAACCGCCGAACCGGCGGCCGCCCAGTCCGCCGCGCCTGCGGCGGCCGCACCCGCGGCAGCACCCGCCGCCACGCCACCAACGCCGAACAAGGGCGACAACGCGTGGATGATCGTCGCCACGCTGCTGGTGATCATGATGTCGATCCCCGGTCTCGCGCTCTTCTACGGCGGCCTCGTGCGCTCGAAGAACATGCTCTCGGTGCTGATGCAGGTGTTCGTCGTCTTCTCGCTGATCATCGTGCTGTGGGCGGTCTACGGCTACAGCATCGCGTTCACCGAGGGGAACGCCTATTTCGGCGGGCTCGACCGGTTGTTCCTGTCCGGCGTCTTCTCCATCAAGGACGGCGCCGGCACGTTCGCGACCGCAGCGACCTTCAGCAAGGGGGTGGTCATCCCCGAGTACCTGTTCATCGTGTTCCAGGCGACGTTCGCGGCGATCACCGTCGGCCTCATCGTGGGTGCGTTCGCGGAGCGCGCGAAGTTCTCGGCGGTGCTGTTGTTCGCGGTGCTGTGGTTCACGTTCGCGTACCTGCCGATCGCGCACATGGTCTGGTTCTGGCCCGGTCCCGACGGCATCAAGGACGCGGCAACCCTCGCCTCGGAATCGGCGAAGGGCGGCTGGCTGTGGCAGAAAGGCGCGCTCGACTTCGCGGGCGGAACCGTCGTGCACATCAATGCCGGTGTTGCCGGCCTGGTGGGCGCCTTCGTGATCGGCAAGCGTGTCGGCTATGGCAAGGACTCGATGGCGCCGCACAATCTGACGTTCACGATGATCGGCGCGTCGCTGCTGTGGGTGGGCTGGTTCGGATTCAATGCCGGCTCCGCGCTCGAAGCGGCCGACACCGCCGCGCTGGCGTTCATCAACACGCTGGTCGCCACCGCGGCCGCGGTGCTGTCCTGGATGTTCGCCGAATGGATCGCCAAGGGTAAGCCCTCGATGCTCGGCGCAGCTTCCGGCGCCGTTGCGGGTCTCGTCGCGATCACGCCGGCCTGCGGCTTCGTCGGCGTCGGCGGCGCCCTCGCGCTGGGTCTCCTCGCAGGGGTCGTCTGCCTGTGGGGCGTCAACGGCCTCAAACGAATGCTCGGCGCCGACGATGCGCTCGACGTGTTCGGCGTCCACGGCATCGGCGGGATACTGGGCGCGATGCTGACCGGCGTGTTTGCCGCGCCCAAGCTCGGCGGGCAGGGCATCTACGACTACGTCGCGAACAAGATCAGCGCCGACTATTCAATCGCCGACCAGCTGATCATCCAGGGCACCGGCGTGCTGACCACGATCGTCTGGTCCGGGGTCGTCGCCTTCATCGCGTACAAGATCGTCGACCTCACGCTCGGTCTCCGCGTCACGGAGGAAGAAGAGCGCGAAGGCCTCGACATCAGCTCGCACGGCGAGTCGGCCTATCGCATCTAGCCGCGCGGCGCGGCGGGAAGATCCGCCGAATCGCAAGGCAGCACGAAGCCGATCTCCGAAACACCCTCTCCTCCGCGGTATCTTCGAGGGGCGCCACACGGCGCCCCTTTTTTTTCCGGGCGGGAGCCGGGTCACGTTCGGCTACAATCGCCGCTCGCCTTTCTCGGCCGGAGGCACCCATGGGTTCCCCGTCTCGCTTCGCGTGTACGCGATGATCACCCCGGAATACTGCCAGCTGATGGCGCGCTACAACCGCTGGATGAACGAACGGCTGTACGCGTTGCTGTCGGAAATGCCGGACGAGGAGCGCAAGCGCGACCGCGGCGCCTTCTTCCGTTCGATGCACGGCACGCTCAATCATCTGCTCTGGGGCGACCGGATATGGCTCTCCCGTTTCATTGACGAGCCGTTCATCGTTCCGGCGTTCGGCGCCGACATGTTCGCCGACTTCGCGGACCTGTCACGGGAACGCGAAATGACCGACCGGAAGATCCTGAATTGGGCCGGAACCGTGAGCGCGACCTGGCTCGAGGGAACGCTTTCGTACACCAGCAAGGTCGACGGTCGCGCGCGCGAACTGCCGCGCGCCGCCGCGGTGCTCCAGCTCTTCAATCACGGCACGCACCACCGCGGACAGCTGACGGCGCTGATCTCCCAGGCGGGACGCGACCCGGGCGAAACGGACATCCCGTGGCTGCCGGGAGTCGTCCGGTTCGCCGATGAGAAGGGCGCGCTTCCGAAGGCCTGACGCACCGAGTCGGATTTCCGGGCGCCGGCTTCCGGTGCGCGTTGTGCCCTTTGCGGGCGCCGGCGATCCTCCGTCGCGGCCCACCCCGTGCGCGCACCCCTTCCGGCTCAACGCTTGCTGCGCTTCGCCCGTGGATGCGCCTTGTCGTAAGCCTTGGCGAGGTACTGGAAGTCCAGATGCGTGTACACCTGTGTACTGGCGATGCTGGCGTGGCCCAGCATTTCCTGCACCGCACGCAGATCGCCGGAGGATTGCAGCACGTGCGAGGCGAACGAGTGGCGCAGCATGTGCGGATGGACGTGCCGTCCCAGACCCTGCTTCACCGCCCATTCGGCGAGCCGGCGCTCGATCGCGCGCGGCGTGATCCGCTTGCCGGCGCGACCCACGAACAGCGCTTCCGGTTCTGCGTTCGGGATGCCCGCTCGCACCGGAAGCCAGGCGCGGATCGCCGCGATCGCCGGCGCGCCGACCGGAACGATGCGTTCCTTCGCCCCCTTGCCCCAGACGCGCACTTCGCCGGTGACAAGATCGAGGCGCGAGACATCGATTCCGGCGAGTTCCGCCAAACGCAGCCCCGAAGAGTACGCCAGCTCGAACAACGCACGATCGCGTACGGCGAATGGGTCGCCACCGGGAATCTGAACCAGGCGCACCGCCTCGTCCGGCGAGAGCGCTGACGGCAATCTCTTCGTCGCCTTCGGTGCCTTGAGACCCGCGCAGGGATCCCCGGCGAGGCCGACATCGCGATCGAGCAGGAAGCGATAGAGCGCCCGCCATGACGACAGCGCGCGCGACAGGCTGCGCCCAGACAAGCCCCGTCCGTGGAGCGTGGCCAGGAAACGCCTGAGCTCGCGCGCATCGAGGACGACCAGATCTGCGTCGCCCGCGAGAAGAGCGAGCGCATGTGCGTCACGCAGATATGCGGCGCGCGTGTTCGCAGGTCGCCCGTCGAGATGCGCGGCGAACGCGGCCAGATGGGCCGCATTGGCCGGCGCGACGCGCGGCACCGCGAGTTCCGGTGAGGTCCTCTTCCGCATCGCGCCCGATCGGCGTGACGGTGGCGCCGTCAGGCCGGCGGCAGGTAGCGTGCCGTCGCGACGCTCGCGAGCTCCGCAAGGCGCGTCAGGTACACGGTGCCCATTCCGGGATGAAAGCGCTCGGCGTTTTCGTCACCGAGGCCCAGCAGGCCGAACGTGTAGGCCGTGCGCAGGGGCAGGAACGCAAACGATTGGCACGCCTCGCCCTCGTCGAACCAGTCGCGCGCCTCGAAGGGCGCGACCGGACCGCAGTAGGGGGCGCGGAGCTGGTCGGCGTACTCGCGGAGCTCCTGGCTTGTCGCCGCAAGTTCGGGCAGATAGGACTGCTCGGGCACCTTGCCCCAGAGCCTGCTCGTCACATGCGGAACGGCGAAATCCTCCTTCAGGCTGTGGTAGAGCACGGCGAGCGTGGTCTCGAGGTCGGGCGCCGTGACGAGTGCAAGTGTCGAGCGGTGCAGCTTCTCGCCGATCTGGTCGTTCTCGCCACCGAAGCGGATCAGTTCGCGCAATCGGTTCTCGAGCTCGGCGTTCTTCTCGCGGAGCGTGACGATCTGGCGCTCGGCGATCGGGATCGCGTGGCCCCCGTGCGGGTGCGGAACGAAAATTTCGGCGATGACGTCCGCGTAGTCTTCGAAGAATTTCGGGTTTTCCTTGAGGTACTGGGCGACGTCGTTGGCGTCCATCCGCGGGGTCCTGTCTTCGTCGTGGTGCGTCATTTGCGCGCCGCGCGCTTCACGCGGCCGGCAATTCCCATTCGCCTTCGAACACCGTCGTCGCAGGTCCGGTCATCATGACCGGCGCGCCGGGTCCCGGCCATTCGATCCTCAGCCAACCGCCGCGCGTTTCGACTCGTACCTGCGAGTCGAGCAGCCCCCGCCGAATGCCGGCGACAACGGCTGCGCACGCCCCGGTGCCGCAGGCGGGCGTCTCGCCCGCACCGCGCTCCCAGACGCGCAGACGAATGGTAGCGCGATCCACCACCTGCATGTAGCCTGCGTTCACCCGCTGCGGGAACCGCGCGTGATTCTCGAGCCTCGGACCCTGCGTGGCGACCGGCGCGACATCGACATCGTCGACCACCTGCACGGCGTGCGGGTTACCCATCGACACCACGGTGATCTGAATCGATCGTCCGTCGACATCGAGGTGCTGGACCACGTCGTCCGAGCCGCCGGCGAAAGGGATGGTCTCGGGCGCGAACCGCGGGACGCCCATGTCCACCGTCACCTCGCCCCCCTCGCCGATCTCCGGCGTGATGATGCCGCCCGCGGTCTCGACGCGGATGCGCCGGGCCTCGGTATATCCGTGATCGCGGACGAACTTCACGAAGCAGCGCGCGCCGTTGCCGCATTGCTCGACTTCGCCGCCATCCGCGTTGTGGATCCGGTAGCGGAAATCCGCATCCGGCCGCGTCGTTCGCTCGACGACGAGGATCTGGTCGCAGCCCACACCCAGGCGGCGGTCCGCAAGTCGCCTGAGCTGGGCCGGCGTGAGGTCCACTGTCTGGCCGATCCCGTCCAGCACGACAAAATCGTTTCCGAGCCCCTGCATCTTGGTGAATCGAAGTTTCGTCATCGTCCGGAACGCTCCGCGCCGTGCGGTTCGGGCCTTCGCTTCGCCCTTCTCGCGCGGGCGTCCCTCGGGGGGCGGTGACCGCAAGGAGCGTCGGCGCTGTTCATCTCAGACGTTGAAGCGGAAGTGCATCACGTCGCCGTCCTTGACGATGTATTCCTTGCCCTCGAGGCGCATCTTGCCGTGCTCCTTGGCGCCGTGCTCGCCCTTGCACGCGATGAAATCGTCGAACGCGATCACTTCGGCACGGATGAAGCCCTTCTCGAAGTCCGTGTGAATGACGCTCGCGGCCTTCGGCGCCGTGTCGCCGTGGTGAATCGTCCACGCACGGACCTCCTTCGGTCCCGCAGTGAAGTACGTCTCGAGCCCGAGGAGCCGATAACCGGCGTGGATCACGCGATCGAGGCCGGGCTCGGAGAGGCCGAGGTCGGCGAGAAACGCGAGCTTGTCCTCCCCGTCGAGATCCGCGATCTCGGCCTCGAGCGCGGCGCAAACCGGCACCACCGGCGCGCCTTCGGCCGCCGCGTACGTCTCCACCGCGCTGAGCAGGGGGTTGTCATGAAAGCCGTGCTCGGCAACGTTCGCCACATACATCGTCGGCTTCATCGTGAGCAGAAAGAACGGCTTCAGCATTTCCTTCTCTTCGGCGTAGAGGTCGGCCGTGCGGGCGGGTCTTCCCTTGTCGAGCAAGGCCTCGACCTTCTTCAGCACGGCGACGATCCGCTGTGCTTCCTTGTCGCCGGCGCGGGCGGGCTTTTCGTACTTCGCGATCTGCTTGTCGACCGTCGCGAGATCGGCGAGCGCCAGCTCGGTGTTGATCGTCTCGATGTCGGAGACCGGATTGATCTTGCCGGAAACGTGCACGACGTTGTCGTCCTCGAAACAGCGCACGACGTGGGCAATCGCATCGGTCTCGCGGATCGTCGCCAGGAACTGGTTGCCGAGCCCCTCGCCCTTGGACGCCCCGGCGACCAGTCCCGCGATGTCGACGAACTCGACGGTGGCAGGCAGCACCTTCTCCGGGCGGGCGATGGCGGCGAGCTGCGCGAGGCGCGGGTCCGGGACCTCGACGATGCCGACGTTGGGCTCGATCGTGCAGAACGGGTAGTTCTCGGCGGCGATCCCCGCTCGGGTCAGCGCGTTGAAAAGCGTCGATTTGCCGACGTTGGGCAGGCCGACAATGCCGCATTTCAGGCTCATGGATTCTCTTTCCTCGTGTGCAACAGAAGCATCGCGCGCTCGAAGTCGCCGGTTGCGATCGCAGGCCAGGCATCGAGCGCGCGGTCGATCGCAGCCTCGATCGCCGCACGGTCGCCGGCAGCCGGTGGCGCCAGTACGTAGTCGGCGACGTCCTGCTGCGGAATCGCCGAGTCGCGGGGATGGCCGATGCCGACGCGCAGTCGCCAGAAATCCGGCGTGCCGAGCTGCGCCGCGATGTCGCGGAGGCCGTTGTGCCCCGCCGTCCCGCCGCCGAATTTCAACTTCGCTTCGCCCGGCGGAAGATCGAGCTCGTCGTGCACGACCAGGATATCGGCCGGCGCGATGGCAAAGAACCGGGTCAATGCCGAAACGGCCCGGCCTGAAAGGTTCATGTACGTGCCGGGCTTCAGCAGCCGGACGTCCCCGGTGCCCTTCGCGACCTGTCCGTGGAACTTGCCCTCGCTTACGAACGCCGTGCCGAGCCTCGAGGCAAGCGCATCGGCGAACCAGAAGCCGGCGTTGTGCCGCGTCGCCGCATGCTCACGCCCGGGATTGCCGAGCCCCGTGACAAGACGAATCGGTGGCATGGGATCAGGGGCGCAGGTAGGCGGCGATTGCCATGGAGTTGCCGATCATTCGCGCTCGGGCCGGATCGCGGCGGTTCTTCGGAAAGCAGCTAAAAGGGCCCGCCGGAATGCGCACGGCGGGCCCTCGTGCCGGAAGCGGCGGCGAAGGCTTACTTCTTCTTCTCGTCCTTTCCGGGTTCCTTCTTTTCGGCGCCCTTCGCCTCGGCCGCGGGCTTGCCCTCGGCCGCGGGGGCTGCCGCACCCGGCGCACCCGCAGCGGCGGCCGCTTCAGCCGTTGGCGCGGCTTCGACGGTCTCCTCGACGTGTGCCTTCGGCACCACCGCTGCGGCGAGGACCGGGTCGAGCTTGCCGCGCGTGACGACGGTGACGCCCGGCGGGAGCTTCAACGCGGACACGTGGACCGAATTGCCGACGTCGAGGGCCGAGAGGTCGACTTCGATGTACTCCGGCAGGTCCTTCGGCAGGCAGGAAATGTCGAGTTCGGTGAGGACGTGGCTCACGATCGCGCCGGAGACCTTCACGGCCGGCGAGTTCTCGCCATTGGCGAAATGCAACGGCACCTTGATGTGGATCTTCCGGTTCTCGTCGACACGCTGGAAGTCGACGTGCAGGATCTCGTTCTTGAACGGATGCATCTGCACGTCGCGCAGCAGAACCTTCGTCGCGGCCCCACCGACCTTCATGGTCAGGATCGACGCGTGGAAAGCCTCGTTGCGAAGCGCGTGGAACAACGCGTTGTGGTCGAGTTCGATCGGTTCCGGCGCGGCCGTGCCGCCGTAAACGATTCCGGGCGCCTTTCCTGCGCGGCGCATGCGGCGGCTGGCGCCGCGGCCTTCGGTTGTCCGGGGAAAGGCGGTGAATTCGATTTGCATGGTGCGGCTCCTGATGTCTGCGGCCTTCCGGGATCGGGCGCGTGCGTGAAATGCGCCTGGCCGGTCGTCCGCGATGGGCGACATCCCGGGGACTCGGCGAGGGCCGCGCCCGGGAAAGCCTTGAAGTATAACTGATTTATCGTTGTCCCGCCAAGTTTGCGTGGCACATCGCGCGGCGGTCACGGGGCGGCCGGGTCCGGCGGAGGCAAGTCGCCGTTCGCGCCGCCGGTACCGGCGAAGGTCCCGCCGCGGGCACGACGCAAGCCCAGCATCAATTTCGACGCGGCCCGAGTTGCGGGCGCCGGAGGACCTACTCCGTGAACAGCGAGCTCACCGACTCCTCGTTCGATACGCGCGTCATCGTTTCGGCAAGTAGCTGTGCACTCGAGAGTACCCGGATCCGCGGGCAGGCCTTCGCCTCGTCGGTGAGCGGGATGGTGTCGGTGACGACGATCTCGTCGAGCTCCGAGGTGGCGATGCGCGGAACCGCGCCGCCGGAGAGCACTGCGTGCGTGCAATACGCGACCACCTTTCTCGCGCCGTGCTCCTTGAGCGCGGTCGCCGCCTTGCACAGCGTGTTCGCCGTATCGACCATGTCGTCCATGATCACGCAAGTCCGGCCGTTGACGTCACCGATGATGTGCATCACCTCGGAGACGTTGGCCCGGGGGCGGCGCTTGTCGATGATGGCCAGTTCGGAGTCGAGGCGCTTCGCGATGGCGCGCGCGCGCACGACGCCGCCGACGTCCGGCGAAACGACGAGCAGGTCGTCGTAGTTCTGCTTCCAGAGATCGCCCAGCAGGATCGGCGTCGCGTAGATGTTGTCGACAGGAATGTTGAAGAACCCCTGGATCTGGTCGGCGTGTAGATCCATGACCATCACGCGGTCGACGCCAACGGTCGTCAGCAGGTCGGCGACGACTTTTGCCGTGATCGGCACGCGCGCGGAACGCGGGCGGCGGTCCTGCCGTGCGTAGCCGAAGTACGGAATGACCGCCGAGATGCGCCCGGCCGACGAGCGTTTGAACGCATCGGTCATGACCAGGATTTCCATCAGGTTGTCGTTCGTCGGCACGCAGGTCGACTGCAGAATGAAAATGTCACGGCCGCGGACATTTTCGAGCAGCTCGACCATCACCTCGCCGTCGGAGAACCGCCCGACGACGCAGCGCCCGAGACTGATGTTGAGGTGGCGGCAAACCGCTTCGGCAAGCTTCGGGTTTGCGTTGCCGGTGAAGACTCTCATCCGCTCGAAGGCCATCTACCGGATCCCAGGTGAAGGGTGCCGGCCAGGAACGCCGCGGCAATCGCCCCTTTGCGATAAATGGCTGGGGAGGAAGGATTCGAACCTTCGGATGCCGGAATCAAAATCCGGTGCCTTAACCAACTTGGCGACTCCCCAGCGGAGAAACGGGCGCGTCCGGGCGGTGCATCGGAACTCGTCCACTTGCGTGTTCCCGCGTCCAGCCCACCCCGAACGTCATGCAAAACTCGCGAGCGGATGTCGCGCGAGCGTCCTTGCGACAAAACCCCCCATTGCGGCGGGCCGCGCGTCCACGGCCGCGCGCGCCTCGGATTCCGCGGCAAACAGCGCGAACACGCAACTGCCCGAGCCCGTCATCCGCGCGCCCGGCGACCGCTCGCGGAGCATCGTCAGCGCATTGGCAATGTCCGGAAATCGCGCAACCGCGATCGGCTGCAGGTCATTCCGCCCATAACCCTCGGAAAAGACGTCCATTTTCGCCGACTGCCCGGTTCGTGTCAATTCGCGCGCCGCGAAGATCGACGCCGTCGACACGGCGACGGGCGGCACGATCACCGCAGCCCACCACGCCGGAAGCGACACGGGTCTCAGAACGTCGCCGACGCCGCGCCCCACCGCCGGCTCGCCGCAGAGAAAGAACGGAACGTCGGCGCCCAGCGTGCTGCCGATCCGAATGAGCTCCGCGCGCGGGAGACCGACGTTCCAGAGCCGGTTCAGAGCGAGCAGCACCGCGGCGGCGTCCGAGCTGCCTCCGCCGAGACCGGCGCCCAGCGGAATCCGCTTGGTCACCGCAAGGTCGACGCCCAGGACACAACCCGTCTCCCGCTGGAGGGCGGCCGCCGCGCGCACCGCCAGATCGGATTGTGGCGGGACGCCCTGCACTTCGGTCGTGCGCACGATGGCGCCATCGTCGCGGCGCGTGAGCGTGATCGTGTCGCCCAGGTCGAGCGCGACGAACAGCGTCTCGAGCGTGTGGTAGCCGTCGGCGCGGCGGCCCGTGACGTGCAGAAACAGATTGAGCTTGGCCGGCGCCGGAACGGTCAGCTTGCGCATCCGCGCATTGTCGCCGCGGATGTCGCGATTCGCCAGCGCATCAGGAGGCACGCCAGCGGTCGATGACGATCCGCACGTCGAGATCGTGGCACGCAAGCCCGAGCCGCGATGGCCGTCGCGTCGCGTCGTCCGCGTAGGCGTAGACGATCTCGCACCCGGATTGGCGCAACACCCACGGGCGTCCGGCGCGGTCGATTTCCAGCGTGTGCGGCACGCCGGCGCGCGGAGCGCCTTGCGCCCACCAGACGAGCCCCCCGATCGGAAGCGGGAAGCCGAACGCGCGTTCCGCCAGCGCGTCCCAGTCGCGCGCGACGTCGCGGCGGCCATCCGCCGTGCGCAACTCGGCTTGCGGCACCGATGTGTCGCTCGCCAATTCCGCGACCGTCTGGCCGAGCGGCGTCTGCACGACGAAGGTGTCCCTCGGCGACGCATGCGTCCAGACAAAGCCGACGGCGATTGCGTCGCTGCCGCGCCGTGCCGAGAGCCTGCCCTCGATCGCGAACGGCTCGTCGATCGGGGGGACAAGCACGGGTGGCGACGGCGGCGGGACGCTCGCGCAGGCGACGACCAGGAGCACGAGCGCCGCAAGCGGCGGAGCCGACGCCGCACGCGGCATGGCGTTTGGGCCTGCTCAGCGCGTCAGACGACGAACGGTTTCGAGGAGCACCGCGTTGTCGGGCGCGCTCTTCAATTGCGATTGCCAGACGTCCCGCGCCCGGTCGCGCTCGCCCTTCGCCCACAGCACCTCCCCGAGGTGCGCGGCGATCTCCGGGTCCGGACGCTCGTCCATCGCGCGGCGCAGGGATTTCTCCGCTTCGTCGAGCTTGCCCATCCGGAACTGGGCCCAGCCCATGCTGTCGAGGATGAATGGATCGTCCGGCGACAGCGCCAGTGCACGTTCGATCAGCGCCAGCCCTTCTGCCAGGCGCGTCGTTCGGTCCACGAGCGTGTATCCCAGCGCATTGAGCGCTTGCGCATTGGTGGGCTTGAGCTCGATCAGCCGCAAGAGCTTCGCCTCGGCGACGTCGAGCCGCCCGAGCTTCTCCGCGGCCATCGCGACGTCATAGAGCAGGTCCGGATCGTCCGGGTGCGCCTCGAGCGCCTGCGTGAGCACGGCGTACGCGGCCGCATTGTCGCCGGCATCGCGCAGGATCTGCCCTTCGATCTGACGCACCTGGACGCGCTGCTGCACCGTGACGGCCGGCAGGTCGGCGAGATATTGACGCGCTTCGGCGACGCGTCCGAGCTTGCCGAGGACCGTCGCCGCCCGCAGCTTTGCGACCCACCCACGCTCACCGTCCGGAACGGCGCGAAAGCGTTCGAGCGCAAGCTCGTAGCGTCCGGTCTCCTCGGCGATCTGCGCGAGGTAGAACTCGACGATGCCATCGTCGCCGTAGTCGGCGCGCTGAAGTTCCTCGAACAAGGCTTCGGCCTTCTTCCAGTCCTTCATCTGCACCGAAAGCATGGCCATGCCGAATTGGTATTCGCGGTTGCCCTGGTCCTTCTGCCAAAGGCCGTCGAGAATCGCGAGGGCATCCGCGTACCGCTTCTGCTGGATCCGGACCTGGGCAAGAGCCGAAAGACCCACCTTGGACTCGGGCTCGGACTTCAGAAAATCGACGAGATACTCGGCAGCCCGCTCGGTAGACTGCTTCCCGAGAATTTCCGACTTGAGCAGCACTGCGGGCTCCCAGCCGGGCTTCAGCACCAACGCCTGGTTCGCGGCCGCAATCGCGGTCGCGGCCGTGGCGGCGTCGTCGAGCCCCGTGTTGTATGCGGCGAGGGCGATCGCGAAATGGGCTTCGGCGAGGGTGGGATAGGGCTGCGCAAGCGAACGCACGAGCCGGAAAGTTGCCGCCTTGTCCGGCTCGTTGGCGAGCATCCGGTTCAATTGCACGAACGCCTCGCCGAGGTGCGAACCCGCGGCGGCTTCGGCGAGTGCGCGTTCGAGCTCCGCCTTGAGGTCCGCTCCGGATCCCCGGCCGTCGGTTCCCCCGGCGAGCCCGGCGATCACCTGTTTCGGGCGTTCGGCGGCCGGGTCGAGCTCGGCCCAGAGCCGCGCGGCCTCGGCGGCGAGAGAACGCTGCCGCGCGGCGAGGGCAATCTCGGTCGCCCGACGAGCAAGCCGGGCATCACCCGTATCGCGGGCCACCTCGAAGTAGGCGCGCGCGGCCAGAGCGGTCTCTCCGCGCTGCAGGGCAACGTCACCGACGAGAAGCCGGTACATGATTTCGGCGGTGAGCCCCGCGCCCTGCTCGGCCGTTGCGGCGCCGGCGGGCGCTTGGCGGCCACCATCCGGGACGGGCCGCGACTGCGCGCAGGCCATCGCGGGGGCCAGCGCCAGGGCCACCAAGAGGGCGGCGGCGGGCAGAGACGGGAGGGAACGGAACCGGGCCATCGTGTACATCCTGAGAAGTTGGGGCGCCGGCGGAGGGGGCAAGGCGCAGCGCGCGAGAAGTAGGCGGATCATCTTAGGTTATATTCTGCGGCCCAACAAACCGCCGCGGCAGCCAGGAATGGCCCGCGCTCGCCAGACACGGCCGACCGCTCGGTCCGCGATGCCCGAACTGCCCGAAGTAGAAACCACGCGCCGGGGCCTTGCGCCGCTCGCCGTCGGCCGGCGCATCGAGGCCATGCTGGTATACGACCCGCGGTTGCGCTGGTCGGTTCCCCCATCGCTGCCCGAGCGGGTCGCCGGCCGCAGGATCGATGCCCTGGACCGGCGAAGCAAGTACCTGCTCTTCCGGCTGGCGGACGACACGCTGCTCGTGCACCTCGGGATGACCGGAAGCATCCGGGCGTTCACCAATCCGCCAGCCCGCCGCACGCACGATCACGTCGACATCGTGCTCGATTCCGGGGTGACGCTGCGTTACCACGACCCGCGCCGATTCGGCGCGATGCTCTGGCTGCCCCCGCCCGCAGCAGCGCATCCGCTTCTCGCAAGACTCGGTCCGGAACCGTTCGATGCGGCCTGCGACGCCGCCTACCTCTGGCGCGCGACGCGCAGCCGTACCGCGGCGATCAAACTCATGCTGATGGACAATCATCTCATCGTCGGCGTAGGCAATATCTACGCCAACGAATCGTTGTTCCGAGCCGGGATCCGACCGACGACGCCCGCAAACCGGGTATCGAGGACCCGCTTGGCGCGGCTCGTCGACGCCGTGCGCGCGACACTGACCGACGCCATCGCCAAGGGCGGCTCGACGCTGCGCGATTTCGTGGACAGCCGGGGCGAGCCAGGCTATTTCCAGCTCGACTATTTCGTCTACGGCAGGCAAGGACTGCCCTGCCGCGTTTGCGGCTCCCTCATCCGGCAGGTTCGTCAGGGTGGACGCGCGACGAGCTACTGCCCCCGCTGCCAGCGGTGAAGACCGCGGCACGATGGCCGGTGTGCTAGATTATCCGGCCGCCTTCCGCCCTCCCCCGCGCCACAGGAAAATCCGCAGGCAACCGCATGGTCCATCCGCGTGAGTTCGCAGCGCGCTTCGAAGCCTATGGCGAGTGGCGGAAACGGCTCGCAGCGGGCGTTTCCGCGCTGCACGAGTGGCTCAAGCGACAGGATCTGAGCGATGCGCAGATCGACCTCAAGATCCAGCAGCTGCTGACGCGACTGCACCAGGACAGGCTCGTGGTCGCGTTCGTCGCGGAGTTCTCGCGCGGCAAGTCCGAGCTCATCAACGCGATCTTCTTCGCCGACTTCGGCCAGAGGCTGCTGCCCACGACCGCCGGGCGCACCACGATGTGTCCGACCGAGCTGCTTTACGACGCGACGCGCCCGCCATCGATACGCTTGCTGCCGATCGAGACGCGGCTCAAGGACGCGACGCTCCAGGATTTCATGAATTTCGCCGACGAATGGGTGACGATTCCACTGGATCTCGGGGCGGCGGCGAAGATGAGCGAAGAGCTCGCGCGGGTCTCACAGACGAAGCGCGTGCCCGTGGCGCTCGCCCGCGCATTGGGGCTGCACGACGAGGAGGCGAGCGTCATTCCGCGCGGGACCACGGTTGACGTCGACGTCCCCTGCTGGCGGCATGCGATCATCAATTTCCCCCATCCGCTCCTGCAGCAAGGTCTCGTCGTCCTCGACACGCCGGGGCTCAATGCGATCGGCGCCGAGCCCGAGCTCACGTTGAGCCTTCTGCCCAGCGCGCATGCCGTGTTGTTCGTTCTCGGTGCCGATACCGGCGTTACCAAGTCCGATCTCGACGTGTGGACCCATTACCTGGCCGGCGGCGATCCCGCGCAGAAAGCCGGCCGGATCGTGATCCTGAACAAGATCGACGGCCTCTGGGACGAACTGAAGCCCGCGGCCGACGTCGACGCCGAGATCGACCGGCAGATCGCGACGTCCGCGGCGCTCCTCGGTCTGCCGGCGTCGCAGGTCTACGCGACGTCCGCGCAGAAGGGACTGCTCGCCAAGGTCAACGGCGACGACGCGCTGCTGGCGAAGAGCCGCCTGCCGGCGCTCGAGGACGCGCTTTCCGGCAAGCTCATTCCCGCCAAGCATCGGATCGTCGGCGCGGCGACGCGCGCCGAAGTCGACGCGCTTGCCGACGGCGTGCGCTCGTTGCTCGAACGGCGGCGGACCGGCATCGCGGAGCAACTGGCCGAGCTGCGCGCGCTGCGCGGGAAGAACCAGGACGTCGTCGAGCACATGATGGACCGTGTCCGCGAGGAAAAGGACGTATTCGAGCGCGGGCTGCACCGGTTCACCGCGCTGCGCACGGTGTTCACGCAACAGACCAACGCGTTGTTCGACGTCATCGGGCTCGAAGCCCTGCGCGCGAACGCCGGACGCACGCGCCGGGGCATCGAGCGCAGCCCTTTCACGAAGGGGGTGCGGGGCGCGATGAACGAATTCTTCGCGGCGATCCGCCGCGACTTCGACGACGCCGCGCGCCGGGCCTTCGAAATCCACGACATGATGCAGGCGATGTACGTGCGCTTCGCCGCCGAACAGGGGATCGAGCACTTCGTGCCACCGCCGTTCTCGATGCTCAAGTACCAGAAGGAGATCGACCGGCTCGAACATGCATACAACCAGCACTTCAACACGCTGTGGAACATGCTGAGCAGCGCGAAATACTCGCTGACCAAGCGCTTCTTCGAAACGATCGCCACGCGCGTCAAGCATGTTTACGACGTCGCGAACCGCGATGTCGAAAGCTGGCTGCGGGCGACGATGTCGCCGCTGGAAACCCAGGTGCGGGAACACCACCTCCAGTTGCGGCGCCGGCTCGAAAGCGTCAAGCGGATCCATCGCGCAAGCGGCGAGCTGGAGGATCGCATCGGCGAGCTGGAGCAGCAGGACGAGGTGCTCGCCGCGCAGGTCGCGGCGCTCGCGCGCGCGGTCGGGGTGGTCGACGGAATCGTCTCGCAGCCGGATGCCCTGCCCGAGGCCGCCAACGCTTGACCCCCGTGGTTCGCACTACTCGACGGCGCCCTCCGCCGCGCTCTTGAGGGCCATCAGCCCCTCGTACTTGATCCGGAGCTCGTCGCGGGTCTCGACGAAGTCCGGGTTGACCGGAATGCAGTCGACCGGGCAGACCTCGACGCACTGGGGCTTGTCGAAATGCCCGACGCATTCGGTGCATTTCTTCGGGTCGATGACGTAGATCTCCGGCCCCTGCGAGATCGCGCCATTCGGGCACTCCGGCTCGCAGACGTCGCAGTTGATGCACTCGTCGGTGATCATCAACGCCATGGCGCCGCCACTACTTCTTCCGGGCCCCGACCTTGGCCTTCAATCGCGCCAGTACCGCCGGGTGGACGAACGACGAAACGTCCCCGCCGAATTTGGCGATCTCCCGGACGATCGTCGCCGAGATGAATGTGTACTGCTCGGACGGCGTCAGGAACAGCGTTTCGACCTCCGGAAACAGGTTCCGGTTCATCCCCGCCATCTGGAACTCGTACTCGAAATCGGACACCGCGCGCAGGCCCCGCAGGATGACTCGGGCCTTCCGCTGGTGGACGAAATCCATCAACAGTCCCGAAAACGCCGTCACCTCGACATTCGCGTAGGTCGACAGCACTTCGCGCACCATCGCAACCCGCTCGGCGGCGGTGAAGAACGGCTGTTTCGACACGCTGTCGGCGACGCCAACGATGACCCTGCCGAAGAGTCTTGCCGCCCGACGCACGAGGTCCTCGTGGCCGCGAGTGAAGGGATCGAACGTTCCGGGGTAGACGACCGTGAGCATGGGATGCCGGGGTGGCGGAAGCGTATGGACGCGTTCAATCCGGCTCGGTGCGCGCCCGGACGAAAAGATGATAATGCACCTGCCCCGCCTTGTCGCGGCGCCACGTTTCGAACCCGGGAGGCGGGGGAAGCGCGTGCGCCGCCTCCGCATAGATGAATCCGTCCGCGGCGAGCCGCTCCGCGCAGGCCGGAAGCAGCCACGGCCAGGGATCCTCGCGAAACGGCGGGTCGAGAAAGATCACGTCGAATTCACGGCGCTCGCCGGTGATGAACGCTTTCGCGTCGCCGACCCGCGCATCGACCGCGGTCGCGCCCAGCAACGCGCAGTTTTCCCGGAGGGCCCCGATTGCCGCGCGGTTGGTGTCGACAGCCACGGCAAGCGAAGCGCCACGCGACGCCGCCTCGAGCGTCAGCGCTCCCGACCCGGCGTAGAGGTCGAGGCAGCGTTTGCCCGTCAGGTCCTGCCCGAGCCAGTTGAACAGCGTCTCGCGCACGCGATCGGGCGTCGGGTGCAGGCCGTCCGCCGAAGGAAAGCGTATCAGCCGCCTGCGCCAGGCGCCGCCGATGATGCGAACGCGATTCGCGGGAGACGCCGGCAAGGTAGGTATTAAGCGGGGGAGGGGCGCGAAAACCGCATTATGATCCGGCGGGATTGCGCGAGCAGGTAAACTTGCACCGTTGCCGCAGCGCGATTCTGCGGCCCTGCCGCCGGTAGTGTCGACCGGTCCCTCTCGCAATGCTCGATCTATTCAAGCGAAAATCCGACCAGGAAGAAAAGAAGCCCTGGGCCGAACGGCTCGCGGCCGGGCTCGCACGCTCGCGCGAAAAGCTCGCCGGCGCCCTCAGCGGGGCGTTCGCTCGCCGCAAGCTCGACGACGAAACGCTGGACGAGCTCGAGACCGCGCTCATCACCGCCGACGTCGGGGTGGCGGCCACGCGGCACTTGCTGGACGAGCTCGCGACGCGATGGAAGCGGGCGGGCGGGGACCAGGATCCCAAGGCGCTGCTCAAGGCGGCTCTCGTCGATCTGCTCGCTCCGCTCGAGCGGCCGCTCGTGGTCACCGGGGCGCGGCCGTTCGTCATCATGCTCGCAGGCGTCAACGGCGCCGGCAAGACCACGTCGATCGGCAAACTCGCCCGGTACTTCCAGTTACAGGGGCTGTCGGTGCTGCTCGCCGCCGGCGACACGTTTCGCGCGGCGGCGCGCGAACAGCTTGTCGTGTGGGGCGAACGCAACGGTGTCACCGTCATTTCGCAGGCCGGCGGCGATCCGGGTGCGGTGATGTTCGACGCGATCGCCGCCGCGAGGGCGCGCGCCGTCGATGTCCTGCTCGCCGATACCGCAGGCCGTTTGCCCACGCAGTTGCACCTTATGGACGAGATCCGCAAGGTCCAGCGGGTGATCCGCAAGGCCGACCCGGCCGCCCCCCAGGAGACCCTTCTCGTGCTGGACGCGAATACGGGTCAGAACGCCCTGGCTCAGGTGAAGGCGTTCGACGACGCCCTCGGCCTCACGGGTCTCATCCTGACCAAGCTGGACGGCAGCGCGAAGGGCGGCATGGTCGCGGCAATCGCCAAGGAGCGCCCGATCCCACTGCGTTTCATCGGCGTCGGCGAAGGCCTGGACGACCTCAAACCGTTCGTCGCCCGGGATTTCGTCGACGCACTTGTCGGATGACCCGTTGACGCGGCGCAGCCTGGGCGAACGCCGGCCGTCGTCCACCGGCTGCATTTCCCGGCAATTCGGGCGCCCGGTCGTCGTTCGTCGCACCAATTCCCCGGCCCGTCGCACGGCAACCGGTCGGGGAACCGGCATTGCGGCGCCGCCTGGGCAGCACGGGTGGAGACGTCGGACAAGATCAAGAGTCAGTGCCCACTTCTGGTCTTGACCTTATCAAAGCTCGTTCTGTCCGACCGACCGGGAAGAGTCGGCCGCCTGTCCAGCGACCTGGCCGGAGCGTTCGATCGGGCACCAGAGATGGCCCCCGCGGTCTAACCCGACCAAATTGATCGGGAACTTCCTGCCCCATTTAGCACTCAGAGACAGCGAGTGCTAAAATCATCTCAAAGCACAAAAGCCGGGGGCGGCGTCAAAGCCCCCCCGCTTCATAGGAGACCGATCACCATGACCGGAACCGCGTTGGCGTTCCCGACCCCCGCCTCCCTGGGCAGCTTGGATCACTACATCCAGGCGGTGAATCGCTTTCCGCTGCTGTCTCCCGAAGAGGAGATCGAGCTTGGCCGAAGGCTGACCCGCGACAACGATCTCGAGGCCGCGCAGCAACTCGTGCTCTCGCACTTGCGGCTGGTCGTCGCCGTGAGCCGCAAGTACCTCGGCTATGGCCTCCCGCAGGCCGACATCATTCAGGAAGGCAACATCGGGCTGATGAAGGCCGTGCGCCGCTTCGACCCCGAGCGCGGCGTACGCCTGGTTTCATTCGCACTGCACTGGATCAGGGCCGAGATCCACGAATACGTGCTGCGCAACTGGCGCCTCGTCAAGGTCGCCACGACCAAGGCGCAGCGCAAGCTCTTCTTCAACCTGCGCAGAATGAAGGCCAGCTCGGCCGCGCTCTCGCCCAAGGAAGCGAAGGCCATCGCCAAGGACCTTGGCGTCAAGCCCGAGGAGGTCCTCGAGATGGAGATGCGCCTCACCGGCCGGGACGTCGCGCTCGATCCGCAGCCGGACGATGAGGGCGATGCGGTCACGCCGATCGCCTATCTGACGGACACCGAGAACGAGCCCGTGCAGATACTCGAACGCGCCGAGACGGCGACGAATCGCACGGCGGGCCTCAGGCGCGCGCTCGCCAAACTCGACGACCGCAGCCGCCGCATCGTCGAGGCTCGCTGGCTGGTCGAGACCGACCCGGCCACGCTCCAGGACCTGGCGGACGAATACGGCGTGTCAGCGGAGCGCATACGCCAGATCGAAGGCAAGGCGCTCAAGTCGATGCGGGCACAGATGGGCGGGCTCTGACGCTACAGCTCCACCTGAGTGCCCAGCTCGACGACGCGGTTCGTCGGGATGTGGAAGAAGTCCGTCGCCTTGACCGCCATCTTGGACATCGACACGAACAGTCGCTCGCGCCATAGCGCCATCCCCGGCGCCACCGAGGCGATCAGGGTCTCGCGGGAAACGAAGAACGACGTCTCCATCATGTCGAACTCGAATCTGTCCCTGGAGGTGGCTTCGAGCAGTTCCGGCACATCCGGGTCTTCGGCGAAGCCGTAGTACGCGTCCATCCGCCAGAACGCGTGTCCGAGATCGAAGAGGCGCACGCGCTCCGCGGCGGGCACGCGCGGGAAGTCCTGCGTGTGGATCGTGAGCAACAGAATGCGATCGTGCAGCACCTTGTTGTGCTTGAGATTGTGCAGCAACGCGTGCGGGACGCGATCCGTGGTCGACGTCAGGAACACCGCAGTCCCCGGGACGCGCGGCGGCGGGCTTGCGCCGATGCTCTCGATGAAGATGTCGAGGGGCATCGAGTCCTCGGCGAGCCGCTCCATCAGCAGCGCACGGCCGCGCTTCCAGGTCGTCAGCAGCGTGAATACGACGATGCCGATCAGCAGCGGAAACCAGCCGCCCTCCGGCACCTTGAGCGAGTTCGACGTCAGGAACAGGAAGTCGATCAGGAAGAGCGGCAGCACGATGCCGACGGCAACCGGACGACCCCAGTTCCAGATCCGTCGCATCACGACGTAGATCAGCATCGAGTCGATCAGCATCGCAAGCGTCACGGCAATGCCGTAGGCGCCCCCGAGGTTGTCGGATCGGCGAAATCCGATGACGAGGAGCACGACCGCGACGAGCAGCGTCCAGTTGATGAACGGGATGTAGATCTGCCCGATCTGGCGATCGGACGTGTGGAGGATCTTCAAGCGCGGGCAATAGCCCATCTGGATTGCCGCGCGGGTCAGCGAAAACGCCCCCGAAATCACGGCCTGCGATGCGATGACCGCGGCGCAGGTGGCAAGCACGACCAGCGGAATCAGCGCCCATTGCGGCGCCAGCAGGTAGAAGGGGTTCTTGATCGCCTGCGGTTCGGACAGCAGCAGGGCTCCCTGGCCGAAGTAATTGAGCACGAGCGCCGGCATGACGAACCAGAGCCATGCGCGACGGATCGGCGAGGCTCCGAAATGGCCCATGTCCGCGTAGAGCGCCTCCGTGCCGGTCACGCCGAGGACGACCGCGCCCAGCGCGAGGAACGCGAGCAGCGGATTGTCCGCCGCGAACGCGACCGCATAGACCGGGTTCACGGCGCCCAGAACCGACGGATTGTCGACGATCTCGAGCAATCCGAGCACGGCAAGGACGATGAACCACGTGCACATCACCGGACCGAACATGAGGCCGACGCTCGCCGTTCCGCGCTTCTGGATCGCGAACAGCGCGACCACGATGAGGACCGTCGCCGGGACGACGAACGGGTGCAAATGCGGGGTGATGATCTCGAGTCCCTCGACCGCGCCCAGCACCGAGATCGCCGGCGTGATCATTCCGTCGCCATAAAACATCGCCGCGCCGAAGATGCCGAACCCCACGAGCCACCATCGGCTGCGGGCCCGGTTTCCCAAGCCGCGCGAGACGAGCGCCGTGAGCGCGAGGATTCCGCCCTCGCCGCGATTGTCCGCGCGCATGATCAGCGTCACGTATTTCGCGGTGACGATGATCATCAGCGCCCAGAAGATGATCGAGAGTATCCCCAGTACGTTGGCCGGCGTCAGCGCCACCGGGTGCTCGCCGGCAAAGCACTGCCGCAGCGTGTAGAGAGGCGACGTGCCGATGTCGCCGAAGACGACACCGATGGCGCCGATCACGAGCGGCGACATTCGTTTCGACGAGTCGGCCGAGATGGTCATGGGCGGACGCGGCGTGGTGCGCAGCGGCGCGGAGCGTCCGCGTCAGCCGCCGCCGGTGGCATCGTCACCGCGTCGAGCGAAGCGGATCGAGAGCTGTTTCAGCTTGCGATAGAGGTGTGTGCGCTCGAGTCCCGCCCGCTCGGCCACGCGACTCATGTTGCTCTGCTCGCGCCCCAGAAGCTGCTCGAAGTAGATCCGCTCGAAGGCCTCGCGCGCCTCGCGCAGCGGCAGCTCGAAGAAGCGTGCCGTGATCTCGGGCGCGACGGCCTGGTTGGCCGCGGCGGCCTCCCCCAGCAATCGCTTCACGTGCTCGGTGGTGATGTCGCCGGAGCCGGCATACAGCGCCAGATTGGCGACGACGCTCTGCAGATGGTCGAGGTTGCCGGGCCAATACGCGCCGGCGAGCGCACTCAGCGCCGGCGGCTGCAGCGTCGACAGCGCCCGGGCTGTGGCCTGCTGCGCATTGCGCTCCTGCACCGCGACTTCCTGCCAGAACCGCTCGATCAGCGCGGGAATGTCCTCGCGCCGCGCGCGCAGAGGCGGCAGCAGCACGGCGCCCGCCGACAGCCCCGACAGCAGCGCGGCGTCGAACTTGCCCTCCGCGGCCAGGTTTCCCAGCGCCTCCGAACTCGTGCAGACGAGCGTCACGTTCGCCTTGTCGAGCTTCGGTAGGAGGAATGCGAGGCCTCGCGACTCGGCCTTCGCGTACTGGCCGATCTCGGCGCAGTAAAGGGTGCCGTCACGTGCTTCCTCGAGCACCGCGAGCGGGTTCGACGCGAGCCGTGCGCCCCCCGGCAGCGGCACCCACGGCGCGTCGGGCGCGTGCAACGCGCGCGCCGCGGCATCGTGCCCCGTCCCGGGCTCGCCGAGAATCAGGATCGGCTTCCGCGCGGCGAGCAGCTGCTCCAGCTGGCGCTCGATTTCGCGCACCGCGGCGCTCGTTCCCAGCGCCGCGAGCGAGACCCGACGGGGCTCCCGCGCGAGCGCCGTCTTGAGCGCGCGCGACACGGTGCCGAGAAGCTTTTGCATCCCGACGGGCTTCTCGAGAAAATCGAAGGCGCCGATCTTCGTCGCCTCGACCGCGGTCTCGATCGTCCCGTGGCCGGACATCATGATGACCGGCATCGTGAGCAGGCCCGCGGCCGCCCACTCCCGCAGCAGCGTCACGCCGTCGGTATCGGGCATCCAGATGTCGAGCAGCACGAGCGCCGGCTGCTCGCGGGCGCGATAGGAGCGCGCCGCAGTGGCATTCTCCGCGAGGCTCACGCGATAGCCCTCGTCCTGGAGGATTTCGGAAAGCAGCTCGCGAATGCCGACTTCGTCGTCGACGATCAGGATTTCCTTTGAAGGCGCCATCAACTCCGTATCCTACGCCGCTGCGGCGCTGCGCGGGAAAACCAGCGTCACGCGGGCGCCGCGCGGCGCCCGGTTCGCGAGCTCGACGCGGCCGTGGTGTTCGTCGATGATCTTCTTCACGATCGCGAGGCCCAGGCCCGTGCCTTTCGCCTTCGTCGTCACATAGGGCTCGAACGCCCGGTGGAGCACGGTGTCCGGAAAGCCCATCCCCGAATCCTCGAATACCAGAACGACGTCCGCGTCCCTGGCCGCGAGCGATATGTCGTAGTGCGGCTCCGGCGTCTCGGCCTGGCCGTCGATCGAATTCTGCAGGAGATTGTGGAACACCTGGCGCAGGCGGGTGGGTTCGCCCTGGATGACGAGCGGCTCGGAAGGAAGGGACAGCGTGGTGCGCGGACGCAGATTGTCGTACAACGCCATCACGTCGAGCAAGAGGGCGCCCACATCCACCGGCTGCATTGTTCCCGGTCGCGGCTGGCGCGCGTAGACGGCGAAATCGTCGACCATGTTTTTCATCGCGGCGACCTGGGTGATTATCGTCTGCGTCCCGCGCGTCAACGCCTCCGTGTCCGATTCGTCGAGCTTCCCGGCGAGCTTTCGCGCCAGCCGCTCCGCGGAGAGCTGGATCGGCGTCAGCGGGTTCTTGATCTCGTGCGCGAGCCGGCGCGCGACCTCGCCCCACGCCGCGTCCCGCTGCGCCTGCGCGAGATCGGTCACGTCGTCGAACACGACGACGTAACCGGCCACCGGAGTCACGGGCAGGCGCGACCCTCGCAACAGAAGGGTCCGCATCAGGTTGGCCACCGAAAGCTCGGCCTGCTTTTGCCACGGCGCGTCCCGGCTCGCGCGAAGGCCCTCGGCGACGAGCTCGGCAAAAGGCGCCAACGCCGGCAGCTTACGTCCCCAGTCGGCCAGCGGTGTGCCGGTCAGCTCGGCCAGCGGTTGCTGCAGGATCACGGTGGCGCTCGCGTTGGCCGTACGCAATCGATACCGATCGTCGAACGCCAGCACGCCAGCCGAAAGGTTGCCGAGTATGCTCTCGAGATACGCCCGCGTCGTCTCCGTGGCGCGACGCGACTCCTCGGTCTTCTGCTGCGCCTCCGCGAGCTGGGCAGTCATCGTGTTGAACGATTCGGTCAGCACGCCCAGTTCGTCGCGCGAGGTCACGGGCTGCCGGCGGGTGAAATCGCCCTGTGCGACCGCGCGCGTGCCCTCCGCCAGCAGCCCCAGCGGCGCCGAGAATCGCTCCGACAGCACTACGGCGAGGCCGAGCGCCGAGGTGAGGGCGAGCAACAGCGTCAACGTCAGCGTCACCGCATAGAGACGCTTCAACGACTGCCGCGAAAGCGAAATCTCCTGGTAGTCGCGCGCGCCCGCCTGCACCTTCTCGATTTCCTGGCCCAGCGCCTTGGGCACCGGCTCGATCACCTGCAACACCTTGAGCGGCTCCAGCCGGTCGTCGCTGTTCACCGGAGTGACCACGCGAAGCATGATGCCGCCGTCGGCACGCTGCTCTATCGTCGCTGCGGTCTGCTGCAAACGCGCGCGCCGCAGCGCCTGCGCCGGCGGCGTTTCGGGCGGCGCGGTCGAGCCGCCGATGCCGGCGACCGCCAGCACACTGCCCGACGACGAGAACAGCGCGGCTTCGAAGATTCCCGCCTGCTCGGCAGCGCGGTTGAGGCGCGTCGAAAGGCTGCCAGGCGCCGCTTCGCCGAGTGTCACGGCGATCTGGCCCGCCTTGTTGCTCGTCTCCTTGAGCAGATAGTCGAGTGCGTTGCGGCCGAGATTGAGGCCCCCTTCGAGCGCGTGGTCCACACGGA
>Ga0209253_10000977_pt1 | contig 25076 bp, 24 predicted proteins | sample FrelakmetBRP12BR_FD_187145 | JGI IMG/M metagenome (GOLD analysis project Ga0209253, IMG submission 187145) | Freshwater lake sediment microbial communities from the University of Notre Dame, USA, for methane emissions studies - BRP12 BR (SPAdes)... | ecosystem: Environmental > Aquatic >...
CTTTAAACAAATGAATAAAAAAGTGCTATTCAATGATCACCTACAATTTAATTATATTGCAGGTCGTGCATTAATTGAGAATTCGGAAATTACGCTAACTCAACCAGATATTGATAATTTTCTTAGGCCAAAATCATATGATGAGCACCCTCATTTTATAGAAAACCAATTTCAAGATATTTATTACACAAAAGCAGAAAATATCTGGCTGGATCGAGTTATCTCGAATTTGTATGATAGCGAGTTGGGATATAAGCGAGATATGGGATTCTGGTGTTTATTTCAAGCATGTATTACTAAGCGTCCCTTTAGTTTATTCCACCGAAAAAATCTAAATTTGCGAACTAGGAATGTTCATCGTTCTTTTGGGAATAAAGTAACTTGGGACACATCTTTTGAAGTGCATTTTAAGCGGTTTGCAGAAGAATTGAATTCCTATATTATCGCTACGAATAGTCCTTGTTACGCATCAAATTATGATGTGTTGGAAGTGCCCCAAGATTATTTTCAGGAAGGGTTTGATCTTGTCTATGTGGATCCTCCTTATATTCCAGCCCGGGGGGAAAACATCGTTTATAGGGATCTATACCACTTTTTAGAAGGTATAATGCAATATAACTCATGGAAAGATATGATTGATAATAATTCTAAACATAAACGGATAAAACCGGTTTATAATATTTGGAATGATAAAAAGTCTATCAACGGAGCATTCAAGGAATTATTGGATAAATATAATGGTTCTAATATACTTTTATCCCACCGCTCAGAGGGGATTCCTTCTACAGATGAGTTAGTGGCCATACTTAAGGCAAATTGGAATGATGTATCGATTGTAGATCGTATCGGTCATAAATATGCCCTAAGCACTAGAGAATCCGACGAGATACTCATTCTTGCTCGTAAATGACGGGATTAAGCAATTCTTTCAGCAAAATTAATTTCCATGGATAAGAAAATTTCTTAATACACTTGGAGTTTGAGTGGGGTTTAACTTTTTGTCTGCTCTGTTCTAAAAATTGAGCGTTCATGAATAAAAAACTAGAGAAATGTATAAAAAATCCGAGAATAATAAAAAAAGGGAGTTTATCGATTCATCTCTTTAAGTTTTTTATGTTTCTCATCGTGTAGTATTAAAATATCTTTTTCCAAGTTTGCAAGACGCTTTCCTTTTAATGGATACGCAAAAAGGATTACTACTTCAATCACCATAAATATCCCAGGAATCAATCCAGCGAATAATTTTATTGCTTGTAATGCTTCTGAGGGTTGACCTAAAATGGTATCGACTGGGCCATTAAAAATAATGTCTCCAATTCGATCTTTGAAACCACTATATCGCAGCATCAATGTTATCATGATAAGGGAAATGCTTTGAGCTGGTTTAGTAATAAGTGCATTTGTACCAAAAAACGCTGCTTCCCGTCTAACACCTGTAACAATTTCATCTTCATCTGATACTTGTGCAAACATAATATTAGTAAAAATTTGAGGTCCAGTCAACCCAAATCCAGCGAATGCATATCCAATCACCATGAGTTGAGGGGGTAAGAAGGTTATTAATATCAATCCAATACCCGCAATCGTAAGTAATAACTGATCTGCTCCTACAACACCTAATTTCTTGCTTATTAGAGGTGTAATCCAAATTCCAACGATTAATGGAACAAATATTGACACTAAGAGGATGATATCCGAAAAAACACCGTATGTAACATAGGTTGCAATATAAATCACTGAACTTAGCAACGTTGCTTGCATAAAAATCGACATAAAGTTAGCAATTACTAAGGCTATGAATGATTTACTCTTGAACGTATGCTTTATTGAGTCTCTTAGGTTTAATGGTTTATCCACTTGAGTAAATTCAGGACGTTCCTTGAAAAAGAATGTTGTTATAAAAACCATAGATGAACATACGATACCAACTATAGTCATTACAATCCGCAACATAGGTAATTCAAACTGGAACATTAATGGGATTAGAAATCCCAAAATTGTTCCAATTAATCCAAAGAAACTTGCGGATATTTGTAATCCATGTCGATATTTTTCATTTTCAGTAATTTCAGGTAAAAGTGCGGAGTAGACTAACCCAATAATCGTGTAGGCTGTATCATAGAACAACATCGTAAATAACATCCATACAAAAATCGCCCATATGCCCCAGCTTGGCTGTGCGAGCCAAATTAACGCAAAAGACAGAGCTAGAAAGGGGGAAGTCCATCGCATATAGGGTATTCTTCTTCCTTTTTTTGACTTGGTAGAATCACTAATAAAGCCAAAGATACCATCATTGAGTGCGTTCCAAACAGCATAAGTAATTGCAACCACAACAACTATCCATGCACCTCTATCCACCAAACCCAGATGATCATTATAGAATATAGATAATAAAGCACCATATATTCCAGATATGGTTGAAAGGCCTAATGAAGCGATTCCCCAAGCAAACATTTTCCCAAAACTAATTTTTACTCCCTCTAAGGGAGTAGTTTGTGAGTTTTCCATATAGTTCACCAATTAATTTGTGAACTATAATTGTGTTCTGATCATTAATAAAGGAACTGTTACTTCCTTGTGAAAAAGAAAAACCCTAGTTAGATTATTTTAGGCAATGATCTCAATATTGGAGTCCTCATCCATAATGTCTTTTTCTACATGGATTAAGCCAGCTGATAGAATCTCCTTCACATGGGAATCCGATATTCTGAAGAATTTTTTCCTTCCTCTTTTCTCATATTTCACTAAATCAGCTGAGCTCAATATCCGTAGTTGATACGATATCGCAGGTAAAGAAGTGCCTATAACATCTCGGATACTATTTACAGTAAGTTCTCCATCACTTAGTAGGTTCAATATCTGGATTCGAGTCTCATCGGATAGTGCTGAGAAAAGTCTTGCGAGTTTTCGTGATGTTTGCATATTGTTCAAAACTTGTAAAAGTATTGAAAATTATAAAAATTCCTCAAAATATTATTAAAAAAAACCTGTACTTTCCAAAAGAATAATAAGTAAGTGGAAAACAATTTAAAAGTTTTAAAAGTTTTTACAATTCTTTGGTGAGGAATTGCATACTGGTTGTTATCTATGCAGATTCGAGATATTTTAAATCAAATACTTTGGGATCCACATTTCCAAAGGATAAAACAGGAGTTTTTTATTCAATATATCCATCGGGGAGTACCAGGAGATATATTAATTATCCCATGCATGATTTTGGAAAAAGTACGCTCAGACTCTTTCGAATATTGGAATGATATAATAAAAGAAACAATTAGAATTCCTTTTCATCGAATAGAAAAGATTTTCAACCAGCGTACAAACGAAATCCTATACAAAAAGCGACAATCTGGTGACACCCCTGGCAACAAATCCGTTTGAAAATTTCTATCCCGTTCCCAATGTGGATCAACTCATCAATATTGCATTTAGTCGGGGATCCAAGAAGTCTGCTGCCATTCCTCGAGGAATGGAACCAATTCTTAAAGCAAAAAGAAGAGAAGTAAATCGAATCCAAAATGTTAGCGCTTATATCATTGATAAAATCAAAAATATAGTACAATCAGTTCCTAACCTGGACAATCTTCATCCTTTTTATCAAGAATTAAGTCATCTTTTGGTGAATAAAGATCTTTTTAGGCAAAACTTGGGAAGGTTAAATGGTTTAATCCCCGTCTTGCAGCAACTATTATCATCCAAAGTGCGGGAAATTAACCTTCAAGATAGTTCTAATAAATGTGGTATTGTGAGAAGACAGTATTATGCGCGAATAGCTTCCATTCTAAAAGAGCAACGACGGACGTTGGATTACTTAGAGCAATCTCGAAAAAAATTAAAGACAATTCCTGTCATTGATATCGACCTTCCTGCGGTTGTTATTGCAGGATATCCGAACGTAGGAAAATCCAGCATCGTTAAAGCAATATCAACAGCAAAACCAATAATACGTGAATATCCTTTTACTACGAAAGAAATTATCATTGGATTACATAAAAATTCGACCAATATGAAAGTATTTCAGTTAATAGATACTCCGGGGATATTGGATCGTCCCATGAAATTGCGAAATGATATTGAAAAGCAAGCAATTTTAGCATTACGGACAATTTCCAATATAATTGTGTTTGTAATCGATCCCACTGTGAGCTCAGGGTATTCCGTGGATAATCAGATTTCATTGTTTCAAGAAATATTGCGTGAATTTATCGAGAAAGTTCACGTGCCGTTTATAATTGTGATAAATAAAATCGACCTAGCAAACAAGGACGAATTGGAGTACATCCTATCAAAATTGTTACAAGGGGATGAAAAACCGAAAATTATTAAAACGAATGCGAAAGATGGGGAGAATTTGGACTTGTTAGTTGAATCTATCATGGAATTAATCAAAGAACATGATATGTTCCATTTAGATTTTTCAAAATTTGCCAAATAATGAACTCGAATTTAGTTCACTTTAATGATGAGTCTAGGGTACTTTTTTATTTCTGTAAGAGAAAGATTGATAACGGGTGAATGAAGGAAATTTCCCAGCTTGCCTTACAGAGAAGACGTGCTAATGCAAAAAGATAATAAATTTAAACAGGAATTAACTGATTTCTTCTATTTTATTATATGGGATTCTATCTCTCAAATAATAATCGAATCGGCAGGCAATGTTGAACAAAGAAAAATAAAAAATCTTCAAGAACAACTCTGTCAATTATTTGTAGACTCTGTTTATAAAAACCAATCACACTCTCAGTTTAAAACTTCTTTCTCCACAGCGTTGAGATCTTCCGGATTCATTGGGGAACTAATGGAAGAATATATAGTTGAGACGCTATCTTTATTCCGTCTACGGTTATTTAATATATTCTCCCGCGAACAACTAAAAGATAATTCACGTATTCCACTGGAGAAATATATCGAATTACGTTCTTCCATCGAGGATTATATTATCCTTTCCTACTTGGATAAATTTGTGTTGTTGAATGTAATCAAAGTACTTCTTTATTCCTCCCGTATCTCTTTCGCAGAAGTGAATGAATTCCGGATCCGTTTAATTGAAATCTTTAGGGAGATCCTTGATGGAAATACCACGTTAAAAGATTTAACAGAATATCTCGAATCAGAATTAAATCGTATGTCTTTGGAAAAAATAACTAGAGACTTCATATCCGCTTCAATAATCGGATATTTTACCACAATCACTCGATTAGACAATTATACAGAAATCATGGATCAAATGAAGAGTGTAATACGAAATAAAATCCCAGTTCTATCTGATACTTCCTTCATACACACACAGCGAATAGATAAAATCCTCGAGTGGCTAACGAATGAAGTAGTTACGCCTTTTTTTGATTTACTTGCAGGAAATAATATCTCAATCTTACCAGCTCCAAATAATGTTGTTTCCTCCATTGGAACTATTTATCGAAAACAACTGGAACGCAAATTCAGTTTAGAAATGGTCTTAGATCGCTTGAAATTATTGGAAAAATCCATTCAAATATCGCATAAAATGCGTGTGGGAAACCGTTTCTCATTACCCACAATAAATTACATGTCCAATAAATTCCGAGTTGTACAAAAAGAATTTAAAAATAAAGTTGCATTAAAATTGGAAAAAGAGTCAGAATGGGATAATGATCTGTCTGCGGATTCAGATCTGACTCCCGAGAGAGTAATTGAGATGGAATTTCAAATTTTGTTTTATTTAGCAGCATTTTTGGACAATGAATTATCTTTTGATTACCAATTGGATAATTTTTACAACGTTATAATACAAAATCGACATGGAACGAATCAGATCTATTTATAGAGAGAATTTTGTATGCTTGATACCTGCAAATTTGTACTAAGTTTAGACATCGGGGGTGTTAATACTAAATCTTCATTGGTGTGTCTTGATTTAGCATCATACGTAGAAAAATCTGTGCCTAAATATATTGAACGCTACGAAAATGTTTTGATGTATTCGCATTCTTTGTTTTGTTCCACTCAATATTTTCCCTTCTGGCAAAAAACGCTTACCCAATTTACTACGATCCTAAGAAAACTTCGAATCAAAACAGAGAACTATTTATTGGAATACATCAAAATAAATTATCCCGAAATCCAAAAAATACAATTAATGAATTCGAGGAAATTCTTCCGTATAAAACAACAGGGATTCGAACAAATATCGAAAGGATCTGATGAATTCTTACCGATAGAATATAATGTTGTTATTACAATTACCGCTGAATTGAGTGATGCTTTTTCAACAAAAAAAGAAGGAATCACAATAATTTGCCAACATCTCCAACAAGTGTTTAATTCCGATTATGTTTTTTTAATTGATGTCAATGGGGATTTTATATCAGTGCAACAGGCTCTTTCTGATTATCTTTCTGTTTCTGCATCCAATTGGGTAGCAACGAGTTTGGTTTTTGGAGAAAACGAAGAATTAGCAATTTTATTAGACATGGGAACCACCACATTAGATTTGATTCCAATAAGGAATGGAAGACCCGTACCTATAGGAAAAAATGATGTTGATCGATTAATTAATTGGGAATTATATTATACTGGAGTTTTACGCCCTCCTATTCCGACCATAGTGACAAATATACCCTTCCGTGATACCTTATGTCCCATATCCTTTGAAAGATTCGCATTGATGGCAGACGTGTATATGATATTAGGACAAATTACCGAATCGGAATATTTATGTGATACAGCAGATGGACGCGGGAAATCTTTAGAAGAATGTTATGCCAGATTGGCACGTATTATCTGCGGTGATAGTAATATCGTTACTAAGGGTGAAATGGATACAATTGCGGAATATGCTTTTAAAGTCCATAAAGAAATGGTTCAAGATGCAATTCAGCGATTAATTAATCAATTTATACGCAGATTTCTCATCCCACCTTCAAAGATCCATTTTATTGTAACAGGTTTGGGGGCAAAAATACTTCTTATTCCCGTTTTGAAAGAAATGAGCATCCAAGAAGATCAGATTTTCTGCAAATCCTTCTCAGAAAAAGAGCATGTGATATCCACCGCAATATGCTTGGGAATTGTATTTCTAAAACACGAAATACAACGGACTTTAGTTTCAAATAGGGTGTGATCTTGGATTGAAATTAGTCATGAAGATTGGGGGCAGTATATTTGAAGAACCTTCAGTAATAGAGGAATTCTTACGTATTTTTTTTCAAAAGAGAAGTGTAAAAATGAAATATGTTATTCTCTCGGGAGGAGGAAGAGAATGCGACAATTTACGAGAAATCTTTAAAGCAGATTCATTGAAGGAGATTCACCAAGATCAGTACCACTGGAAAGCAATCACATTAATGGAAATTAATACAGTAAGGATTAAGACTATGATGGATTTTCTTCTACAAGATTCCCATGCGGTAATTACATCGAAAATCACTAAGATAAATTCAGGAAAACCTGGAATTTACTATTTTCTACCTTACCAGAATTTATATGATGAAGATCCATTGGAGCATTCCTGGAGAGTAACATCAGATTCGATAGCTATATATTACGCAAACCTTCTGAATTCTCGAATATGTTTGCTCATTAAACATAAACCATACCTGTTTTTAAACAATAGACTCATTCGCAGTATTTCAGCGTCAGAGTTATATCATCTACATCGAGATGCTGAATTTTCTCAGAATTTAGGAAAAGGTTTAGTGGATCCAATGGGACCAGAGCTATGTTTGAAATTCAAAATTCCAATTCTTATTCTGGACGGTACCAATCGGACATTAATATCACGGTTTTTTTCCCAATACCCCCATGAAACCAATTATTCGGATTTAAGCAAGTATGGACTCGTTATCTATCCGAAATAAATTGTTCAATTAAACACTTTTTCATTTGGAAAAACTTGAATACCACCGGAAGTCCCCGTTTCGGATGAAATTTTATAGAGATGAATTAATTCGGAATGATTAGTTAATCGAGCTTTTCTTATTTCTATTCCCCTGAATCTACGGGCACCTTCACGAAAATAATACAATACAATGATATTATCTGACAAAAATTCTTCTCCAAACCGAGATATAGAATCCGAATTTTCAATCAATTCCGTAGTGATAACTGCAGTAATATCTTTTTCTCGGATCAACTCAAAAAGATCTCGAATTTTTTCCCTCATGCTTACATCTGCTTCATATTTAAACGTGAGTGCAGAAATGGGGTCAATCACTAACCGCTTATATTTTTTGTCAATAGATTTTATGACTTTGGTGATCTCCGAAATTTCCAATGCAGGTATATCGGAAAAAATAAGACTATTATCACGGGAAAATTTCTCCAAATTCATATGAAATCGTTCTGCTGCGAGTAGGATCCGGCTAATATTTTCACTTAATCCGATGTAAATTCCAGGTTCTTTATAAATTGTTATCCCATTATAAAGATATTGCAATGATAAAGTGGTTTTTCCAGTTCCTGAATTACCCGATACAAGAGTAATCGAATCTTTAGGTAATCCACCCTCGAATAACTCATCTAAACCGAATATGCCAGTTTTCACACGTTCTAATTGCATAGTTATCAACAGTAATACATATATCGAGATTATTACATAAACCTTTCAAAAATCTTTTAATTTCATGGGGATTAGTCATGCATGTTGCAATCATACTAGACGGACTTGGTCAGCGCGAATTTCCTTGAGGACAAAAAATGACGAGAAAACTATCTTTCTTTTTAAAACCAAAGAGTATTGCAGTAATTGGTGCAAGCGAATCACAAGGAAAAGTCGGGAACTCCGTTTTTCATAATATTATTTCTACATTTAAGGGTGAAATCTATCCCATTAATCCCAAAAAGGATGAGATTTTGGGGTATAAAACATTCAAATCAATCCTTGAAATACCTGGTTCCATTGATATCGCAATTATTTGTATTCCTGCGCAATTTGTCTTGGATAGTATAAAAGAATGTATTCAAAAACAAGTTCAAGGAATTATAATAATCAGTGCGGGTTTTAAAGAAATAGGTGGTCAAGGGGCAATTTATGAGCATGAACTTCAGAAGATTTCTATGGAAAATAACATCCGAATCATTGGTCCAAATTGTCTGGGTGTTGTTTCTCCCTCCTACAATGGCACATTTTCTTCAAAAAATCCCAAAAACGGGCATATTGCAGTGATTTCTCAATCCGGAGCTATGTTAACAGCTATTTTAGATTGGGCTGAAACTCAAAACATGGGATTCTCCTACTTCATTTCCATGGGAAATAAGGTAGATGTGGATGAAACTGATCTAATTGAAGAATTGGCAAATGATCCTGACACGAATATCATATTGCTCTATCTTGAAAGTGTGAATGATGGGGAAAAATTTCTCAAAACAGTCCCGAATGCAATTCACAAAAAACCTGTAATTATACTTAAATCGGGAATTTCTGAAGCTGGATCGAGAGCTGCTTCAAGTCATACGGGAGCCTTAGCGGGGAATGATATTGCCTTTTCAATCGCCTTTGAGAAATGTGGGGTAATCCGAGCAAGAACCATGACGGATTTGTTTGATATGGCGCGAATTTTTGATAAGGCTTCTTTGCCTAAAGGCGATCATTTCGCAATAGTGACAAATGCAGGAGGACCAGGAATTGTGGCAACTGATGCCTTTGAGACATTAAATTTGGGTTTAACAAAATTACCAAGTAGAACTATCGAATTATTACGAGTTCTTCTACCCCCAGAAGCGGCCGTGTACAACCCTATTGATATTATTGGGGATGCTTCACCTGAACGGTATCGAATAGCGCTTGAAACCATTTTTCAGGAGGATAATTCAGTTTGCGCAGGAGCTTTGGTTTTAGTTACTCCCCAGGCACAAACAAAACCCGTGGAAGTGGCTCAAGTTTTAAAAGATATTCAAGCAAAATTTCCTCAAAAATTGATTGTTGGTGTGTTCATGGGAGGATCTTCCATGATTGCGCCCATTCAAGCTCTTCAAAATACTACAATACCATGTTATGAGTTCCCTGAACAGGCTATTAAAGCTGTTAAATTTATGTGTGATTACATCAATAATCAAAAAAAATCCAATATAAACACAAAAAAAATCACTCGATACCGGATTGCTACTGAAAGAATCACTGAGATATTCGATGAGGCACAAAAGGATGGTAGAAATGTATTATTGGCTTCAGAAACAAGTGAGATTTTTCGTATATATGGTATTAAAAATCCGAAAACGTTCCTCGCAAAAAGTGCTACAGAAGCAGAATTATTATCCGGTAAAATCGGATTTCCGATTGTTATGAAGGTTGTCTCCCCAGATATAATTCATAAGACCGATTATGGTGGAGTAGTTCTCAATATCAGAAATGAACAGCAAGCCAGAGATGCCTTTCTGCGAATTATTAATAATGTACAGAAATATGGACCCGTCAATGCGCATATATACGGTATTGAACTCCAAGAGATGGTTGAGACGACAAATTATCAGAAATCCACTCAAATGATCATTGGAATGAGCAAAGATCCTCAATGGGGTCCCTTACTCATGGTAGGTGCGGGGGGAATTTATACGAATTTTTTAAAAGATGTTTCCTTTGATCTATCCTATAAATACGGCAAAGAGGATGCATTTGCTCAATTAAGTAACACGAAGATATACTCCATCTTAAAGGGTGTTAGAGGAGAACCGAAATCTGATATCGAGGCAATATTAAATGTTTTAATTCGTATTACCCAATTAGTTCATGATTTTCCACAAATTGTGGAGTTGGACATAAATCCACTACTTGTATTTGAAGAAAATCCCGAGCACGATGCATATAGTGCTGTGGATATCAAAATTACTATACAAAAGAACAAATAAACTAAAAACAATATTAAAATTCACCCTGAAACGAAAATGTCAAAATCAATCTATATAATGTCGACAGCTTCTAGCTCTGGCAAAACTGCAGTAAGTATTGGTTTATTCCTTGCATTAAAAGAGAATGGTATGAATCCGGGATATTTTAAACCGATTGGAGATCCATTTTCTGACGTAAAAGTAACCAAAGCTGATAAAGATGTCAATGTAATTCATCGAATGCTGGAACGAAAGTATTCACGAGAGGAGATATGTCCCATTTTTATTTCTCCAACAGCTTTCTTGGATGAAATCCCAAGTGATAAAGTAAATGGAGTAAAGGAACTCATCAAAGATGCATTTGAAGAAATGGCTGCGAAAACAGATATTTTACTAATAGAGGGAAACCATGATATTCACCAATTCCATTGTTTGGATTTAAATGATCCTCAAATTGCAAAATTACTAGGATCATCCGTCATTTTAGTGTCTATGTGCAAAAATGATGGTGATATGGATAAAATAATTATCGCTCTTGAGGAAATCAAAAGAAATGAGTTACCTCTTAAGGGAATTATTCTCACAAATATGTCGAAATTACAATTAACGAAAGTTAAAGAGAAATACGAGAGGATTTTCCAAGATATCAAAGCACCGATATTGGGGGTAATTCCGGAATCCAAGTTATTATCCTCACCAACGGTAGGTGAGGTGCTGGAGGCTACTGGAGGAAAATTATTAACTGAAGATTTGAAAGTAGTGAAGGATAACCGAGTAGAACGCTTTATCATTGGAGCAATGAGATTACAGGAGGCTGTCACCTATATGAGAAAGTCCCAAAACTTGGGAGTTATAACAGGTGGGGATCGATCAGATATTATCCTCACTGCGATTGAGTTAGGAGTATCTTTAATTGTTCTTACAGGAAATCTCCAGCCAGAAGTGGCAGCTTTGGCACAAGCTCAAGGAGCTGGGATACCCATAATATTAGTCAGTTCGGACACATACACTACGGCAATGAATATACAAAATGTGCGTATTCAAATTCAACAAGGAGAAACAGATCTCTGCAAGGAACAAGTTCTGAAATATGTAGATTGGAAAAAAATCCATTAAAAATATTCATTTTTCATTTACTTAAACTACTATTATTAGGGTGAATTTTTTCTATTTAATTGGCAAAAAAAACATATAGTTCCCATGCGTTATGTTTAAACAAGAAGATTTGCGTGAGTAAGTTGAACAACCAAAAAGATAACGGAAAGGATAAAGAAATTAAAGAAGACGATGCAATAAATGAAGCTTTATCAGCTTTAGGGTGGATTGAGGAGAAAGAATCAGCTTCATCGGTAGATCGTTTAAAAGAACAAGCACAACTTATCGAAAGACTAAATAAAAAAATTCTCGAATTGCAGAAACAAAATCAAGAACTCGACGTATTAATAAAAGCTGATAGTCAAACTCGTAATGTGGAAAGTATTCAAAAGGATTTTACACAGAAAATTTCTCATCTGCAAGAACGATTAGACCAACTTAAAGTGGAAAAAGACGAATTCATGTTTAAATTAGGTGAAGTCAAAAAAGAGAATCAAGAAATTGTAAGATCCTATGAGATACAAATCGAGCAATTGAATGCTCAAAATCAAGCCTTGTTGAACAGAACTGCATTAAATCAATCGTTCGATGACGAAATTGCGATTATGACCGCAGAAAAGCAAGAGTTGATCCGTGAAAATACCCATTTACGAGAAGAAAATACTATTAATATAACAAAAATCAAAGACCTAGAACAGCTTAACAAGCACCAACAAAGTGAATTGATTAAATTCAAAACTGATACCGAGAACAAAACTGGTAAATTCAAAGAATTAATTCAAGAGTTAGAAGGATATAAAAACGAATTCGTGAATTTGAAAAATAAGATAGCTGATTTGGAGAGAAAAAACCACTCTTTAACTAATGAATTATCTCAAAAGCAATACCAAATTAGTGAGGAATCAAATGCAGTTTCTTCATACAAGGAACAAATCGCAAATAAGGAAGCAATTATTAAGGATTTACAGAATGAGATTACGGGCTATTCCGAACAAATTCAATATATGGAAGCAGATACCGTAAAACGTTCAGATTATGAGGAACTGAAACGTATTATTGCCAATAAAGATCAAGTTATTACTACAAAGGAGAAATCCATATTTGAGATGGAAAAGAAAACCGAGGATCTACAAAAGCAGACGCAAAATACCGAAAATATGTTAAAGGACTTGAAACAAAAATTGAGCCAGAAGGGGGAATCGGACACGGAAATGGCAAACTTAACGAAGGAAATTCACACGTTGAGTCAATCGTTAACGGAACTGGAACAGCAAAAACAAGTACTATATGATCAGATAAAGAAATTAAAAGAAAAAGAAACAGGGGATTTAGCAATTATTCACCGATTGGAAAATCAAATTGAACAAATGAGGAGTTCTATAATTAAAGAAAATCTGGAAATGGATACTCTGAGGAAACAACAACAGGAATATGAAGCGCAACTGAAGGAATTTCGAAAAAATCTGGAAGAAAAAGACAAAATCGATGGAAAAGTTGACCGAAAATTGAAAGAAATGCGGGAAGCAAATGAAAAAGAAGTTCAATCATTGCAGAATGAAATCATGGAACACAAAAAACGCATTAAGATCCTAAGACGCGATCTAGAAAATAAAAGATAATAGGTTTTTCCCTAATTCCTGAAATACTTTGGTGCTAATTTTTTCATTTTCTCATAAACTGAATGGATATCCTCTACTACTACTCGAGTTTTTCCGATAATATCAATATAACCTAGTTCCCTGGTAAATCTTGGTACGATGTGCACATGTAAATGCTCAATACTCGCTCCTGCAGCCTTTCCTTGGTTGAGACCAATATTAAATCCCATGGGATTATATATTTCAGTTAACAAATCTTGACTTTGTTTAACCAGCTTCGCGAGATTGAGGATTTCTCTCTCATTCAAATCTCGGAAATCCACGATATGCCGAATTGGAAAAATCATGAGATGACCCGGATTAAAAGGATAAAGATTTAGTGAAATTGCTAGTGTGTCATCCTGGTGTATTTTGAATATTTCAACTCTGTCAGATTCTGCAATTATTTCGCATAAAATACATTCGATTTCCGAGCTTTTCAGGTCTTGAACATATTTTAGTTTTCCAATTGCATGAAGATTCCGTTGAAATAAGTTATTATCTTTTTCCATAGGGATTAACACATCTTACTGAACCTTAAATAACAGTATATATCCATAATTCTTTTAATTTTATGATAGAGGATCACATAATTCCATTATTCAGGGATATAGTCTACTTCTTGGGGTTTCCCCTTGATCGTATGGGGTACGAGGTATTCCAGGATCCGTATGATGTTATCTGATTCTATTCTAATCCAGACGGGTCCCATTGGACTTTCTTCAGGAGTGTAACAGAAATGGAACTTATTCATGTACAAAGCTTGTTTATTTAACATGAAGGAGACAGAATTTTCTTTTCTTTTACTCATAAGATACTTTCTAGCAGATTCTACAATTCGTTGGTTACGTAATCCTGTGAACATGGTCTGTAAACTGTCACGACCATAAGCTATAACAGTATATAGGTAGTATCCTTCGGAAATTTTGTCAATCTGAACGGTATCCTTGTTAAAATTAGTGAAATTCGACATTACTTTAATAATTTTGTCAGATTCCTCCGTAGGGTTCAATTCTATTTTAATTTCAATTCTAATCATATTAATCCCTTAACTAAATTTCGCACTTTTACTTGTAGACTTTCAAGTGTTGAGTCATTCACTATAACATAATCTGCATTTTCAATTACAATCCCTAATCCAAAACTTAATTCCCGCTGATCGCGTGCCCGAATTTGGCTTACTTGAGTCGTATCATCAGATCGACCGCGACGCTGTATGCGTTCAAATCGAACTGCATTTGGACATGTTATCGCAATAACATATAAGGTCCCATATTCACGAAATCGATCCACTTCCACAATCGAACGAATACCATCAATTAATATAATGGGATTGGGAAGAAGTTTAATTTTTTCTATTACACGTAGCGCAATGACATCATCACCAGATTCCTCTCGTAGCATCTGTGCTATTTTCCCAATATTTTCAGGAGTAGGATCCAATTTTCTCATCATGATCTCCTCACGAATCACATCTCCCATGGTTACAATTGGACCAACATATTTCACGGATTCAATTGCAGTGGATTTCCCTGAAGCAGGTAAACCAACAATAGCGATTAAAATGTGAGAAGTCATGCTTATTCATTTTCTAAGGGTCGTCTAATTGGATTTCTCTTAATAATTTTGCACTTTCTTGAGGATTGGTGGGATTGATGAAGGTATGAGTTCCCATTTCCACCCCTGCAAGAAATTTGATTCTGTCTTTCGCACGGTAGGGCGGATAGATTTCGATATGGTAATGGAAATGTGCAGTATTACCAGAGTTATACGGTGCATTATGGTGAGAAAATACATACGGCATAATAAATCCAAACAGTTTATCTAGCCTTCGAACCGTGCGTCTGATAATTTTCGCGAAATTTTCTGATTGAATTGAAGGAATTTGACTGATAAAGGAATAGTGTTTCCGTGGATATATGTGTAGTTCGAACGGCCATTTTGCAAAATAGGGGAGGAAAGCAACAAAGTCATCGTTTTCTTCGATGATTCGGGAATGGTCTTTTAATTCGGTTTCTAGAATTTTGCAAAATAAGCATGTTTTGTGCTCCTCCCAGTATTTTTTGGAGGATTGTACAGCTCTTTCAATCCGAGGAGGAATAAATGGAAACGAATACATTTGTCCATGAGGATGGGATAATGTTACGCCTATGATCTCTCCGCGGTTTTCAAATATAAATGAATATTTCAATTCTTTGTTTTTCATGTTTGCACTCAGTCGGTCCTTCCATAGATCGATCAAAGCAATTATGTTAGGAATAGAGAGACCTCCCAAAGTTTTTTGATGATCTTGAGTATACAGCAACACTTCGCAATTACCTTTACCCGGTCGCCGACGATAGAACTCAAACAACTGTGTCTCGTCCGAAAAACTTCCTTCTATTTCGTTGCTTAATGCGGGAAATCTATTGGGAACTGCTTTAACAATCCATTCTCCAGCTCCTTCCGGTGCATCGGGGCAAAATGGACAAGTATAGGACAGTTTTTCATCTGTGAAAGTTTTCCCCAAAACAGGTCTTACATTGAGTTTTTGGGCAACTATAACCCATTCCTGTAAAACCGGATCGTATCGAATTTCATTATTAATCGGAGTATCCATTATTCTCAGTACTTTCAAATTTTACCCCCTTAAAATCGTTTTGTTAGTTGGATTTCCTATCAAACCACAATTTTAATTTCAATGTAAGGTTGGTTTGTAGCATGAAAAACCGCAAAATTTTGGTTATGGGATCTATTGCATATGATTTCATCATGAATTACAGCGGGAACATGAATGAGACAATTTCATCGGATCCGAATAATCAAATATTTAATCTCGCTGTGATGCCAGAAACGAAATATAAGTCTTTCGGAGGCACTGCAGGAAATATTGGCTATAACCTATCCTTATTAGGTGCTAGTGCGGGATTAATCACTTCAGTGGGAAAGGATTTTGTAGATTTGGGATATCAAGACCGTATTAATAATTTTCATGATATTCATTTTGAGGGAATAGTTCATCCGGATTTATTCACGGCAACTTGTTATATTGTAAATGATAAAAATAAGAACCAGTTGATTATTTTCCATCAAGGCGCGATGGTTAGGGGGGAAGAAATAAATTTAAAACAAAAATATCCGGAACCTCGCAATATCAAAATTGCATCTATTAGTCCCGATTACTGTCCAGCTATGATTAAATGGGCACATGAACTGCATGAGATGAAAATCCCGTTTATTTTCGATCCTGGACAAGTAACTCCCGAGTTTCAAACAACTACACTTAAAGATCTCATTCCCAAAGCGTTTCTTCTAATTGGAAATGAGTATGAAATATCGATGATCCTCAGAAAGATGCAGTATACGAAAGAGCAATTACTAGAACTCAACCCTAACCTGATAATTACCAAAGGGGTGAAAGGATCCGAATGCCATTACCATGGGAAGATGTTTCATGTACCAATATGTAAACCCTCTGTTGTGGAAGATCCAACAGGTGCGGGAGATGGTTATCGGGCGGGATTGTTGTATGCTCTCGCACGAGATCTTCCTTTTGACACCGCCTGTAAACTAGGAAGTGTCGTAGGTTCGTTTGTAGTGGAAAAAATTGGTCCTCAATCCCAAGAATTCACTCCCTTACAAGTGAAGGATCGATTTAAAATGAATTTCCTTGAAAACATTACATTATAGACCTTCTTTATCCTATGTAGATGAGTGCGGAATAATATGGAGAAATCTCTCCCAAAAATGTCCATTATGGAATTTAGTGGAATGGAAGTCCATTAGATATAAAGGGAAGAACGATGTTATTTTCTCTAAGATTTATCTATTCAAATTTTATCGATCTATAAGTAAAAACAAGGAAACAACGAAAAACAAAGGAAATGATTCGAATATGGGTTTATGGCGTGTTATGTGGACTGGATGCTTGGGGATGCTCTGTCTAATACCCTTAGCATGGTTCTCGTTTAACGTATTAGATTTGGGTGCTGCAATCACTGGTAGTTTGTTTATTGGAATTGGAGATGCAATCGATACCGCGTTTAGCCTAGTACCGTTACCAGGATTCCTCGCTGGCTTTATTCCGTTTATCATCCAGGGAATTATGGGGATAATTTTGCTTTGGTTCTTTCCCTTGCATTGGGCTTTGTATTATCGTCCTGATGATATTACAATGGCTTTAGCAATAGTGTTACCTTGGCTTTTAGTAGGAACAATTACTGCTGCACTCTTTTGCAAGAAGGCAAGACAAGGATTTGACACGGGAGTAGCAATTGGACTTGCATATGCTCTATTTATTGGATTATTCCCTTTCATAATCCAAGCAATTATTAATGCGGCAACCGGTGGAATGGGATTGGGAGTATTCAACATAATGGATGTGTTTAATGGATTATTCTCCGGAATGACCGATCTACCATATATATGGGCTGTGATTACTTCTTGCTTAGAAGGAGGGTTAATTGCGGGAGTTTTTGGCGCGCTAATCGGAAGCTTGAAATATAAACCCGGAAACCAACTAGAAACTACAAAAGTTAAGAAAGCAAAGAAGAAAAAAGAAGAACCGAAGATTTCTGCGGTGACTGATACGTCCGGTTCTACAAATACATCAGGTATTTTCTGCCCAAATTGTCGCTCTAAAGTAGTTCCAGGAGATCCATTCTGTCCAAACTGCGGTAGTAAATTATAATTTTCTTTTTGACTTTTTTTTTTCATTAAGGCAGTACTATCTTCATATTACATAGCTATTTTTAGATTCTATAGTGTTCTTAACTCGATCTTAGATGTCCAAAGCTTCCGAGTCTCCGATGTTGAACGATTTATTTATTTTAAAAAATGGATTACCCATCTTTACCAGGAATGAATGCTTATATGACAACAGCCGTGCTAGTGAAGATCAGATTACTATGATCTCAGGATTTTTATCCGCGATTAATTCCTTCGCAAGAAACGTCGATTCTCTTGGAAACATGAAAGAAATGAAAATGGAAGATGTAAGCTTTTTATTCTTTAAACCTCCAAATGATAACAATCTCCTTTTTGTCGGCGCTTCGAAAGGAAAGGATATTCAAGCAACGGTAGTGGAAGCCATGCTGCAAAAAATCAGTTCCGCATTTATCCGACGATTTCCGTTCATAACTGAGAACAAGTGGGATGGAGAAACTGAGATTTTTAAGGATTTTGAGAATATTTTAGAAAATATTATTCACCATAATGATAGTTTGAACAATCCTCAAGATTGTATCGGGGGAAATATATCCAAATTTGATGCAAGTTTGATACCCTATAAGCGCATCAAAAAGACATACGAACGAGGTATCTATGATTTGTTCTCCAGTAATGATTCCAAGTTAGTTTTTCAAGAAATCGATGGGATAAAAGATTTAGAATCGATAGCTGAAAATACAGAAATACCTTTACCTCGGGTTTATAGTCTATGCAAATCGTTTATTAAAATGGGATTAGTATTATTTAAGAAATCCTCTGATTAGTACTTTCCAAATGACGAACGTTCGTAAAACCATCATTCTTGCCAGTCAATCCAAAGATAGAAAACGCCTTTTTTCTAATGCAAGAATTCCCCATATAGTAATAATAAGTAAGTATGAGGAAAAATCTCAACCAACGTTATCTCCCAAAGAATTGGCACTATTTCATGCGCGTGGAAAATTAGCTTCAGCTCGTGAGATTGTTGAGTCAAATAAAGCAGTATTGATAGCAACTGAACATTATGTAATTATTGCTGCAGATACATTAGTAGAATTAGAGGGAGAAATCATAGGGAAAGCAAAAGACCGATCGCATGCAATTCAAATATTGAAGAAATTAATGGGAAAAATCCATACTTTGATAACGGGAGTTGTTGTTTATGATAGTGAAACAAATACATCTGCTGAGAGAGTTGATACAACCCAAGTCCGCTTTTCTTCCTTATCTGAACAAGAGATCATAGATTATGTGACCAACAGCGATGAATATAAATGGAGAGCGGGAAGCTATTCCATGTTTGATAGAGCAAGTGTGTTTATTGAATCAGTTTCAGGGTCACCCTCAAACGTAATTGGGATCCCAATGGATTTTATTTTCAGTCAGTTAAAAAAATTCAATATTAATATCTTGGAATTCTTATAAAATAAAAGAAAAAAGTTTAGCGGACTACACGTCCATGATCCATTTTTATAACGCGATCTCCATATTGAACCAAATTTGAGTCATGAGTGACAATAACCATCGTAGTTCCTAGGTCCTTGTTTAATTTCTTTAATAATTCCATGACATTTCTTCCCGAGACAGGATCTAAGTTTCCAGTTATTTCATCTCCAAAGAGCACTCGGGGTTGGTGGATAATCGCGCGTGCCATACCTACTCTTTGCCTTTCTCCACCTGAGAGGTCACCAGGATAGTGATCCTTTCGTTCTAGAACATCGACTGCACGAAGTGCAGCAATTGCACGATCTTCAATTTCCTTAGTTCGAAGGACAGTTGGCCATAATAATGCTTCTACATTTTCAATTGCGGTCAGATTCTCGACTAAATTGAAATCCTGGAATACAAATCCAATTTTTTGTCGTCGAATATTACTTAATCTATCCTCATTCGCTCGTGCAATGTCTTCTCCATCCAATATAACCGATCCCTCATCGGGTAGATCTAAACCACTCATAACATTCAACAGGGTAGTTTTTCCGCATCCTGTTGGACCCTGTACCATCACAAATTCTCCAGCTTCAATTTCCAAATTCACATCGATTAGAGCCCGAATAATATTTCCACGTAAACGGAATTCCTTATGAACACCCTCACATTTTATCATAATTTCTTTCATTTCTTAATCCTCCTATTTTTGAATCCTCAACGCGATTATAGGTCTTAAGCGTAACACACGCTGATACGCGAGTAATATTCCTCCAATTTGAGCTACTAAAAATAATGCAATGGTTATCAGCAAAGGTCCGAATCTTATGAAGGGGGAAAATTCTGGAAGGCGTTCTGCGGTGTAATAAAAGTATGCTGTAAAAGCTACGATATGAATAAGTAACTCAAACACGATAAAAAAGGAAAACATGGTTACCCAGATAAGTTCTCCCACAATAATAATTCGAACATTATTATTTGTATATCCGATACATTTCAATGTGGCGATTTCAGTTCTTCTGTAATTAGTAATAATCCATGCATAAAAAACAGAAAGCGATATACTAATTACTGCTGATAAAACTAACGATATGATAGCGGCTTCCTTTTCTACTTCAATAATCCAAGGTTTTGCACCTGCAACACTCGAAAATAACATTTGGAGGGAAAAGCTCATCCATATGATGATTGCAGTATACATAAATGTGAATACTATGAACCTTTTTCTGCTTCGCATTGATAACATAATGGCTTTTTTGAACAAACGAAATGTAATCTCAATCACCTTTTGGTTATGATATTTATTCTTTTATTAGGTTTATTTCTTATAACTTTATGCGGAACGATCACTTGGTGATTGACAATATATTTAGAATCACTTTCCTTTTTGAATGATAAACTTGAAAGGAGCAATGGAAATGACTATCGATCAAATTATAGATGACTTATTTGACGAAACGAACTTGAAAGTAGGAGGAATAGGGGTAATTTCCTCTAACGGAACAATTATATATCAGACAGAGAATTGGGATTTGACGACTCACGTAACGCTGATTTTAGATACGATTAAAGTTAATAAGGGATCGATTACCCTCTTTGGAATAAAATATATGATTGTGGAACATACTCCTGAGAGAATAATCGGTACGAATGTGACTGGGAAGGGACATCTAATTTTAGCTCCTTATGAGAAAGGGGTACTGGTTAGCTATGTTCTTCCAGAAGTTGGCCCTCGAGATGTTCTGTTTTACGTGCAAACTGCTGCACTTAAGCTTAATAAACTCTAATTCCAGTATGGATCCAGGATAGTTTTCATCAATTTCTTATATTTTTTAATTTCAGTATCCGAGGTTTTTTTTTTACTGTAAAAGGGGAGTATATATTCCTCAAACGGTGTACAAGTAGTATTTTTTGTGAATTCTACTAAGAAAATTTCTGCAAGATAGGGGAGAACTGCAAGATTATATCCCCCTTCTAAAATGAATGCAATTTTCCCGCCACAAATCTTATTTGCTATTGAATGGACCCACTTGGCAAACTGAATATATCCAGCAGAAGTATAGGAAAGATTTCCAATGGGATCTGCCCAATGCCCATCTAAACCCAATGCGATGATAAGAAATTCGGGTTTGTATTTAGTAAGATACGGTTCTAAGAATTCACTAAATCCCTCCAAGTACGCATCGTCTGCCTCCAATGGGACGGGATAGCAAATGTTGAATCCTTTACCTTTCCCAGCTCCAATTTCTGTAATAATTCCAGATTCCCCTGGAGTATATTCGTGTATACTGGCATAAAGGACATTGGGATCTTGATAATAAATTTTTGCGAGACCGTCTCCATAATGAGTATCTATATCGATAATGGCAGCTTTTCCCCGAAAATTTAGGTCTTCTCTTAATTTTTCCAAAGCTACCGCAATATTGTTGAATATACATAAGCCATCACTTTCATCCCGAATTGCATGATGGCCAGGAGGACGTATTATCCCAAAGGATTGATTTACATTTCCCTCATACACCTCTCTTAATGCAAGATAAGCACCCCCTGCACTCAATAAAGCAATTTCAAGTGAATCTCTGGTTGCTTGTACTAAATTCCCTATTTCTCCATACCCGACCGAAGAAAGATGGTCAACTAATTCGTATAAATATTCGGAATGTACTCGAAGGATGTCCGATTTGGTTAAGGATTCAGGTTTTTTTACTTGTAACTCTATATTTAGATTCTCAATGATCCCTTTACTTGGGAATTCTTCGGGAATGTAACCTTTCGCTTTGAAATACTCCCAAATCACTTGAGTTCGCATAGGTGATTCATAGGTTTCGAATATGGGTTTAGACTCTACCAACTCGTGCAATTCGCTATACAGAGGATGAAATACAATTTCAAACATTTGGACTAGAGAATTCCCCCCCCGTTAAAAATTTAAGGTGCAATTTGATATAGTTTATCAAGATAATTATTTTAAAAGAAGGTGGTAAAAATCGCATTTTTAAATGTGTTCATAACAATTGCATTCAATCTTTTCCCAATTGGGTTGATTTGGATACCAGTACTTTTTCTTCAAAAGAGAATCGTGACGAAAAAAATTTATACACGTATAGCCGCAGGAATCTCGTTTTTCTTCTTGGTTTATTTTATATTACCCATTATTTTCCAGCGGGGATTCATAAACCAAATGAATACGGGGTCGGGAACTCAGATTGGATCTGGGATCGCATATTTGTTTAGTAAGTTATTCAATATAATTGCCACTTATTTGCAACTTCCTATTATCAACCTTGCATTTATCTTTGTGTTTGCTCCTTTTATATCTCTGATCTATCTGTTTTTCCGATTAAGAAAAGAAGATAAAACAAAATTTAGACTGCAACTCAACAAACTTACTTTTGAATATAACAAGAGTCCCAGAGAAATGATTGTTGAAAAATTGACTAAGGGAGGATTGCTCAATGAACTTCGCTTATTCCGTTCACTTGTAATTCTTTTACCTATCGCCCTTTATTTGCTGGTGACAATCCTGAAAATTGCGGGGATTGACGCATTAAATCCCAATGATGGTGGTCTTGGATGGTTTATTGAGATATTTTTTATATACATAGCCACATTCCTCTATGCTATTCAACTCATAAAATCCAGCAAAGCATCATATGAAGGTAAATTTGTTGGAGAAAAATTAGAAAATGACACGTATTCGAGTCTAATGTCGGTTGGAACTCCAATTTCTGTTTTGAGTATGCTACTTTTCATTGTTGAAGCCATCCAATTAAGAGATTACACTGCTTTTACGTTAGTATTGTATGTATTCGGATATTACTTAATGGCTGCATTTATATTTGTTACAATGGTCGCAATTTTTGAACCAATAGCGATATTGATTTTAATTAAAATAATTAATCGAGTAAAGTACAAAGAACCCTCCAAAGTTAAGCCAATAAAAGCAAAAGTAGAAAATTTAGGGTACTCTTTGTTGTTTGGACTTGCAAGTATTTTGGTCATCTTTCTTGTGTCTCAGCTTGTAGGATTTTTGGTTCAAGGAATAAGAAATACGGCTCCAAATCCAGATACACTCTATGAGGATAATCTATTCCATACATTGATGCCATCTATTCCAGGATTTTATCAAGCTCTCGTATTTGAAGGTTTGTCTGCAGTAAGTACATTAGGTATTATAATACTAGTATTAGGAACTGGTGTTGTAATTGGACTCTCCTATAAACAGAATAAAAGTTTATTTCTTAATAGCATTACAATCCTTGCATTCCTGATTCTGGAGGCAATTATATTCCAGCTTCTCACACGTGTAATAGGTGGTAATATATTTCCGTTTTTTGGAGATCCAACAACAACTTATTGGGTAACGGGAAAAGTAGTAACAACAAATGTATTCGGATTCAATATGATCACCCTAAGGACGGCCTTAGTGGACATAAGGCTGCTTTCCGATAATATCATCCTTTATGGAATGTCCATTCCATTCCAATATACTCGTTATTTCATAGCTTTTCTCCTTATAGGTTTATCATTCCATTATATCCGACAGGATTTCATGAAAAAAACAGTCAAACGTGAGAGATTTGTTGATCATATCACTTTTGCAAAAATTGATTATCTACCAACTTACGAGCAATGTCAACAATCTAACTACTTACTCTCTATTCCCAAAACCTATCGTCCTTCCGAACAGGATCGGGATGAAGTTAAACGTTTGATGTACGAATGTCGGAATGGAATAACGGTTAGTGAGTTGCTTCCAAATGATGTAGGAGAACGAGACAGATTATATGTTACATTGAAATATTTGACTAAAAGGAAAAACATCTTCTGGTGGGAACCCGAATTCAGTTTCACTAATGAACAGGCTGAACTAGATTCCATGTATACCATGTACGAGGATGGACGGGATGTGTTCTCCTTTAAGTTCAAAGAAAGTTCCACAGCTGATCCTGGTTTGGTCGCAGGAATGTTTAGTGCAATTACGAGCTTCATAAAAGAAACTACTAAGAGTGCGGATTTACTTCGCACAATTGACCATGGGGATACTAAAGTAATCATAGAATACGGACAATATGTTTTTGGGGCTATTTTCAGCGACCGTGAGACCATAGAAATTCGATCAAAATTGAAAAGCTTTGTAACGGAATTTGAGAAACGGCATGGGGATGTTTTGAAAAAATGGGATGGAAATTGCACTCCATTTGCCCATGATGATGTATTACTAAAAGAGATTTTTGAGATTTAATTCCTTTTTTTTTTTTAGTGCTTAGATAATTCACGAAGTAGCATAGTTGCATAAGTTCCTTTTGGAAGTGAAAATTGTATTTGAATAACGGGTTTTGTTTTATCGTATTGAGGAGTAACGTGTAAGTCTCTGGGTTTAACTATTACCGAACGAAAGGATCCACGAAAATCATAGGCTTT
>Ga0209253_10000978_pt1 | contig 25062 bp, 15 predicted proteins | sample FrelakmetBRP12BR_FD_187145 | JGI IMG/M metagenome (GOLD analysis project Ga0209253, IMG submission 187145) | Freshwater lake sediment microbial communities from the University of Notre Dame, USA, for methane emissions studies - BRP12 BR (SPAdes)... | ecosystem: Environmental > Aquatic >...
GTGCTTGGCGCACACGAGCGCGCCCATGTCTCGATGCAAAATCCGCTCGTGCTCTCAGAGCACGACGAACCGCAGCCGGACGTGATGCTGCTCAGGCCGCCGGCTTCCCGATACAAGGCGGAGTTGCCGCGCCCAAGCGACGTGCTCCTCCTGGTGGAAGTCGCCGATACCACGCTCACGCGGGATATCGGCATCAAGCTGCCGTTGTACGCGCGCTACGGCATTCCGGAGTTGTGGGTAGCCGATTTGTCGGGGGCGAGGCTCCTCGCGTTCACCGATCCGACACCGGCAGGCACGTATCTCCAATGCCGCGAGTTCGGCAGGGCAGATTCGGTTGCACCCCGCGCTCTTCCGGACCTGGAGATCTCGCTTGCGGAGATTCTCGTCTGAAGCGGCACCGCCAGGATACGCTGGCACCAAGAGCCACCTGGTTCGCGAGATCCTGCGGCGTTATACGACCGTGGAACTGTTCGCAGAATCGCGGCGGCGACTGAAACCATGCGTCCGTGAGGACCGTTGCGCACCATTGCGGTGCAAATACGCTCGACGGTCTTGCGAAAGTTCCCGGCGCGCGGTGACATTAGAGAACCAAGGGGAAATGCCATGGCAAGAACCGAGAAGACCGCGAGCGAGATCCGCCGGCTCATCCAGGCCCGGATCTACGCGAGCACTGATTGCGCGTGCCGCGACTGCCACGCGAACCAAGTGCATTGGCACGCGCCCGACGACACGGGGTGCAACTGGGAACTACACTCCTACAACGGGCCTGCCTCGTGCGCGGGTGCGATCGACTCGATCGTGGCGGAGCTCCAGAAACAGATCAACCTCGTACCGCAGGCCGCCACGGTAAGTTGAGCATTGAGCAGCCCGGTCGGCGAGCTGCTCAGCGCATCGGCCTGCCGCTCTCGCGCCAACAGGGCGTCATTCGGCGCGAAGCCCGCGATATCGTCGTGGGCGACCCCACCATCCTCCAGCGCCGCGGGGGGACTGTCGCGGCCGCGACGCTGCCGACGTGTTCTCGATCCTTGCAGGAACGCTGCCCCCGGCCGGAAGGCGCAAGCAGCGCACTCGTGTCGAGAAACATCCTCACGAGAAGTCTCGGAAGGAATGCTCCTCGGTCAAATAGCCGGCCTTCTCGGCATACGGGGCCCAAGAGAAACCGATGCCAAACGTAGTCTGCACGCGACGAGAGCGCATAGCCCCCGTGCTCCCGAATCGCCGCTTTGCGATTCGCTCTGCCGCTATTTCTCCCGCGATGCAATGGGGCCTCGCTGCGGCCTCTGTCTGCTGTCGTCCAGACGAGCGCGGGACACGCCTCCCTGCTCATCGAGTACCAACGTCGGACATCTGCTTCGGTGCCACCCCGTCGCCCGAGGCGGCCGGCGCCCCCGCGCCGCCCTGCGTGAGTCGCACGCGATCGAGCTCCTCGGCATTCCACCCGCCGCCGATCGCGCGCACGAGCTGGACGCTCGCCACGAGCCGGCGTCCGAGTAAGGACGCCGCCGTGCGCTCGTTGTTCAACGCGATGGTCTGTGCCGCGATGACGTTGAGAAAGCTTACCGTACCCGCCCTGTACTGGTTGTCGGTAAGCGCGACCGCCTCGCGCGCGGCGCGTACCGCCTCGTCCTGTACCCGTGCCTCGTCGGCAAGGATTCGCAATGCTACGAGATTGTCCTCCACCTCCTGAAAGCCGGTGAGCACGGTCTGGCGATACAACGCTACCTCACCGTCGTAAGCTGCGATCGTCTGCGCCACCACGGCGCGCCGCAGGCCAGCGTCGAAGAGCGGTTGTGCGAGCGCTGCCCCGAGGGCCCAATAGCGCGTCGGAAGCGTGAGAAGCTCCGAGAACTCCGTCGTGCGATAGCCCCCCGCTGCCGAAAGCGTGAGCGAGGGATAGCGCGCCGCCTGCGCTACGCCGATCTGCGCGTTCGCTGCGGCCACCCGCCGCTCGGCCGCAGCGATGTCCGGGCGCCGCTCGAGAAGTTCCGACGGCAGCCCCGGCGGAATGTCCGGAATGGACGCCGCGGGCAGCGCGCGCGGGATCGAGAGGCTCGCCGGCGGTTCACCGATCAACACGGCGATCGCATGCTCGAGCTGGGCGCGGACGACGCCGATGTCGAGGAGCTGCGCCTGTGCGCTCTTGAGCTGCGCTTCCGCCTGGACCACGTCGACCTTGCCGACGACCCCCACCGCATAGCGGTTGCGGGTCAGCTGCAGCGATCGCTCGTAGGCGGCGACCGTGTCCTCGAGGATCTTTTTCTGCAGATCGGCCTCTCGGAGGTTGAAGTAGTCGACGGCGAGCTCGGCCTGTGACGACAGACGCACCAACTCCAGGTCGGCGGCGCTCGCCTGCCAGCTCGCTTCGTTGGACTCGATCGCGCGCCGCACGCGGCCCCACAGGTCCGGCTCCCAGCTCGCGATCAGTCCCGCGTCGTAGTTGTTGACCGGCCCGCGTGCGAGCGAAGGCCGGTTCGAGAGGGAAGGCGCCCTTCCGCGCGTCGTCGCGAGATCGAGGTCCAGCGTGGGGAACAGGCCCGCCCGCACCTGCTGCACGAGCGCGCGCGATTGCCGATATTGCGCCTCCGCCGCTCGTACGTTCTGGTTGGAGACGCTCACGCGCTCGACCAGGCTATCGAGCAGCGGATCGCCGAAGAGAGTCCACCAGGGCCCCCGGAGGACGTCGTCGCGCGGTTCTGCGACTTTCCAGCCTTCCTCTTTGTAAGCCGCCGTCATGGGCGCGGCGGGGCGGACATAGTCCGGGCCGACCATGCAGCCGGCGAGGAGCCCCGCAGTCGCAATCGCGAGGAGTACGCGTGCATTCATCGCGTTGTTCCCGCCAGTGGATGCGCCGGGCGTCGTAGCCGCTGCACCCAAAGCCGGAGCCGGTCGAGATAGAGATAGACCACCGGCGTCGTATAGAGCGTCAGCAGCTGGCTCAGCGCGAGCCCGCCGACGATCGCGATGCCGAGCGGCCGGCGCAGTTCCGCACCGTCGCCCGCGCCGAGCGCAAGCGGCAATGCGCCCAGTAGCGCAGCCATGGTCGTCATCATGATCGGGCGAAAGCGCAGCACCGCCGCCTCGAAGATCGCCTGTGCCGGGGCGAGGCCGCGGCTGCGCTCCGCCGCGAGCGCGAAGTCGATCATCATGATCGCGTTCTTCTTGACGATGCCGATCAGGAGGAACACGGCGATGAGTGCGATGAGACTGAACTCTTCGCCGAAAGCCATCAGCGCGAGCAGCGCGCCCACGCCCGCCGAGGGCAGCGTCGAGAGGATGGTGAGCGGATGCACATAGCTCTCGTAGAGCATGCCGAGCACGATATAGACGGTGACGATGGCAGCGAGGATGAGCCACGGTTGGCTCGAGAGCGTCCCCCGGAAACCCTTTGCAGTGCCCGCGAACCCGCCATGGATGGACGCGGGCACACCGATGCTCGCCATCGTCGCGTCGATCGCCGCGGTCGCCTGGGAAAGAGAGACACCTTCCGGAAGGCTGAAGGAAATCGTCGCGGACGCGAACTGGCCTTCGTGATAGACCGCGAGCGGCGTGTTGGTGAACTCGTAGTGGGCGAATGCCGAGAGCGGCACCAGCGGGCCGGTGCGTGAACGCACGTACACCTCCTTGAGCGCCTCGGGCCCCTGCGCGTAGCGCGGATCGATCTCCATCACGACGCGGTACTGATTGCGCTCGGAATAGATGGTCGAGACCGGCGACTGACCGAACGCATTGCCAAGCGCGGTGTCGACCGCGTCCAGCGTGACGCCGAGGCGCGCCGCGGTGGGCCGGTCGACCACGAGCGTCGCCTGGAGGCCGCGCGACTCCTGGTCGGAGTTCACGTCCGCGAGCTCCGGCACCGCCTGCAGCGCCCGCTCCAGACGCGGTGTCCAGGTGCGCAACGTCTCCAGATCGTCGCTCAACAGCGTGTACTGGAACGTCGCGTCGCTCGGTCGCCCGCCGATGCGGATGTCCTGCACCGGGTTCAGGAACAGCCGTGCCCCCGGCTCCTGCCCCAGCTTCGCGCGGAGGCGAGTGACGATCTCCTCGGCGCTCGCCTTGCGTTCCGCGAGCGGCTTCAACGCGATGAACATCGAGCCTCGGTTGCGCTGTCCCCCGCCGGTGTAGGCGGTAACGTTTTCAACCGCCGGATCGGCGCGCACGATCTCCGTGAGGCGCCCCATCCTCTCGCGCATCGCCTGGAACGACACCGCCTGGTCGCCGCGGATGAAACCGACGATGCGGCCCGTGTCCTGCTGCGGGAAGAAACCCTTGGGGATGGTGACGTAGAGATGCACGTTCAGCGCCACCGTGGCAAACAGGACACCCAAGGTGAGGAGTGAGTGGCGCAGCGCCCCGGCGAGGCTTCGCTCGTAGCCGCGCCGCAGCGCCGCGAACGCGCGTTCGCTCAGCTCGAAGAGCCGCCCCCGAGGCTTCGCCGCCGCGGGCCGGAGCAATCGCGCGCACATCATCGGGGTGAGCGTCAGCGAGACGGCGAGCGAAACGGCGATCGCAGCCGAAAGCGTCACCGAGAACTCGCGGAAGTAGCGCCCGACGATGCCGCCCATGAAAAGGATCGGGATGAACACCGCGACCAGGGAAAGGCTCATCGACAGCACCGTGAAGCCGACCTCGCGCGCCCCGCGAAACGCGGCCGGCATCGGTGCCATGCCGGCCTCGATGTGGCGAGAGGTGTTCTCGAGCACCACGATCGCGTCGTCTACGACGAACCCGGCCGCCACGATGAGCGCCATCAGCGAGAGATTGTTCAGGCTGAACCCGGCGAGATACATGAAACCGAACGTCGCGATGAGCGAGATCGGCACCGCCACGCTCGGAATCAGCGTCGCGCGCAGGTCGCGCAGGAACGCGAAGACGACCAGGATCACCAGCACCACCGCGATCAGGAGCGTGCGCTGCACCTCGCGCAGCGAGGCACGGATCGTGGTGGTGCGTTCGAGCGTGACCTGCAGATCCATCGCACTCGGGATCGACGCACGCAGGAACGGGAGAAGCGCCTGCACGCGCTCCACGGTCTCGATGATGTTCGCGTTCGGCTCGCGGTTGACCTGCAGCACGACCGAGGGCTTGCCGTTGGCCGAGCCCGCATTGCGGATGTCCTGCACGCTGTCGATGACCTCCGCCACGTCGGCAAGGCGCACGGGCGCTCCGTTGCGGTAGGCGACGATCAGCGGTCGATACTCCGTTGCCTTCTTCGCCTGGTCGTTCGCATAGATCCACCACTGCCGGTCGCCGGCCTCGACCAGCCCTTTCGGGCGATTTGCATTCGCAGCCGCAAGCGCGGCGCGCACGTCCTCGAGCGCAATGCCGTACTTGTAAAGCGCCGCCGGGTTTAGTTCCACGCGGACTGCCGGGAGCGAGCTGCCTCCGACCGTCACCAGACCCACGCCTTCGACCTGCGAGAGCTTCTGCTCGAGGATCGTGGACGCCGCGTCGTACATCTGGCCGACGTCGTACACATCCGACGTGAGCGCGAGCACCATGATCGGCGCGTCGGCCGGATTCACTTTGCGGTAGGTCGGGTTGTTCGGCAGGCTCGTCGGCAGCTGACTGCGCGCAGCGTTGATCGCTGCCTGCACCTCGTTCGCGGCCGCATTGATGTCGCGATCCAGGCCGAACTGGAGGGTGACGCGCGTGGACCCTTGCGACGAGCCCGACGTGATCTCCGTGACGCCCGCGATGCGCCCAAGCTGACGCTCGAGCGGGGTCGCGACCGTCGCAGCCATGGTTTCGGGGCTCGCGCCCGGCAGATTCGCCGACACCGAGATCGTCGGGAAGTCCACCTGCGGCAGTGGCGCGACGGGGAGCTGCGTGTAGGCGACCGCACCGGCAAGCGCGAGGCCGATCGCGAGTAGCGTGGTCGCGACGGGGCGCCTGATGAACGGCGCCGACAGGTTCACGGACGCGGCCCTTGCGCGAGCGCGGCCCCACCCTCGGCCGCCGGGCGGCCGTCGACGCGGCGCGCAAGCCGGTCGAACGCGAGGTAGATCACCGGCGTCGTGAACAGCGTGAGGAGCTGACTCACGATCAGTCCGCCGACCATGGTCAGGCCGAGCGGATGCCGCAGCTCGGAGCCGACGCCGGTGCCGAGCATGAGCGGGAGCGCGCCGAGGAGCGCCGCAAGCGTCGTCATCAGGATCGGGCGGAACCGCAGCAGGCAGGCCTGGAATATCGCCTCGCGCGGCGCAAGACCCTGCGTGCGTTCGGCGTCGAGCGCGAAGTCGATCATCATGATCGCGTTCTTCTTCACGATGCCGATCAGCAGGATGATGCCGATGATGGCGATCATGCCGAGGTCGGTACGCGCGAGCAGCAGCGCCGCAAGGGCGCCGACCGCCGCCGAAGGCAGCGTCGACAGGATCGTGATCGGGTGGATGTAGCTTTCGTAGAGCACGCCAAGCACGATGTACATCGTCACGACCGCCGCGAGGATGAGGACGAGCGTGCTGGAGAGTGATTCGCGGAACGACGCGGCCGCGCCCTGAAAGGTGGTCTGGATGCTGAGGGGAAGACCGATCTCGCGCTCGACCGCCTCGATGCTTTTCACCGCAGCGCCGAGCGAGGAACCGCGCGCCAGGTTGAACGAGACGGTGGCGGCCGGGAACTGCCCCATGTGGTTGATGGCAAGCGGTGCCGTGCCCACCGTCACGCGCGCCAGCGAAGAGAGCGGCACCTGCGTGCCCGACGCGGACGCGACATAGAGGTCCTTCAACGCGTCCGGTCCACGGCGGAACTCGGGCATCGCCTCGAGGACGACGCGATACTGGCTCGCCTGCGTGAAGATGGTCGAGACCAGCCGCTGGCCGAAGGCGCTGTAGAGCGCGTTGTCGATCGCGGCGGGCGTGATCCCGAGGCGACCGGCGGTGTCCCGATCGATATCGACGAACGCCTGCAACCCGTCGGCCTGCCAGTCGGACGCGACATCGGCAAGTTCGGGCAGCGCAGCGAGCCGCTCGACGAGCCGCGGCACCCACAGGGCAAGCTCCTTCGAATCGGCCGCTTCCAGGGTAAATTGGTACTGCGTGCGGCTCACACGATCCTCGATGGTGAGATCCTGCACCGGTTGCATGAACAGGGTGATGCCCGGCACGTTGGCGAGCTCGGCCTGCAGGCGCCTGATGACCTCGGACGCGTGCACGTTGCGCACGGCGAGAGGCTTCAGGTTGATCAGGAGCCGGCCGCTGTTCAACGTTGCGTTCGTGCCATCCACGCCGATGAACGACGACAGGCTCTCGACCGCCGGGTCCTGGAGCACGACCTTCGCCAGCGCCTGCTGGCGTTCGGCCATCGCTTGGAACGAGACGCTCTGCGGCGCCTCGGACACCCCCTGGATCACGCCGGTGTCCTGCACCGGGAAGAAGCCCTTCGGCACGAGGAAGTAGAGCACGACGGTGAGCCCGAGCATCGCGATCGCCACGGCGAGCGTCGCCCCCTGCCGGTCGAGCACCCAGTCGAGCATCCGGCCATAGCGCGCGATCACCGCATCGAGCATCCTGCCCGTGGCCCGATAGAAACGACTCTGTTCCGCCTCCGGGACGTGACGCAGGATGCGCGCGCACATCATCGGCGTGAGCGTGAGCGAGACGAAGGCCGAGATCAGGATCGCCACGGCTAGGGTGACCGCGAACTCCCGGAAGAGCCGCCCGACGATGTCCCCGAGGAATAGCAACGGGATCAGCACCGCGACGAGCGAGAACGTGAGCGAGATGATGGTGAAAGCGATCTGCTTGGAACCCTTGAGCGCGGCCTCGCGGGGCGCTTCGCCGGCCTCGACATAGCGGGCGATGTTCTCGATCACCACGATCGCATCGTCGACGACGAAGCCCGTGGCGACCACGAGCGCCATGAGCGTGAGGTTGTTGATCGAGAAACCGGCGAGATACATGACCCCGAAGGCCCCCACGAGCGAGAGCGGCACCGCAACGCTGGGTATGAGGGTCGCCGGCACGCTGCGCAGGAAGAGGAAGATCACCATCACGACCAGGGCGACGGCGATCGCAAGCTCGACCTCGACATCGCGCACCGAGGCGCGGATGGTGACGGTCCGATCGGTGAGCACGGCGACGTCGACCGCCGCGGGCAGCGATGCCTGGAGCTGCGGCAGGATCGCCTTGACCCGGTCGACGACTTCGATCACGTTCGCACCGGGCTGGCGCTGGATGTTGAGGATCACCGCGGGGACCTCGTTCATCCACGCGGCGAGGCGCACGTTCTCCGCATCGTCGATGACGTCGGCCACGTCATCGAGATAAAGCGGCGCGCCGTTCCGGTACGCCACCACGACGCTCCGGTATTCGGAAGCGCTCTTGAGCTGGTCGTTCGCGTCGATTGCGTAGGCCCGCGCCGGGCCGTCGAAACTCCCCTTCGCCTTGTTCACGTTCGCCGCAACGATGGCGGTGCGAAGATCCTCGAGGTTGAGTCCATTCGCCGCAAGCGCCTTCGGGTTGGCCTGCACGCGCACGGCCGGGCGCTGACCGCCCGAGAGCGTAACGAGGCCCACGCCCCGCACCTGCGAGATCTTCTGCGCAAGCCGGGTATCGGCGAGGTTCTGGATCTCGGTGAGGGGTAATGTCTTCGACGCGAGCCCGAGCGTCAGTATCGGCGCGTCGGCCGGATTCACCTTGCTGTACACGGGCGGCGCCGGCAGGTCCTGCGGCAGCAGGTTGGAAGCAGCGTTGATCGCCGCCTGGACGCCCTGCTCGGCGATCGCAAGCGGAAGCTCGAGGTTGAACTGCAGCGTGATGACCGACGCGCCGCCGGAGCTCGTCGAGGACATCCGCTTGAGCCCCGGGATCTGGCCGAACTGGCGTTCGAGCGGCGCGGTGACCGCCGAGGTCATGACTTCGGGGCTCGCACCCGGGTAGAACGTGAACACCTGGATGGTCGGGTAGTCGACCTCCGGCAGCGCCGAGATCGCGAGCTGCCGATAGGCGACGATGCCCGAGAGGAGAATCGCCACCATCAGCAGCGTGGTCGCAACCGGCCGCAGGATGAACGCGCGCGACGGATTCATGCGCCCGGGCGCGATTAGACCGGCGACCGGGCAGAGCCCGCACGCGCGACACTCGCCGTGCTGTCCGATACCAGGAAAAGCGCTGCCTGCGGCATCGATTGGTCGCGCTAGGGGGGCGGCGAGCCGCCCGGCCTTCCTCCGGCGCCCGGCCTTCCCGAGCCCCCTTCCCCGCCGGAGCGCCGGCGTTCCCGGGGTGCGGCCTCGACCGCCTTGCTGAAGTCCGGGCGCGATCCGACCTCGACCTGCGCGCCTTCACGCAGCCGATCCACGCCGTCCACGACCACCAGGTCGCCCGGCGCCACGCCCTCTGAAACCGCAACGTTCGCACCGTCGACCGGCCCAAGCTTCACGGGGCTGAGCGTCACGGTCTGGTCCGGCTTCACCACGTAGACGAACGTGCCCTGCGCGCCGCGCTGCACGGCGGCGGTCGGGACGACGATGGCACCGGCTAGCGTGTCGAGCTGCATCCGCACGTTGACGAACTGGTTCGGAAAGAGCGCGCCGGACTCGTTGTCGAACTGCGCCTTCAGCTTGACCGTCCCGGTCTGCGGATCGATGAGGTTGTCGACCGAGGCAAGCACGCCCGCCGCGAGCCTCGCCTTCTGCTCGCGATCCCATGCCTCGACCGGGAGCTTGTCGCCCGACTGGACACGCCTCATTATCGACGGCAGATTGTCCTGCGGCACGGTGAAGACGACCGTGATCGGCTGCAGCTGCGTGATGACCACGAGTCCGGTCGGCTCGGTGCCGGTCACGATGTTGCCCGGATCGACCTGCCGCAGCCCGACACGCCCGCTGATCGGCGCCGTGATGCGCGAATACGTGAGCTGGAGCCGTGCGTTGTCGATCTGGCCCTGGTCGGCCTTCACCTGGCCCTCGTACTGGCGCACCAGTGACGCCTGCGAATCCACCTGCTGCTTCGCGATCGAGTCCTGCGCGAGCAGCGTGCGATAGCGGTCGAGATCGATGCGCGCGTTGGCGAGCAGCGCCTGGTCGCGCGCCATCTGCCCCTGCGCCTGCGTAAGCTGGACCTGGAACGGCCGCGGGTCGATCTCCGCGAGGACCTGACCCTCCTTTACCAACTGCCCTTCCTGGAAAAGAACGCGCTGGAGCTCTCCTTGAACACGGCTTCTCACAGTGACGGTCCGAAGCGGCGTAACGGTTCCCAAGCCGGTCAGGTACACGTTCACGTCTGCATTCCGCGCGGGAACGGCGACGACGGGGATCGGGCGCGGTGGACCCGGGCCGAATTGCGCAGGGCTGGCCGGCGTGGGCGACACCCAACGCATGTAGCCGTAGTAGCCCGCGACGGCGAGGAGAGCGAGCGCCACAAGCCACAGCCAGTTGCGGCGGCCGCGGCTTCGCCCGGGTGGACGGCGTGTGCGCTCGCGCGACGCCGGCTCCTGGGTGAGCGACACGGCCGGTTCGATCGGCTTGTTCATCAGTGGGCGGGGCGATCCCGCGCGACCCAAAAGCGTTATTACATCAGGAAACTCCGAGTGCCTTGCGCGTGCACCGCGCGCAAATGAAACACTATGTAACGGTTCGCGCCTGTAAACGACACCTCGCCGCCGCCCCGACAGCGATGCTCGCGCACCAACGACAAAGGGGGCCGGCCGGCCCCCTTTGCGCGCAGGCGCTGCGCTCGAGTTCCGATCAGGTCGGATTCGCCTCGTGCGCGAGCTGCCACTGATCCGGCGAGCGCCACAGCCGCGAGCGAAGCAGCTCGCGCTCGTGGATGAACTCCTTCGGCAGTCGGTCGAAGAAGCGGTCGAACAACTCCTCGTGCTGGCGGGCCTCGGTGTTGCCTGCCTCGCGGCGGACCCCCATGAGTTCGTAGAAGCTGTCGGGTTTGTAGTCGATGCCTTTCCAGTCGATGTCCTCGTAGCGCGGCATCCAGCCGATCGGGCTCTCGACCCCGTAACCGCGCCCCCGCACCCGATCGACGATCCACCGGAGGACGCGCATGTTGTCCCCGAAGCCCGGCCACATGAACTTGCCGTTCTCGTCCTTGCGGAACCAATTGACCCGGAAGATGCGCGGCGGGTTGGGAACGTTGCGGCCAACGTTGAGCCAGTGGGTGAAGTAGTCGGCCATGTTGTAGCCGCAGAACGGGAGCATCGCCATCGGGTCGCGGCGCATTGCGGCCTGACCGATCGCCGCAGCGGTCGCCTCGGAACCCATGGTGGCAGCCAGGTACACGCCGTGCGTCCAGTTGTACGCCTGGAAGACGAGCGGCATGTCCTTGCTCATCCGGCCGCCGAAGATGAACGCGCTGATGGGCACGCCCTCGGGGTTCTCCCAGTCGGGATCGATGCTCGGACACTGGCCTGCGGGTGCCGTGAATCTGGCGTTCGGATGCGCCGCCGGACGACCGCAACCCGGGGTCCAGTCCTTGCCTTGCCAGTCGATCAGGTGCGCGGGCGGCTGGTCCGTCATACCTTCCCACCAGACGTCGCCATCGTCGGTCAGCGCGACGTTGGTGAAAATGGAGTTCTTCTCGACGGTGAGCATGGCGTTCGGATTGGACGCCGTGTTGGTTCCCGGCGCGACGCCGAAGAACCCGGACTCCGGGTTAATCGCGTGCAGGCGCCCGTCAGGCGCCTTCTTGATCCAGGCAATGTCATCGCCGACGGTCGTGACCTTCCAGCCCTCGAAGGCCTTCGGGGGCACCAGCATCGCCAGATTGGTCTTCCCGCACGCGCTGGGGAACGCCGCGGCGAGGTAAGTCTTCTCGCCGTCGGGCGACTGCAATCCGGTAATCAGCATGTGTTCGGCGAGCCAACCCTCGTTGCGCGCCATCACCGACGCGATCCTGAGCGCAAGACACTTCTTGCCGAGCAGCGCGTTGCCACCGTAGCCCGAGCCGTACGACCAGATCTCGTAGGTCTCGGGGAAATGCACGATGTACTTGCGGCTGATGTCGCCTTCGCACGGCCAGGTCACATCCTTCTGGCCCGGGGCGAGCGGCGCACCGATCGAGTGCATGCACGGGATGTAGGATCCGTCCTCACCCAGCGCATCGATCACCTTCTGGCCCATGCGGGTCATGATCCGCATGTTGACGACCACATAGGGGCTGTCGGTGATCTGTATGCCGATCTTGGCGATCGGAGATCCGATCGGGCCCATGCTGAACGGGATCACGTACAAGGTCCGTCCACGCATGCAACCGTCGAAAAGCCCCCGGAGCGTCGTGCGCATCTCCGCCGGCGGTGCCCAGTTGTTGGTCGGGCCCGCATCTTCCTTCGACGCCGAACAGATGTAGGTGCGATCCTCGACACGCGCGACGTCCGAAGGATGCGAGCGCGCGAGGAAGCAGCCGGGCCGCTTCTTGGGGTTCAGACGGATGAAGGTCCCCGACTGGACCATCGCTTCGCAAAGGCCGTCGTACTCCGCCTGCGATCCGTCGCACCAGTGGACGCGCTCGGGTTTGCACAGATCGGCCATCGCGGTAACCCAGTCGAGCAGCGCCCGATTGCTGGTCGTTCCGCCGGGAATGCCGGATTGCTTGGTCATACTCAATTCCTCCTTACATGTTCACCCACGGTGCCGAAGCAAGACACCGCGAACCGAAATCTCAAGCCGCGGCCAGCGCTTCATGCTCGCCTCGGCCAACGTCCATCGCTCGCGAGCGCTGCAACCGACCCTGCTTCGGCATTCGCTTGAAAACCCTGGCTGCCTCCCCGCTGGTCCGCACCCAGCGCTCCCCAATCTCTGCTTAGAGATCCCGGGCGCAAGCGCCGAGCAAGACTCCGCGTGCCCTCTCCGCGAAGTTCAGTTGAGGTCCTTGTCCTTCCAGAATTTCGTCCCAGCAACCGCGACGCCAGCCTGAAGCCCGTTCTTGGTGAGCGTGTAGTAGTTGGCGTTGGCGATCGCGTTCGCGCCGCCGGCCGCACCGACCGACTTGCCACCCGCACCCGCTGAAACAGCGCCGCCGCCGCCGAATTCCCAGCCCTTGTCGACGAACTGCTGGAGAGCCTTCTCAGTCTTGAAGACGATCAGCGTCTCGCTCTCCGCGAGCCCTACCTGCACCCCAGCCGTCGCCTGCGCCATCTCCATGAACGTGTCGGCCTTGGTCTTGTTGTTGTGGACCAGTCCCTTGCCGCCGGCGCCGCCCACGAGAAAGCTCAGGCCGTACGTCGTGAACACCCCATAGCCCGGCGCCTTCGCGACCTCGCCCTTGAGTTTCGGCTGAGCCTTGTAGAACTTCTCGAGGGACGTCTGCGTCACGCTGCGGATCTCGGCCTGTTTCTTCGCCTTGTCGTCCTGAGCAAGGGCATTCCCAGCCGCGAGCGACAGCATCAGGGCGCCGGTGACGACGAGGTTGTGCAATCTCATAAACGTACTCCAGTTTGTTGGCGAGTTGCGATGAGGAAACCGACGCCATCATACAGGCGACAGACCTGGGCTGCCCTTGGGGCCAAGTGGTAAGGGTAGGAGCATCTTCGCCGGAGGCAGTTGATCCTCGTCAAGCCGGGCGATGCGGCGCTAAGACCTCGCGGTGCCGTTGGCCTGGGACTCCCCCTGCCCCCCGCGTCTCGTCGGCGGGGGACATTCGATGCTAAAAGACCCCTTGGAGAACGGACGCGCCGAGGCGAACGAATGTGGGTTTGGACACTCAACTGGGGTCAGGTCCGCGAGGATGTCATCGTCGGTTCCTGTCCGATGACCACGAACGACATCGATGCGATCCACTCGAGCACGGGCGCCACGGCGCTGCTGTCGGTGCAGTCGGATGAGTGCCGCGCCGCCCTTGGCATCGACCTCCAGGCCCACATTCGGCATGCACAACGCCGGGGCCTCGCGCTTGAAAATGCGCCAATGCGCGATTTCGATCTCGAGGACCAGCGCCGGCGCCTCATCGGCAGCGTGGTGTCCCTGGCCCGGCTGTTGTCCGCCGGCCACCGCGTCTACGTCCACTGCACTGCCGGCATCAACCGCTCACCGCTCACCGTGCTCAGCTATCTGACATTCGTCGAGAGCATCCGGCCCGATGAGGCCCTTGCGATGATCCATGCTGGACGACCGCAAGCCGACCCGTATTGGGAAGCATGGCAGGGCTGCCGTAGCGATCTCAGCGAACAGCACCATGACGCCATCGAGGCACGCGCCTGGGCCCTTTCCCAGCGTCAGCCAGAGACCTCCGCGCTAGATAACTGGTACCGCGCCGAAGCCGAAGTCATCCGAGAGGCAGTGCTGGCCAGGGTCGCCGCCGTTGGCCTGCGCCGCGACACACGCCGCGACTGACCACTGAGCAACTCAAGGGATTTCGTGTTTCACCGCCCTGGGGCTATCGGCGGTCAACGGGCCACGGGCGAGGCGGCCCAAGCCGGACGGCAAAGGCCGTCGGGTCACACCCTTCGCGTCGGCCGCTCGGTTCGAGCCGGCTGTCTGCCCATCACGTCCGTGGCTCCAACACGCCGACATCCAGTGACTCCCCTGCGCCGAGCAGAGCACTGGCGCACGCGCGGACGGATGCGCGCAAATGTGGAAAACGCTCACATTGACGCTCGGCGTTTCTTGCCGGGGCGATGGGGCTCCCGCAATCTTCGGCTCTGTTTTCACCAAGATCGCTGGAACACCCAAAGTGTCTCTGTCCTGGCGTGCGCTGAAGCTCAGCGTAGGACTCTCAACCGTCGCGGCCGTCGGCGCTCTGGCTCTGGTCGCGGCATACGAGATGCAAAGCGCGTGGTTTCAGTCGCGATACCTAGCCGATCTCGGCCGTTCGCTCACGTTCCGCGTCGACCCCGGGCCGAGCCCCTCCATCCGCTTCCCGCGCGGCGGGCCGTATGACGATCGGCTGGGCTACGCCGAGTTGCCCGACTACATCGACCGGTTGACCACGCGCGGCTTTGCCATCGAGGCGCAGGCGCGCATCTCACCCGAGCTCGCGTCTCTGGCCGATCGCGGATTCAACCTTGCCTATCACGAGAAGAGCCGGGCGGGCCTCGACGTGCGCGACTGCCGCGACGAGCCGATCTTCGGCGTTCGCTATCCCGAGCGCACTTACGACCGCTTCGAGGCCGTCCCGCCGCTGCTCGCGAGTGCTCTGCTCTTTATCGAGAACCGCGAGCTTCTCGATGAGACCGAACCGCGCCGGAATCCGGCCCTCGAATGGGACCGGCTCGCCAAGGCTGTGATGGACCAGGCAATCCATCTCTACGATCCGGATCACGACACGCCCGGCGGGAGCACGCTCGCGACCCAGATCGAGAAATACCGCCACTCGCCCGAAGGTCGCACGAGTTCCGGTCGCGAGAAGCTGCGTCAGATCGCTTCGGCTTCGATGCGCGCCTACCTCGCCGGCGAGGACACTACCGAGACCCGGCGCAACGTCGTGGTGGATTATCTCAACACCGTCCCGCTCGCGGCGCGGGCAGGTATCGGCGAGGTGAATGGCATCGGCGACGGGCTCCGAGCGTGGTACGGCCGTGACTTCGACGAAGTGAACCGGTTGCTGGTCAGCGAGTCTCCCTCGCAGTTCCTCGAGAAGGCACTTGCGTTCAAGCAGGCGCTCTCCCTCCTCGTCGCCCAGCGCCGGCCCTCCTACTACCTCGGCACGAGTCCGCGCGCGCTCGAGACGCTCACCAACGTGCACCTGGGGCTGTTGGCTGACGCGGAGTTGATCTCCCCGGCGCTGCGCGATGCGGCGGTCGCGCAACCGCTCCGGCTCGCAGAACCCAACGCCGACCTCCAGCCGGTTTCTTTCGTGTCGCGCAAGGCGGCAACCGCCGTGCGCGCCGGCATCGGCGGCATCCTGCGTGAACCGCGGCTCTACGACATCGACCGGCTCGACCTCGCCGCCCAGGCGAGCCTCGACTCTGCCCTGCAGCAGGCGGTCACGTCGGTGTTGGTCGATTTGCGGGACCCCGCCAAGGCCCGTGAAGCCGGGCTGATCCAGCCAAAGCTCCTCGAGAAGGGCGACCCGGCGCAAGTGACCTACAGCTTCACGCTGCTGGAGCGCGTCCCGGATGGCAACCGCGTACGCGTTCAGACCGACAACTTCGACCAGCCGTTCGACATCAACGAAGGGACGAAGCTCGACCTCGGCTCGACCGCGAAGCTACGCACGTTCGTCAACTACCTGGAGATCGTCGCGTGGCTGCACAAGCAGTATGCGCCGCGCGACCTCGAGGCCCTCGCGAAAGTCGAGGTACCGCGCCAGGACGCGATCACGCGCTGGGCCGTCGACTATCTCGCGCACGCGGAGGAGCGGTCGCTCACGGCGATGCTCGAGGCGTCACTCGAGAGGAAGTACTCGGCGAACCCCGGAGAGCAGTTCTTCACCGGCGGCGGCATGCACACGTTCGAAAACTTCGATCCGCTCGACAACGGCCGCGTCCTGAGCGTTCGCGACGGGCTGCGGCGCTCGGTGAACCTCGTCTTCGTGCGGCTGATGCGCGATGTCGTCCACCACTACCGCCACCGCGTGCCGGGATCCAGCGCAAAGCTGCTCGAGGACCACAACGACCCGTCGCGCCGGCCGTTCCTCGCGAAGTTCGCCGACCGCGAGGGCCGCGAGTTCATCACGCGGTTCTACAGGAAGTACCAGGGCAAGAGCATCGAGGAGATGCAGGCGCTCCTCGTGCAGGGCATCCGGCCGCGGCCGCGACGGCTCGCGGCGATCTTCCGCACCATCGATCCCGACGCGCCGCGCGAGGCGTTCGAGAAATTCGTCGCGACGCAAATGCCTTCGGCGGACCCAAGCGAGGCCGCGCTCGAGAAGCTCTACTACGAGTTCGCGCCCGAGCGGATGAGCCTTACTGATCGCGGGTTCTCGGCGGGTCTCCATCCACTGGAGCTCTGGTCGGTTGGCTACCTGCGCGCACATCCGGGCGCGACTCTCTCGCACGTCATCCAGGCAAGCAGCGCCGAGCGCCAGGAAGTGTACGGCTGGCTATTCAAGACGCGTAACAAGAACGCGCAGGACAGCCGCATCAGGCAGCTTCTGGAGATGGAGGCGTTCCTGGAAATCCACAAAGCGTGGGTACGGCTCGGTTATCCCTTCGGCTCCCTCGTGCCGTCCTACGCGACAACGCTCGGCGCGTCCGCCGATCGCCCGGCAGCACTCGCGGAGCTGATGGGGATCCTCGTCAACGACGGTGTGCGCCTGCCGACCGTCCGGCTGGAGCGGTTGCAATTCGCGCAAGGCACGCCCTATGAGACGGTCCTCTCCCGCGCAGCCGACGACGGCGAGGCGGTGCTGCAACCCGAGGTTGCGCGCCTCGTCCGGCAGGTGCTTACCGAGGTCGTCGATCAGGGCACAGCGTCGCGGATCCGCAACGTCTTCACGACCGCGGACGGAGCCCCGATCCCGGTAGGCGGCAAGACGGGCACCGGCGACCACCGCTTCGAAACGTACGGCAAGGGCGGCGTCGTGCTTGCTTCGCAGGTGGTGAGCCGTTCCGGCACGTTTGCGTTCTTCATCGGCGACCGTCATTTCGGCACCCTGACCGCTTACGTGAAGGGGCCAGAGGCAGGCCGATACGCCTTTACCAGCGGGCTTCCGGTGCAGATCCTGAAGGTGTTGGCGCCGACGCTTGCGCCTGTGCTCCGGCGAGCGGATGGGAACTCGGCGTCCGGGTGCACACCGAGCAGGCCGACGCCGGACATCCTCGCCGCGCCGAGCATGCGGGCGGCGATCAAGAGCTCGCGGCTCTTCGACTGACGCCGGACGGGAGAACGCTCATGGACACGAACGTCCTCGTGAGTGCGTTCGCTGCTCGCGGTTCATGCGCAGACCTTCTCGAGGTCGTGCTGCTCGAACACGATTCAATCTGGGACGCAACGTCCTCAGCGAGCTTGGCAAGGCACTCCGCCACAAGGTGAAACTCCCAGCGTCGCGCACGGACGACATCCTTCAGTTCCTTGCCGACGAGGCCAGCACGCTGGTCCACGACGCGCGACCGATTGACGCTGATGTCGACAAGGCCGATGCCCTCGTACTCGGGGAAGCACTGGCCGGAAACGCTGAGCTCTTCGTAACGGGTGACGCGGCGCTATTACGGTTAGGCGCCGTTGACGGTGTGAACATCGTTTCACCGCGGGTATTTTGGGACACGCTTCATGCGCGCAACGGGTAACTGAAAACCGACAGATAGAATGTATGAACAACACCGCGTGGCAGAACGCGCGCAAGCGCGCTGCCGAGATGTACAGGGAGCGCTTCGCCAAGGACGCCCCGTGGGGATTCGCGCATCTGCGCATCCACGACCTGAAGCACACCTTCGGTCGGCGGTTACGGGCGGCGCGGGTGCCTTTCGAGACGCGCCAGGTGCTCCTGGGCCACAAGTACGGCAGTATCACCACGCACTACAGCGCCACGGAGATCGGGAATTGATCGAGGCGGTCAACCCGATCGATGCGTCGCGATCTTCGGGTCGCGGCGAGGGGAACTGCTACGGCGGAAGCGTTGCAAAGCGTAGCAGCAAAAAAATCAGGCCACGCGAAGGTGGCCTAACTCGTTGATTTCTGGCGCGCCCGGCAGGATTCGAACCCACGACCCCCTGGTTCGTAGCCAGGTACTCTATCCAACTGAGCTACGGGCGCGAAGGCTTGAAAGTATAACAGAGCGCTGTCCGGGCGCGGCTCGCGGGGGAGCAGTCGTGGGCAACGGACATCCACGGCTCCGGCCGAGCTTCTCGGGCGTCGGCGCCTCGCGCATCGCGGTGCCTTTCAAATTCCATCCACGAACCAAGCCACGCAGGTTGGCTCGCTTCTCTGCGCCAAGAACAGAAAGCCCGCTCGCGCGGGCTTTCTGTCTGCTGGCGGAGAGAGAGGGATTCGAACCCTCGATACGGGGATAACCCGTATAACGCCTTAGCAGGGCGCCCCCTTCGGCCTCTCGGGCATCTCTCCTGTGTTCGCTTCACTCACTCGTCGAGTGCCCTGGAGGCCTGCGGGGGCGCCTTCGCCCCGAAGTCAACGAGCGCGCCAAGCGCGCTGGCCTCTCGGACATCTCTCGCATTCTGTCTTCGCCTGCTCGCGCCTGCACGTAGGTTCGAGTGCGAAACGACCGATTGACTATATCACGGTGCCTAGGGAGCCGCTCGTCAGGCCGGCTGCTCAAGGCCGAACGCGCGGTGCAAGACGCGCACGGCGAGCTCCATGTATTTCTCGTCGACCACCACGGAAATCTTGATCTCGGACGTCGAGATCATTTGGATGTTGATCCCCTCCTCGGAGAGAGTCCGGAACATCTTGCTCGCGATGCCGACATGGGATCGCATGCCGACCCCCACCATCGAAACCTTACAGACCCGGTTATCGCCGACGATCGCCTTCGCCCTGATGTGCTCCTGCACTTTCCGGGCAATCTCCATCGCGCGGCTGTAGTCGCTTCGAGGTACCGTGAACGAGAAATCCGTGATGCCCTCGACGCTCGCGTTCTGGATGATCATGTCGACGTCGACGTTCGCCTCGGCGATCGGCCCGAGGATCGCATAGGCGATGCCGGGGCGATCGGGTACCCCCATCACCGTGATCTTGGCCTCGTCGCGGCTGAACGCGATGCCGGATATGACAGCCTGTTCCATCGTCTTGTCGTCCTCGAAGGTGATCAGCGTGCCCGACTGGGCCTCGTCCGCGACCGGCATCATCGGGTCGGTAAGGCTCGAGAGCACGCGCAGCCGCACGCGATACTTGCCCGCGAACTCGACCGAGCGGATCTGCAGCACCTTCGACCCCAGGCTCGCCATCTCGAGCATTTCTTCGAAGGTGACCGTGGCGAGCCGACGCGCCTCCGGGACAATGCGTGGGTCGGTCGTATAGACGCCGTCTACGTCGGTGAAGATCAGGCACTCGTCGGCCCTGAGGGCCGCAGCGAGGGCCACGGCGGAGGTGTCGGAGCCCCCCCGGCCGAGCGTCGTGATGTTGCCCGCGTCGTCCACGCCCTGGAACCCGGCAACGACGACAACCGCCCCTTCAGCAAGATCGGCGCGGATGCGACTCTCGTCGATCGCCTGGATGCGAGCCTTGGTGAACGCGCTGTCGGTAAGCACCCTCACCTGCGCGCCGGTGTAGCTCTTCGCCCGGAGGCCCAGGTCCTTCAGCGCCATCGTCAGAAGGCCGATCGTCACCTGCTCGCCGGTAGCGGCGATGACGTCGAGCTCGCGCGGGTCGGGGTCGGCCTGGATCTCCTTGGCGAGCGCGATCAACCGGTTGGTCTCGCCCGCCATGGCGGAGGGAACGACGACGATGTCATGGCCGGCTGCTTTCCACTTCGCGACCCGCCTGGCGACGTTCTTGATGCGCTCGGTCGAGCCGACGGACGTGCCGCCGAATTTCTGGACGATGAGGGCCATGAGCCTAGGATGAGCAAGACCGCGCGGATTGTAGCCAATAGACCCTCGCTTTTCGAGAGCAGTAGGCTCTGCGCGCTAATGCTTTCTTTTTTGACCATCTTTCACCCGCCCTTTGCGTGGCGAATGATATGCAGCGTGCTAGCATTTCTGCGTCGGGGAGGAACGACTCCGGGGAGTGAGAGAATGAAGATATTCGGATTGGACATCGATCCGCGCGAGATTCGCCGCAAGCTTGGTCTCAACCAGGAAGAGTTCTGGACCAAGATCGGCGTCACTCAAAGCGGTGGTTCGCGATATGAGAGCGGGCGCGCAATGCCCAAGCCGGTACTGGAGCTCCTGCGCCTCGTGCATGTCGAGCGCGTGGATCTCTCGCGGGTCAGGAAGGAAGACTTCGAGGTGATCGAGTATCTGAAGCGCCATCACCCGGATCTGTACCGCAAGCTTCGCAAGGCTGCGAAACTGAAGCGCAAGAACGGTCAAGTCACGCAGCACTGAGCACCAGCGAGCACCAACGAACCGCAAGAGCGCCCCGATCCGTCGGGGCGTTCTTTTTCGTAGGTATCACGCTGGGTCGATGCGCTCGACCGCAGGAAAGATGCGGTTCACGCGCTCGGCTGGAACGCGTGTCCCGGCCGGCGCAAGCGCGCTGTACGCAGCGAGTGTCTCTGCCGCCAATGGACCGACCCACTGCGTAAGGTCCGCAAAACGCGCCCCCTGCCTGACCAAGAACACGACGTAGGTGTGGTGAAGCGCCGCCGGCGTGACCTCGTCGACGTGCTCGACGCCCGCATCGTGCGCGGCGCACAGGAGCTGGGTGGAGAGCGACTCGATGCTAGCCGGACCTCCGGATGGGTCGCGAAGCACCGGCTCTTCGGCGCCCGCGGCTCGGCGCGAAAGGAGTCGCGCTGCTTCTTCATTGAGGGTCACCGTTCTCGCGGGCGGGCCCTGGAGCTGCATCACGCCGCGGGTGAGATCCACGTTTGCGCCGCGCATGGCAACGGCTTCCTCCGGCGAAAGCCCTGAGACCAGCAACACGATCGCAAGCCGCGTCGCTGGATCGGCGGCATCGAGCAACGCCGCGATCTGCTCGGCAGTCAGCTCGCGCGGGAGGCTGAAGGGTCTCGAGAGGAGCGGCCGATTTTCTGCCTGTAGCTGCGGCGCTGCTGCTTGCGCGAGCCCGAGCGGCTGCGGCCCGGGCCCGTGCAAAAGCGGCCCCGCCACCACAGGCTGCGCGACGACCACCGAGGGCTGGGGCTCGGAACGATTGAAGAGCTCCACCAGCCACATGGCGAGGAGCCCGAGGCACAGCGATCCGGCGACGACCAACGCGCCATCCCGCCAATAATGCGGCCGCCATGGCTCTCTCGGAATCGCCGCTTGCTCCAGCACCTGCACGCCGGGCATACGGGAACGCTCGGTCGCACCGAGCCGCGCCTTGCGCTCCAGTGCGCCCTGATACGCCTTCTCGATCTGCGCGAGCTCGTCGAGCAGCGACTTGTACTGACCAAATCGTGCCGCGAAGGCCCCTACTTCCTGCCGTCGGGAGGCGACTTGCGACTGCAATCGCCGCGCCGCCTCGCGTGCACCCGCAAGCTCCTCCTCGGCTTCCGAGAGCGAACTCTGCTGCCCGACTTCCCGCTGCGCCTTGATCTGCTGGTCGAGCTCGGCGATACGCGCACGCAGCCCACGCGCCTGCGGATCCATGGCGATATAGTCCGCGGTATAGACGCGCTCGAGATCGCGAAGCTCCGCGCGGGCCTGCGACGCCCGCTGCTCGAGATTCGCAAGCGTCGGGTTGTCCTTGGCGCGCACGACGCCCCGCCCCGAGGCCGAGGATTCCCGGAGCGCGCTCGCCTTCCCCTCCGCCGCCGCGACGCGCTCGTTCGCCTCCTTCAACGCCTTCGCGAGCCCCTGCATCTCGGCGAGCACGTCGTTCTCTTCGCGCTCCGGCGATACGATGTTGTTGCGACGTCGGAACTCCTCGACTGCACGACGCTTGGCCGCGACGGCCCCTTCGAGCTTCTCGGTCTCGTCTTCGGCGCGTGCGCTCGCCTCAGTCGTCGTGTCGCGGTAGGCGCGCGCGATCTCATCGCGATAGGCCTCGCCGATGCCGATGAGGAGCGCGGCCGGAAGCTCGGGCCGAGTGCCCACGGCGGCAAGCTCTACGACGTTCGTTCCCGCAACCGGCGTCACCGTGAGCGAGGCCTGTAATCCGAGGATCGGATCCGGACCGAGCGACGAAAGGTCGTGCCCCGCCTGGCGCAGACGGCCGGCGACCGTTTCGATCAACGGACGACTCGAAAGGGCCTGCACTTCGGTGAGGAAAGGTCGGGTCGACTCGGCGCCAGTCGCGGTCTGCGTCTGCGTCTGGGTCTCCGCCGGAAGCAACGCGCTCGCCGGCGTTATCTCCAGTCTCGCGGTGGCGCGGTACTCTGCAGGGCGCAGAAAGTTCCAGGCGAGGCCCACGGCCAGCGCGACGAGAAACACGCTCAGGAACGAGCGCAAACGACGGCGGTTCGCGCGACGGGTTGCCGAGTCGTTCGCGAATGGGGCCGCCGAGTCGATCGTCCAGGCGCCTCTGAAAGCTTGGGGAGGACTCATCGAATGAATTGTCGCCCGGGACGCGGAGTCGGATTGTCAAATCGCCAAGTGGAACGCCTTTGCACCTGGGTTGCCGCCCCCTCCCGGAACCGCGCTCGTCGTGAGCCACGTCGAATTCCCCGGTGGCGTGACCCGCGGCGGATGGGGTGGGATTCGAACCCACGAGACCCGTGAGGGTCCGCCGGTTTTCAAGACCGGTGCAATCAACCGCTCTGCCACCCATCCGGGAAAGGCAATTCTCCCATTTTCTCAGTAGCTTAGCAATTACCCCCCGGCCGCCCGCGGCTTATCTTATGAAAGATCAGGTTTGCAATGCTTGTCGCAGTGGACCTGTCTATACTCCGCCCTTGAACTCGAGGGCGGCGCACCGATCTAAGTGCGTGTCTGCTTGAGGACACTTGGAGGAAATTGATGCAACCGCAACTCAGAACCACGCCCGGCGCCGGCTCGATCGCGCTGCCCTCCGGCCGGAACAAGGTCCTGCGCAACACGTATCTGCTGCTCGCACTCACGATGGTGCCGACGGTGCTCGGCGCCATGCTCGGGATGTCGACGGGGGCCATCGTGTTCAAGCACCCGATCGTCACGTCGCTAGCGATGCTCGCAGTCGTGGTCGGTCTACAGTACGCGATCGCGGCCAACCGCAACAGCGGCGTCGGCGTCGGACTGCTGATGGTGCTCACGCTGCTCCTCGGCTGGTGGCTTGGCCCGATCCTCTCGGTCGTGCTCGCGCTCAAGAATGGACCGCAACTCGTGGGCTACGCAGCCGGCGGTACTGCGATCGTATTCGCTGCGATGGCGACCATTGCCACCACGACGAAGCGCGACTTCAGCTTCATGGGGAAAACGCTCGTCATCGGCATGATCGTCCTGCTGGTCGCGATGATCGCAAACATGTTCCTGCAGATCCCGGCGCTGGCATTGACGATCTCATCGCTCGTCATCGTGGTGTTCTCGCTGTTCCTGCTCTACGATCTCTCGCGGATCGTGAACGGCGGGGAGGACAACTACATCATGGCCGCAACCGGCGTGTACATGAGCCTCTTCAACATCTTCGCGAACCTGCTGAACCTTCTGATGGCCTTCACCGGCGATCGCGATTGAGTTGAAAGCGAACTGACGTCGAAAGGGGCCGCCGCGCGCGGCCCCTTCCTTTTCTTCGCCGTGGGGGAGCCTTGCCCCCTACGGCGCGTGGAGGGGAACTCGCTCGAGAATCCCCGCGGCCGGCGAACGTCAATCGCGCTCGAAGAGCGCCATCGATTCGACGTGCGAGGTGTGCGGAAACATGTTGATGATCCCGGCCGCCGCGAGGCGATAGCGCTTCACTGCGACGAGCACGCCGGCATCACGGGCGAGCGTCGCCGGGTCGCACGAAACGTAGACGATGCGCTCCGGCCCCCCGGTCTCGGGGAGCGACTTCATCACCTCGATCGCGCCCTCCCTCGGCGGATCGACCAGGAGTTTTTCGAAGCTCGGCAGCGAGGCGCATGCCTCGGGCGCAAAGAGATTCGCGACCACGAAGCGCGCTGCAAGGCCGTTCGCCGCGGCGTTCTCCGTCGCACGCCTGACGAGCCCGAGATTTCCTTCGTACCCGACCACGTCGGCTCCGGAGGTCGCAATCGGCAGCGTGAAGTTCCCGAGGCCGCAGAAGAGATCGCCGATGCGCTCCCCAGGGCGAGGAGCCAGGAGCCGCAGCGCTCGGCTCACGAGGACTGCGTTGACAGCGTGGTTCACCTGCGTAAAGTCGGTGGGCAGGAACGCGACGCGCACGCCGAACTCGGACAGCGCGTAGTCGAGCCCCGGCGCGTCCAAGGGGTGAAACGGATGCGCCGTTTCCGGCCCCTTCGGCTGCAGCCAGACCTGGACCTTGTGCGCGTCCGCAAAGGCGGTGATCTTCGCTTCGTCCTCGCCGGTGAGCGGCAGGAGTATGCGGAACACCAGCACCGTCACCCGGTCTCCGATCGAAACCTCGATCTGCGGCACGCGTTCCGCAATCGAGAGCGAACCGAGCAATCCGCGGAGCGGGACCAGCAGCGCGGATGCATGGGCCGGCAAAACTTCGCATGAGCGCATGTCGGCGACGTAAGTCGAGCGCCGCTCCCGGAACCCTACAAGCGAGCCGCCCTT
>Ga0209253_10000979_pt1 | contig 25056 bp, 22 predicted proteins | sample FrelakmetBRP12BR_FD_187145 | JGI IMG/M metagenome (GOLD analysis project Ga0209253, IMG submission 187145) | Freshwater lake sediment microbial communities from the University of Notre Dame, USA, for methane emissions studies - BRP12 BR (SPAdes)... | ecosystem: Environmental > Aquatic >...
GCCGGGCGGGTACTAGGATGAAACGACCCCCACGCTCACTACGTTCGCTGCCCCCCGAGGGGGCGCAGTCAGTACCCTTCGGACGGCCGGGCGGGTACTGACATGGTCTCCGCCGCGCGACCGGAACGCTACGGCCAGCCGGTGGAGCCGGCGGCCTTCGGCATCGTGGAGAAGCCGCTGTCGGCGTGGGAGCGGCTCGGCAATGTCGGCGCGCTGCGCAAGCTCGGGCTGCTGATCGTGCTCGCGGTGGCCTGGGAAGGCTATGCGCGCTGGCTCGCCAACCCGCTGCTGTTCCCGACGTTCTCGTCGACGCTCGCCGCGTTTGCCGAGGCCATCGCGAGCGGCGAGCTTCCCGGGAAGGCGTGGACGTCGATCAAGGTGCTGCTCGCGGGCTACGCGGCGGGGATCCTGTGCGCGGGAACGCTGACCGTCGTCGCCATATCGACCCGCATCGGCACCGACCTGCTGGAGCTGCTGACGTCGATGTTCAATCCGCTGCCGGCGATCGCGCTGCTGCCGCTCGCGCTGATCTGGTTCGGCCTGGGCTACGGCAGCATCGTCTTCGTGATCATCCACTCGGTGCTGTGGGCGGTGGCGCTCAACACGCACTCGGGCTTCCTCGCCGTGTCGAACACGCTGCGGATGGTCGGCCGCAACTACGGGCTCTCGGGCCTGCGCTATGTCGGCGCGATCCTGATCCCGGCGGCATTTCCGAGCATCCTGACCGGCCTCAAGATCGGCTGGGCGTTCGCGTGGCGGACGCTGATCGCGGCCGAGCTCGTCTTCGGCGTGTCGTCGGGGTCGGGCGGGCTCGGCTGGTTCATCTACGAGAACAAGAACCAGCTCGAGATTCCCGCGGTGTTCGCGGGGCTCCTGACCGTGATCCTGATCGGGCTCATGGTCGAGAACGTCATTTTCCGGACCGTCGAGGCCCGCACGGTCCGCCGCTGGGGGATGCAGAGCTGATGACCACGCACAAGCCGACGCCCGACTATCCGCGCTTCCACCTCGCGTTCCCGGTGACCGACCTCGACGCGGCGCGCCGCTTCTACGGCGCATTCCTGGGCTGTGCCGAAGGACGCTCGTCGGACGAGTGGGTGGACTTCGACTTCCACGGCCACCAGATCGTCGCGCACAAGGTCGTGGCGGCGCAGATGGCGGACGCGACGAGTCTCGTCGACGGCCAGCACGTCCCGGTGCGCCACTTCGGCGTGATCCTCGACCTGCCGGCGTGGAACGCGCTCGCCGCACGGCTCCAGGCCGCCGGCACGAAGTTCATCGTCGAGCCGTACGTGCGGTTCAAGGGGCTGCCGGGCGAGCAGGCGACGATGTTCTTCCTTGACCCCTTCGGCAACGCGCTCGAGTTCAAGGCGTTCGCCGACATCGACCTTCTCTTCGCGAAGAATCCCTGAGCGGATGCGCGTTGTCATCAGCGAGTTCATGGACGCGGGCGCCGTCGCGCACCTCGCCGCGCGCCACGACACGCTGTACGACGCGAAGCTCGTCGACCGGCCGGAAGCGCTGCGCCAGGGCCTCGCGGCCGCCGACGCGCTGATCGTGCGCAATCGCACGCAGGTGAATGCGGACCTGCTGGCCGCGGCGCCCCGGCTCAGGATCGTCGGGCGGCTGGGCGTCGGCCTCGACAACATCGACATCGGCGCCTGTGCGACGCGACGCATCGAGGTGATCCCCGCGACCGGCGCAAACGCGCTCGCGGTGGCCGAGTATGTCGTCGCCGCCGCGATGCTGCTGCTGCGCGGCGCCTGGGCGTCGACCGCGGCGGTCGCGAACGGCGAATGGCCGCGGGCCGCGCTTTCCGGCGGCCGCGAAATCGCCGGCAAGACGCTCGGCATCGTCGGCTTCGGCGGCATCGGCCGGCTCACGGCAAGGCTGGGACGCGCTGTCGGGATGCGCACCGTCGGCTGCGACCCGGCGCTCCCGCCGTCGTCGGGCGTGTGGGCGGAGGAGTGCGTCGAGCCGCGCGATGTCGCGACGCTGCTCGCCGAAGCCGACGTCGTGTCGCTGCACGTTCCGCTCGTCGCGGCGACGCGCAATCTGATCGACGCCGCTCTCCTCGCGCAGATGAAGCGCGGCGCGGTGCTGATCAACACCGCGCGGGGCGGCGTCGTCGACGAGGCGGCGGTGGCCGCCGCGCTGCGGTCCGGGCAGCTGGGCGGCGCGGCGCTCGACGTCTACGCGCGGGAGCCGCTGCCGGCCGGATCGCCGCTCGCGGGCTGCCCGAATCTGCTGCTCACGCCCCACATCGCGGGCGTGACGGCGGAATCGAATGTTCGCGTTTCGACTATGATTGCCGAAAGGGTTGTGGCGGCGCTGGAACGGCCGCAAGGGGCCGGTTGAGAAGGCCGGCTGAAGCCGGCCGCGGTCGCCCCTCGAACGGAACGCGGAAATTGCCCATGCCCACTTTCACCATCGCCGCGCTGCAGGACCTCGCCGCGCGCGCTCTCGCCCGTGCCGGCGCGAATCCGGTCATGGCCGACACGACCGCCCGCGCCCTCGTCTACGCCGACGCTCACGGCCTCGCGTCGCACGGCGTCTCGCGCGTGCCGCAGTATGCGACGCACCTCGCGAACGGCCGCGCGGACGGCACGGCGCAGCCGGAAATCCGCAGCGCGAAGGGCGGCGTCGCGTTGATCGACGCACGATGCGGGCTCGCATTTCCCGCGTGCGCGCTCGCGGTGGAGGAGGCGATCCGGCGCGCGCGTGAATTCGGCGTCGCGTTCGCGGGGGTCACCAACAGCCACCACTTCGGCGCCGCCGCGTATCACGTCGAGGCGGTCGGCGCTGCCGGGATGGTCGGTCTCGCCTTGGGGAATTCTCCGGCGGCGATGGCCGCCGCGGGCGGGCGGCAGCCGCTGTTCGGCACCAATCCGATCGCCGCGGTGTTCCCGCGCAGGAACGCGGCGGCGCTGCTCGTCGACCTGTCGCTGTCGGAAGTCGCCCGCGGCAAGCTCATGGTCGCGGCGAAGGAGGGCCGGGCGATTCCCCTCGGCTGGGCGCTCGACCGGGATGGCCATCCGACCACCGATCCGCAGGCCGGGCTCGCGGGCTCGATGCTGCCGATGGGGGGAACCAAGGGCGCGATGCTCGCGCTCGTCGTCGAGCTGATGGTCACGTCGCTCACGGGCGCGGCCTTCGGCTTCGAAGCGAGCTCGTTCTTCGTCGACGAGGGTAACCGGCCGCGGATCGGGCAGGCGTTTCTCGTCGTCGACCCGGCCGCCCTTGCGGGCCGGGACGTCTATCTCGAGCGCGTGGAGACGCTTATCGCCGCGATGGCAAGTGACCCGGAGGTGCGCCTGCCCGGTGATCGCCGGCGCGCGCTGGCCGCCACCGCGGCGGCAGCGGGAATCGACATTCCGGCGGCGCTCGCCGCCGATCTCGAGCGACGCGCCGCTCGCGCCGCGAACGCGCCATGACCGGGGAGACCCCCCGCGCGACGTCGCTGCTGCTGTACGTCGCGCACGCGCTCGATCACATGTTCCTGCTCATCTTCGCGACCGCGGTCGTGCCCATCGCCGCCGAGTTCGGCTTTGCGCGATGGGAGGACCTGATGCCGTACAGCGTCGGCGCGTTCGTGCTGTTCGGCTTCGGGTCGCTGCCGTCGGGGCGCCTGGGCGACCTGTGGGGGCGCCGGCAGATGATGCTGATCTTCTACTTCGGCATGGGCGCGTCGGCGCTGCTGGTCGCCGCGACGCAGGGCCGCTGGCAGCTCGCGTGCGCACTGGCACTGCTCGGCGCGTTCTCGTCGATCTATCACCCGGTCGGCATCCCGATGCTGGTGCGCAACGCGCGCCGGCCCGGCCTCGCGATCGGCATCAACGGCCTCGCCGGCAACCTCGGGGTCGCGCTCGCCGCGGTCACGACCGGTCTGCTCGTGAAATACGCGGGCTGGCGCGCCGCGTTCGCGCTGCCGGGTCTGGTCGCGATCGTCTGCGGGCTCGCGTTCGCCTTCGTGGCGCCGCGGGAAGCGCAGCCGCCGGCGCACGGCGCCCGGAGCGGGATCGCGCACGATCCGCGCACGGTGGCCCGCGTGCTGCTGGTGATGACCGTCGCCGCGATCTCGTCGTCGCTGCTCTTCAACTTCACGACGAACGGCAACGGCCAGCTGCTGCGCGAGCGCTTCGCCGGCGTCGTCGAGGACCCGGCGCTGCTCGGGCTGATGCTCGCAGGGGTCTACGTGATCGCGTCGTTCGCGCAGGTCGTCGTCGGCCTCCTGATCGACCGCTATCCGCTCAAGTACCTGTACGTCGGCATCGTCGCGCTGCAGGTCCCGCTGTTCGTCGCGGCGGCCGACGCGGCGGGCTGGACGCTGTTCGCGCTGCAGGTCCTGTTCATGATCGCGGTGTTCGGCGCCATTCCGTTCACCGACGCGATGATCGTTCGCTACGTCGACGACCGGATGCGCTCGCGCGTGAGCGGCATCCGGCTTGCGGTGTCGTTCGGCGTGAGCTCGGCGGCCGTGTGGGCGCTGGGCCCGGTGGTCAAGGCATCGGGCTTCGGCACGCTGCTCGTCACGATGGCGGGCATCGCCTGCGTGACGCTCGCCGCGGTCGCGCTGCTGCCCCGCCCTTCGCCGCAGGTCAGCGCGGCGCCGCCGTGACGGCCTCGCGCAGCGCGTTGAAGATGCCCGGCGCCGCCGCGATCACCTCGTTCGTGCGCAGGAACTCGGCGCCGCCCGCGAAATCGCCGACGCGCCCGCCGGCTTCCTGAACGATCAGCGCGCCCGCCGCGACGTCCCACGCCTTCAGGCTCATCACCCAGAAGCCGTCGAGGCGTCCCGCCGCCACGTAGGCGAGATCGAGCGCGCAGGCGCCCGCGCGCCGGATGCCGGCGCACTGCGTCACCAGCCGGTTGAACACCGGCAGGTACGCGGCCATCTTCGGGTTCGAGCGCGTCGGAAACACGGTGCCGACCAGCGCCTCGTCCAGGCGGACGCAGGCCGACGTGCGGACCGGCGTGCCGTTGAGCTGCGCGCCCTTGCCCCTGATCGCGGTGAAGAGCTCGTCGCGAACCGGGTCGAGCACGACCGCGTGCGTGACCTCGCCGCCGTGCGTGAGCGCGATCGACACCGCGTAGTACGGGAACCCGTGGACGAAGTTCGCGGTGCCGTCGATCGGGTCGACGATCCACTTGAGCGTGTTCGGGCCGCCGGTCGCGCCGCCTTCGAGCTGGCTCACGATCTCGCCCGCTTCCTCGCCGAGGATCGCGTGGTTCGGGAATGCCGCGCGCAGCGTCGCGATGATCGCGTTCTCGGCCTCGGTGTCGGCGCCGGTCGCGATCTCGCCGTGGTCCTTGGCGTGCGCGGGCAGGCGCTTCAGGTCGCGGGCGGCGTCGACGATGATCGACGCGGCGCGGCGCGCGGCGCGAATGGCGACGGCTAGGACCGGATCGTTGATCATGGCGCCTTCGCGCCCTTCGCGTCCTGCAGCTCCTCCTGCTCCATCCGCAGGTAGGTTCCGTACGCATTGATCCGGTTGGCCTCCGCGAACGCCGGCAGCGCCGCGAAGCGCGACCAGTCGGTCTTCGCGTAGGCCTCCTCGAACGGCTGGAAGTCCTTGACGGCGCGCCCCATCGTTTCGCGCAGGTAGGCGAGGTAGTCGCGCGTCGTCGCGAGATCGCGGTCGACGTCGGTCGACGCGGGTCCGTGCCCCGGAATGGCGATCGCGGGCCGGAGCGCGACCATCTTCGCCAGCGCCTGCTGCCAGCCGCGGCTGTCCGCTGTGCCGACGAAGGGGAGGCGACCGGCAAAGACGAGATCGCCCGTGAACAGCACGCGATCCTCGGCAATAAACATCAGCAGGTCCTCCGGCGAGTGCGCGCCGCCCGTGTACACCAGGCGGAACGTCACGCCGCCCAGTCGGAAGTCGGTGTCGCCGTCGAGCAGCAGATCGGGCGGAACCAGCTGCGTGCCCTCGTCGACCCAGGGGAAGAGCTCGGCGCGGCGTTGCGCAAGGCGGTTCACCGCGACATCGGAGGCGAGATAGAGCTGCGCGTTGCGATGCGCCCAGATCTCGGCGCCCGCCTGCTTGAACGCCTGCAGCCCGTAGATGTGGTCGGCGTGGTAGTGCGAGACCACGACGCGGCGGATCGGCACCGGCGTCACCTTGCGGATCGCCGCGATCACGGCGCGGCCCAGCGCCGGCGTGCCCAGCGCGTCGAACACGACGACGCCGTCGCCGGTCACGACGAAGCCGGCGTTCGACATGAATCCCCGGTTCGCCGCGCTCGCCGCGCCCGCCTCGCCCTGAAAGTACCAGACGTGCGCGGAGACGCGCTTCGCCGTGAGCTCGACGGTGTCAGCGGACCGAGCCGTGCCCGCAGCACCCGAGACGGCGATGGCGAGCGCGGCCGCCACGAAGCGGGCGGCGGGGCAGGGGGCACGGAGGGCGGCGTCCATCGGCACGGGGTCGGCAGGTGTCACGGGCGGCGCGGACGAGCGCTGGTCGCAGCGGTCCGCGATGTCGCCGGCCATTCTACTACCGTGCTATGGCATTTTCGGCGCGCGTTGTGTACTCTTCCCGCCAGACCTCGCGCGACCTGCGTTCGCCGGCTGCGCGGGGGCGCCCCGCACGGCCGACATCCCCAGGCAACGATCAGGAGGCCCCATGCAGAAGTCCCTTCATCTCGATCCCGCGAAGTGCACGGGCTGTCTCCAGTGCGAGATGGCGTGCTCGTACGAGAACTACGGCGTGTTCAACCCCGCCAAGTCGCGGATCAAGGTCTTCGACTTCCACGAGACGGGGCGCAAGGTCCCGTACACGTGCACGCAGTGCGACGAGGCGTGGTGCCTGCACGCCTGTCCGGTGGAGGCGATCAAGGTCGACGCCGCGACCGGCGCGAAGGTCGTGCTGGAAGCCGTCTGCGTGGGCTGCAAGGTCTGCACCGTCGCGTGCCCGTTCGGCACGATCAACTACGTGCAGGAGACGGGCAAGGTGCAGAAGTGCGACCTCTGCGGCGACCACCCGGCCTGCGTCGACGCCTGTCCCACGGGGGCGATCACGTACGTCGACGCCAACTGGACCGGCCTCGAGCGCATGCGCCAGTGGGCCGCCAAGCTCGATACGCAACCGCAAGCCTGAGGAGGACACCATGGCCTGGCAACGCAAGATTCTGCGGGTGAACCTCACCAAGGGCACCTGCACGCCGGAACCGCTGAACATGCAATGGGCGCAGGATTTTCTCGGCCAGCGCGGCCTCGCGACCAAGTACTTCGTCGACGAGGTCGACCCGAAGGTCGATCCGCTGTCGCCCGCGAACAAGCTGATCTACGCGACCGGGCCGTTGACCGGCACGATGGCGTCGACCAGCGCGCGCTATTCCGTCATCACCAAGGGGCCGCTGACGGGAGCGATCGCTTGCTCGAATTCCGGCGGGTATTTCGGGGCCGAGCTGCGCTTCGCCGGCTGGGACATGATCATCTTCGAGGGCAAGTCGCCGAAGCCCGTCTACCTGCACATCGAGAACGACAAGGCCGAGCTGCTGCCTGCCGACGAAGTGTGGGGGAAGAGCACGTGGGACACCGAGGCGATCCTGAAGAAGAAGCACCAGGACCCGCTGATGCGCGTGTCGAGCGTGGGCCGCGCGGGCGAGGCGCAGGTGCTGTTCGCCGCCGTCGTCAACGACCTGCATCGCGCCGCGGGCCGCTCGGGCGTGGGCGCCGTGATGGGCTCGAAGAACCTGAAGGCGGTCGCCGTGCGCGGCACGAAGGGCGTCGGCGGCGTGAAGGACCCGGCGGGCTTCATGAAGGCCGCCGCGACGGCGAAGAAGGTGCTCGCCGACAACGCCGTCACCGGCCAGGGGCTGCCCAAGTTTGGCACGCAGGTGCTGATGAACGTCATCAACGAGATGGGTGCGCTGCCGACGCGCAATCACCGCGACGTCCAGTTCGAGAAGGCCAACCGCATCTCCGCCGAGGCGATGCACGAGAAGCGCCCGACCGACGGCAAGGCGAACCTGGTGACGAACCAGGCGTGCTTCGGCTGCACGATCGCCTGCGGGCGGATCTCGAAGATCGACGAGACGCATTTCACCGTCGTCAACAAGCCGGAATACTGGGGTGCGTCGGGCGGGCTCGAGTACGAAGCCGCGTGGGCGCTCGGCGCGGCGACCGGCGTCGGCGACCTCGAGGCGCTGACTTACGCCAATTTCGTCTGCAACGAGGACGGCATCGACCCGATCTCGTTCGGCGCCACGGTGGGCGCGGCGATGGAGCTCTACGACCTCGGCCTCATCAAGGAAGCGGACGTCGGCTTCCCGCTGACGTTCGGCTCGGCGGAGGTGCTGACGAAGCTCACCGAGATGACCTGCCGCGGCGAAGGCTTCGGCAAGGAAATCGCGCTGGGCAGCAAGCGCCTTTGCGCGAAGCACGGCCGGCCGGAGCTGTCGATGTCGGTGAAGGGCCAGGAATTCCCGGCGTACGACTCGCGCGGCATCCAGGGCATGGGCCTCGCCTACGCCACGTCGAACCGGGGCGCGTGCCACCTGCGCGGCTACACGGTCGCGTCGGAGGTCCTCGGCATCCCGGTGAAGACCGATCCGCACGTCACCGAAGGCAAGGCGGGACTCGTCAAGGCGTTCCAGGACGCGACGGCCGTGTTCGATTCGTCGGGGCTGTGCGTGTTCACGACGTTCGCGTGGACCCTCGCCGATCTCCAGCCGCAGCTGCAGGCCGCCTGCGAGGGCGACTGGTCGATGGAGAAGCTGGCGCTCGTCGGCGAGCGGATCTGGAATCTCGAGCGGCAGTTCAATAACGCGGCGGGCTTCACCGACAAGGACGACAGCCTGCCGAAGCGGCTCACGACCGAGCCGGCGAAGACGGGTCCCGCCAAGGGCCTCGTCAGCGGCCTCGCCAAGATGCTGCCGGAGTACTACGAGCTGCGCGGCTGGTCGAAGACCGGCGTGCCGACCAAGGAGACGCTCGCGCGCCTCGGTCTCGATGCCTGAGCGCCGGGTGGGGCCTCGACCGCGGCGCGGGCCGCGGTCCGTTTCCATCCTGTCGGGAGCACGCGCATGAGGCACGTCATCATCGGCAACGGTCCGGCGGGCGTCGTCGCCGCCGAGACGCTGCGCAAGGCCGATCGCGGAGCGAAGATCACGCTGATCGGCGACGAGCCGGAGCCGCCGTACTCGCGGATGGCGCTGCCCTACCTGATGATGGGCGAGATCGACGAGGCCGGCACCCACCTGCGCAAGGGTAAGGATCACTACGCCCAGCTCGGGATCGACCTTCTCCAGGATCGCGTCGAGCGGGTCGACGCCGCTGCGCGCAGCGTCCGCCTGAAGGGGGGCGCCAGCCTTCCTTACGACCGGCTGCTGATCGCTTCGGGATCGCACCCGATCAGGCCGGGCATCACCGGGATCGACCTCCCGGGCGTCCACACGTGCTGGACGATGGAGGACGCCCGCCGGATCATGCGCCACGCGGCGGCCGGCTCGCGCGTGCTGCAGATCGGCGCGGGGTTCATCGGCTGCATCATCATGGAATCGCTGGTGAGCCGAGGGCTGAAGCTCACCGTCGTCGAGATGGGCGACCGCATGGTGCCGCGGATGATGACGCCGGCCGCCGGGAAGATGATCCGCGACTGGTGCGAGAGCAAGGGCGTGCGCGTGCATCTGGGCGCGCAGGTCGCGTCGATCCGCGCCGAGGGCAGGGAGCTCGTCGCGAAGCTCGGTAGCGGAGACGAGATCAGGGCGGAGACCGTCATCGTCTCGGCCGGCGTGCGGCCCAACGTCGCCTTCCTCGAGGGCAGCGGGATCGCCTGCCAGACCGGCGTGCTCGTCGACGCGTCGCTCCGGACGAACTTGCCCGACGTCTACGCGGCGGGCGACGTCGCCGAGGGGATCGACTTCTCGACGGGCAAGCGCGCGATCATGGCGATCCAGCCCAACGCCGTCGACCAGGCACGGCTCGCCGCGCTCAACATGGCGGGGAGGCAGGCCACCTCGCGCGGCAGCCTCGCGCTCAACGTGCTGGACACGCTGGGGCTCGTCTCGTCGTCGTTCGGCCAGTGGTGGGGCGAGGCCGGCGGCGCGTCCGCAGAGCTGGTCGACGAACGCGAGTATCGGTATCTCAGCCTGCAGTTCAGCGGCGACGTCCTGATCGGCGCGACGTGCATCGGGTTGACCGAGCACGTCGGCGTGCTGCGCGGGCTGATCGAGGGTCGCGTGAAGCTCGGCCCGTGGCGGGAACGTCTGCTGAAGGAGCCGACGCGCCTCGCCGAGGCCTATCTCGCCTGCGCGCAGGCCGCGGCCTGACGACTCCCGCATGCGGGTCGTGCTGAAGCTCTACGCGTCGCTGGCCGACCACCTCCCGCCGGAAGCCCGCCGCAACCACCGGCTGGATCTCGACCTTCCCCCGGACACGACGATCGCCGACGTGATCCGGCAGCAGAACCTGCCGGAGAAGATGTGCCACCTGGTGCTCGTCAACGGCGTGTACGTCGTGCCCGCGGAACGCACTTCGCGGACGTTCGCGCCCGACGATGAGCTCGCGATCTGGCCGCCGGTCGCCGGTGGCTGACGGCGAGGTCCTGGCGCTTCGCCAGGACATGACGATCGCGCGCGCCGATTTCCTGCGCTGCCTGCCGGCGGCGGTCGGACACGTGCCGTTCACCGTCGCCGGATCCGAGATCCACTGCCGTTTGCGTGCAAGTGCGTGGCGAATCACCGTCGACGCGTTGCCGGATCTCCACCTGGGAATGATCCGGCTGCCCCGGCAACGCGTGTCGATTCACCTTTCCGGTTACGACGCGACCGCTACGCGTGAATTTCTCGACCGCTTCGAGCTGTACTTCCGCCGCGCGGGCGGATGAGCGCCGACCAGGGGGCGGCGGGAACCACGTGCCTGCCGTTGTCCGCGATGTCCGATTGCTCCCGGCGGGCGCCCGGCCGATCTGCGCGAGGGTAGAATCCGGCGGCGATCTTTTTCGAGCAACCATGCGAATTCTCTTTCTCATCCTGCATGCAGACGAATAGACATTCCCGTTTCCGGCAGTTCCTCGCAGCGGGTGCGTCGCTTTGGCTCGTCGCGGGCGTGGCCGACGCGCAGTTCTCCGGCCTGCCCGGTGCCGCACCGTCGAAAGCCGAGGCACCCTCGAAGCCCGAAGCGAAGGAGAGCATCGAGCAATCGCGCGCCCGCGTGCGCAAGCTTCTCGACGAAGCCCGTGCGGAGACCGAGCGGCCGCCCCAAGCGGTTCCCCCGGGCATCGAGCCGCGCGAAACCACGGAACAGCGCGAGCTGCAATCGAGGCTGGTCGCCATTTACGACATCCAGCTTCGCACGCTCGATCAACTCGAGCGGATGCGGCCGGCACGGCAAGCGGCTGAAGCGCGCGAGCGCGACTGGACGGGCTTCGAGGCGCCGCCGCCGTACTCGATTCTCCGGCTGGACGAGTTGCGCGACGCCGCCGATACAGCGCGCGATCGCATCCAGCCCCTCGAGGCTTCCCTCGCGCAGATGCCCCTGGATGCCCAGCGCACGCAGGACGAATTGGCCCGGGCGGAGGCGGACTTGCGCCGCGCGGAGGAAACGCATGAGGCAGTCTCCGCGCCGGAGGACAAGGCGCGGGCGGCCTGGCGCCGCGACCTCGCGCGTCTCAAGGTACGCAGCAGTGCAGGCGCCGTGACGACAGCGGGCCTGCTCAGGGAACTGTGGAGCGACACCCTTGCCACCCGGCGCGCGGAGACGGCGCTCCTCGAGCGTCAGATCGGCGTGATGTCCCGGAACGCGACCTTCACCGAGGCCGATCTCGCTACGGCGCGCAAGCGCATCGACGACAAGATCGACGATGTGCGCCGTGACCTTGCCGCGCTCGAGGGTCAGGTAGGGCGGCGATTGCGCGAGCGCGACGCCGCCAGGGAAGCCCTGGAACGTGTGCGGGCCAGTGCCGGGTCCACGCCGGCGGAGCGCACGGCGGCGGAGGTCCGACTCGAAGCTGCCGAGGCGTGGATCGACGCCGGCAGCGACCAGACGGACGCGCTGCGTGGATTGGTCGTGCTGGGCAACCAGCTGTCGGCGGCCTGGGGCGCCCGCTTCGCCGCCCTGCACGACCCGGACGCGGAGGCGAGGCGGATCGCGGCGGCCAAGGTGCGCGAATTCGCGCCGCGCAGCGCCCGCTTCAAGACGCTGACGGAGAGCAAGGTGCGGGATTCCCGCGCGAAGCTCAACGAAGTCGAGACGCGGCTGGCCGATCTCGATACCGCGCCGGCTGCGGTGCGTTACGGCCAGGAGATGGTGGCCGCGCGCCGAGGGGTCTTGCTGGCCACCGAGCGGGTGCAGACCGCAATCGACGCCACGGTGCGACAGTACGACCGCTGGGTTGCCGATCTGGACGCCGCCAGCGGGCAGCGCGACCTTCGCGCGCGCCTGACCGACGGTTGGCTGGCACTGCGCGACGGGGCGCGTGCCGTATGGAATTTCGAGCTCTTCGCCGTCGAGGACACGACGGTCACCGACGGTCAGACGATCGCCGTTTCGCGCGGGGTGACGGTCGGCAAGAGCGTCGGCGCGGTCATGATCTTCCTGCTGGGCTACCTGACGCTCGCGGGGCTCGCGCGGCGCGTCGAGCATCGCTTTGTCGCACGCGGCATCGACGCCGCGCGCGCACGCACCGCCAGGCGCTGGGTACTGGCACTTTCGGCGGTCTTCCTGCTCCTCCTCACCCTCAACGTCGCGCGCATACCGTTCACCGTGTTCGCGTTCCTGGGCGGTGCGCTCGCCATCGGGGCGGGCTTCGGCACCCAGACCCTCATCAAGAACCTGGTCAGCGGAATGGTCGTGATGATGGAGCGCCAGGTCCGGGTCGGCGACATCGTCGAGGTCGACAATACCAGCGGCACCGTCACCGAGGTGAACCTGCGCTCCTCCACGGTCCGCGGAGCCGACGGCGTGGAGGCCATCGTCCCGAATTCCGTGTTCGTCGAGAACAAGGTCACCAACTGGACGCGCAGCGACCGGCGGGTGCGGCGGGTGATCAAGGTCGGAGTTGCGTACGGTTCGCCGGTGCGCGAGGTTGCGGATCTGCTCGAGGCTTGCGCCAAGCGACACGGCCTGGTACTCGGCGATCCCGCGCCGCTCGTGATCTTCGAGGATTTCGGCGACAGCGCATTGGTCTTTGCGCTCTACGTCTGGCTGGACCTCGGCCCCAACGTCAACGCCATGCAGGTGCTGAGCGACCTGCGCTTCATCATCGAAAAGAGCTTTGCCGAAGCCCGGATCGTGATCGCCTATCCGCAGCGCGACCTGCACCTCGATTCGGCGAGGCCGCTGAGGGTGGAGGTCGTGCGGGAGCAGGAACGTGATCCGCCGCCGTAGATTGCGACGGCCGGATCCGGAAGGTCGACCACCACGCGACCCTTGCAGTCACCGCCACGCCTCGTGATGGAGTCGAACATTCCCCTTCTCCCGGTGAACAACCGGAGCCGCAGTCTCGTCGCGCCGTAGCGAACGTTGCGGTGACCGCGCCGGTTGGCGGGATCAGCGCCGGCCTCCGCCGTGGAACCCGCCGCCGCCGAAACGGCCACCGAAGCCGCCGCCGCCGAAGCGGTCGCCGCCACCGAAGCCGCCGCCGCCGAAGCGGTCGCCGCCACCGAAGCCACCGCCACCGAAGCCACCGCCACCGAAGCGGTCGCCGCCGCCGAATTGCGAGATCGGGCTCGACGCGCTGAAACTGCCCGCCCTGTCGCCGCCGTAGTTCCGCGCCTGCGACTCCCTGTCGGCCCACTGCGAATCGCTCGAAGCGCCACTCCAGCCCGACGACGAATGCTGCTGCCAGCCGTCGCCGGTGTTCTTGTAGACATTGCCGTTGACGTCGGCATAGTGGTTGTTGCCGACCGACGCGGTCGCCCAGTTGTTGGTCTGTCCGGTCTTCGCGTTGTAGGTCGAGCCTCCGCCGACGTGGGCGTTGCCCTCGGGGCCGGCGGTCGTCGCGCCGGCGCGGTCGTACGTGCTGCCACCGGCCGTCGTCCCCGAGACCGCCGAACCGGTCGAGCGCTGTCCGCTGTAGACGTTGTAGTTGCTCGCCCGCGCGACATTGCCCGAACCCCCGGCCGCGCCGCTCATCGTCCTGTCATAGCCGCGGGTCGCGTTGCCGGTGTACGCGTTGAACTGGCGCCCCGCGTCGATGTTTCCGGTGGTCCCCGTCCGTGCGTTGGCGTAGGAGCCGCTGAACGTCGTGCCGGCGACGCCGCCGCCGGCGTACCACGAGCGCGTCCCGGACCACGTCGTCGCGCCCCAGTGGCCGTAGACGTTCGCGCTGGCGGTGGCGCAGCAGGGATAACCGCCCCAGTAGGCGGGGTAATAGTACGCGCCGCCCCAGTAGGGCTCCGTCCAGGCCGCGGTCGCAAGGCCCAGCGCAAAGGCGTAGGTGAAGCCTACGTAGGGATTGTAGACGGGCACCGCCGCCACGCCGTACGTGTAGGGCGGCGGGTACCAGACGGTACCGATCCACGGCGTGTAGGCGTAACCGGTGCCATAGACGACGGTGCCGTAGCTCGTGACCACGGTGCCCATGTAGCCGGGCGTGTATCCGACGTAGACATACTGCGGCGTCGTCTCGTAGATGCGCACGTACGTCACGTAGTGGATCGGCGACGACGCCGGGATCGTGTAGATCACTGCCGGCACGCTCGTCGCGATCGTCCAGGGACCGGTCAGCTGCGCCGCCGTGAACCACACGCCTGCGACCACCGCGTAATACGAGCTCGCGCCGACCTGGATCACCGGCTCCGACGAGTTGACGACGTAAGTGAGCGGCGTGCCGGGAATCTGCTCGTACTGCGGCGGGCCGTCGAAGCTCGGCGTGAACTTCGGGCCGTTCCTGAGCGGCACGGTCGCCGTCTGCGGAATCGAATTGGCGATCAGCGCCTCCTGCGCCTGCGGCGTGCCCGCGACCGTGGGCAGGACGGCGCCGGCGAGCGAATGCGACGGGATTCTCGCGAAGTCTGGCGGCAGCGCGTTGCTCGCGACGAACGTCCACGGCCCGGCGAGGCCGCCTGCGCGGAACCAGCGCCCGGCGAGCAGCGCGTAGTAGTTGTTGCTCGTGGTGTCGATCAGCACGTCGCTCGTGGTGTTCGACGCCCAGAGGAGCTGCGTGCCGACGATCGGGACGAAATCGGGCTGGCCCTTGAACACGATCAGCTCCGACGGGACCTGCGGCGTGTAGACCGCTGGCACGCCGCTGGCGAGCGACGGCTTCGGATTGGCCTTCGCGCCGCCGTCGAGCAGGTCGACGACTCCCGTCTTTGCGAGCTCCTGCGCGATGGCGTCCGCCTCGCTCCGCATGACGGGGCCGAGCGACGCCTGCGTCCACGGGCCCGCGAGCGACGTGGCGGTGAGCCAGCCGTCGTAGACATGGATATAGAAATTGTCGCCGAAGCCGCCCTGCAGAATGAGCGCGCGCGTGTTGATCACGCGCTTCGCGCGGCTGTGATTGGGCACTGGCTTTAACACCGGCGCGCCGTCGATCGGCACGAGGATCGCCGGCGAATAGCTGACGATGACCTGCGGCGGATCGGTGGCGATGGGTATGGCAGGTGGCTTGATGCCGGTCATCGCCAGCGACGCCTCGAGGCGGTCGAGCGCGATCGTGCGCACGCTGGTTGCGATGTTTTTCTGCAGCTCGTCGGCGTAGGCGGCGCCGCGATTGGGCAGCGTCGGAAAATCGCTCTTGGTGATCTTCAGGTTCTCGAACACCACGGTGCGCGCGACGCGGTCGACCTGCGTGCGCGCGGTCGCGAAGATCACGCCGAACGTCTCCTCCTTCGCGCCGACGGGCTGGATGGCGAGCGCCGCCCGGAAATCGATCTGGTTGCCCTCCCACTTGTTCACCTGCGGCTGGTAGACGAGCACCGACGCGTTGGCGAGGTCGACCTTGCGCGGCCACGGGTCGGCGGGGATGGCGGACGCGGCTGCCGCGGGGGCTGCCTGCGCGCCCTGCGCGATCGCGGCAACGGGATGGCCCGCCGCTGCGAGGGTGCCGATGGCGAGCATTGAAGCGGCAAGCAGAGGATGCAGGTTCATGGCGATGAGCAGAGCGAGGTGAACGAAATCAGTTGCCCGTACGACCTGCCATGGCAACGCAGCCGCCGCCGTCGGTGCAGACGACGAGATAGGTTTGCCGCTGGCCGCATCCGGCGGCGCCGATCGTGTATTCGGCACGTTGCGGCGGCGCGAACCGCGTGTACTCGAGTGGCGACGTCATCATCTGCTGGGAAAGGACCTGCACCGTAGCGGCCGGGCAATTGAACTCGAACTGCGCCCGGCGCTGCGCCGTTTGCAGGGCCATCGGCTGTTCCACGTCGATGAACGGCGGTCCCGACGCGCAGCCCGCGGCAGCGAGGACGGCGGCAAGCGCAAGCAGCGGCGAACGTGGTGACATGGGATTCTCCTTGGTTGCGTTGAACGATGGCAGCGCTGAAGGGGCTGCTGAAGCGCCTCGCGACCTCAGAAGGATCGGAATTCCTCATAAGGACCGGAATTCGTGTGGCCGGGGCAGCGCCGGGGATTCTAGCCCATTTTCCCGGTCAAGCGTCACCGCGGCGACCTCCGGTGCGCGGGTCGTGCGCATCGGGGCGGCCCCACGCACGCTGTGCCGCCAGATCCCCGCGCGCCGACGGCGCAACCCTTTGCCGCGCGCAGCGTCCGGCTCGCCGATGCGGTCGGGGCATCGAGGCGCAGAGAACCAGCTCCCCCCCGCGATCCTGCCGGGTACCGTCGTCGCGCTGCAGGTGCAGACGGGCGGGCCGAAGAGGTAGACTGACCGCGAGCAAGACATGGTGGAGGGGCGGAGCATGGACAGCGTAGATCTCGAAGTCCTGAAACGGTGCGCGGAGTGGGTGGATGCCGGGCGGCGCGTGCTGCTCGTCACGGTCGTCAGGACCTGGGGCAGCTCGCCGCGGCCGCCGGGGGCGATGCTCGCGGTGCGCGACGACGGCCTGGTCGAGGGCTCGGTGTCCGGGGGCTGCATCGAGGACGACATCGTCGGGCGGGTTCGCGCCGAGGGTCTGAACGCGACCCGATGCGACGTCGTGACCTACGGCGTCTCCGCCGACGAGGCGCGCCGCTTCGGCCTGCCCTGCGGCGGGACCCTTCAACTCGTGCTGGAGCCGCTGACGCGCGAATCGGGAATCGGGACGTTGCTCGCGGAAGTCGAAGCGGGCCGCCTCGTCGCCCGCCGTCTCGATCTCGGCGCGGGCAAGGCCGCGCTCGAGCCCGCGCGGGCGTCCGACGGGCTGGCGTTCGACGGCAAGGTGCTGACGACGATCCACGGCCCGCGCTACCGGATGCTCGTGATCGGCGCGTCGCAGCTGTCGAAGTACCTGGCGCAGATGGCGCTCGGCCTCGACTACCAGGTCACGGTCTGCGATCCGCGGGCCGAGTACGAGGAGACCTGGGATGTCGCGGGCGCGCCGCTCGTGAAGACGATGCCGGACGACACCGTCGTGGCGATGCGCCTCGACGAGCGCTGCGCGGTCATCGCGCTCACGCACGATCCCAAGCTCGACGACCTGGCACTGCTCGAGGCGCTCAAGTCGCCGGCGTTCTACGTCGGTGCGCTGGGCTCGCGCGCGAACAACGCCAAGCGGCGGCAGCGGCTGAAGGAGATGGATCTGACCGACGCGCAGATCGCGCGGCTGCACGGGCCGGTGGGCCTCTACATCGGCAGCCGCACGCCGCCGGAGATCGCCGTCTCGATCCTCGCCGAGGTCACCGCGGTGAAGAACGGCATCGCGCTGCCGGACGCCGCGCGCATCGCGGTCGGCAAGGAGAAGCTCGCGCCGTCCGTCGCCTGCGCGACGTCCTGAGCGAGGCTTCCGGCACTTGGCGGCTAGGAAGCCGGAGGCCGGCGCAGCGCCGCGGCGATCGCGCCGATTTCCGTCTCGGACAGCGTCTCCTTCTGCAGAAGCGCCTGCGCGCCGTCGTCCAGCACCTGGCGGTTCTCCGCGAGAATGCGCACCGCGCGGTCGTGCGCCGCGGCCGCGATGTCGCGCACCGCACGGTCGATTTCGCGCGCGGTCTCCTCGCTGTAGCGGCGCTCGGACCAGGCGGCCGGCGTCGGCAGGAACAGCGGGCGATCCTCTTCGAACGACAGGTGGCCGAGCTTCTCGTCCATGCCGTAGCGCATCACCATGCTGCGCGCGATGTCGGTGACCTTGGCGAGGTCGTCCGCGGCGCCCGTCGACAGCCGGCCGTAGACGATCTGCTCGGCGGCCCGCCCGCCGAGCAGCACCGCCATCTTGTTCTCGAGCTCCTCGCGCGTCATCAGGAACCGGTCCTCGGTCGGCCGCTGGATCGTGTAACCCAGCGCGCCGATGCCGCGCGGGATGATCGAGACCTTGTGGACCGGGTCCGTGCCCGGCAGCGCGAGCGCGACCAACGCGTGCCCCATCTCGTGGTGCGCGACGACCTCGCGTTCCTGGCGGTTCAGGATGCGGCTCTTCTTCTCGAGACCGGCCACGATCCGCTCGACCGCCGCGGTGAAGTCGTCGAGCGTGACCGCGTCCGCATTGCGGCGCGTGGCGACCAGCGTCGCCTCGTTGACGAGGTTGGCGAGATCCGCGCCGGTGAAGCCGGGCGTGAGTCCGGCGATCTTCTCCGGGTCGGCGTCGGGCGCGAGGCGAACCTTCTTCAGGTGCACGTTGAGGATCTGCACGCGCCCGACCCGGTCTGGCCGGTCCACCAGGACCTGCCGGTCGAAGCGCCCGGCCCGCAGCAATGCGGGGTCGAGAATTTCCGGGCGGTTGGTCGCGGCGAGCAGGATGAGCCCGTGCGTCGGGTCGAACCCGTCCATCTCCGCCAGCAACTGATTGAGCGTCTGCTCCTTCTCGTCGTGGCTGCCGAACGGGTAGGCGCCGCGGGCCCGGCCCAGCGCGTCGAGCTCGTCGATGAAAATGATGGCCGGCGCGCGCTCGCGCGCCTGCTCGAACAGGTCGCGCACCCGCGCGGCACCGACGCCGACGAACATCTCGACGAACTCCGAGCCGCTGATCGAGAAGAAGGGCACGCCGGCCTCCCCGGCGACCGCGCGCGCGAGCAGCGTCTTGCCGGTGCCCGGAGGGCCGACGAGCAGCACGCCTTTCGGGATGTGCCCTCCCAGCCGGCTGTAGCGCTGCGGGTCCTTGAGGAAGCCGATGACCTCGCGCAACTCCTCCTTTGCCTCGTCGACGCCGGCGACGTCCTCGAACGTCACCTTGGTGTCCGTTTCGACATAGACGCGGGCCTTGCTCTTGCCGACCGAGAGGAAGCCGCCGCCGAGACCTCCCTGCTCGGCGAGCCGCCGCGCGAAGAACATCCAGATCAGGTAGAAGGCCAGCGCGGGAACCACCCACGATAGGATGTCGCGCAGGAACGTGGACTCGACGACGCCGGCGAACTTCACGCCGTACTTCGCCAGGTCCTTCGCGAGATCCGGATCGACGCGCGTGGTGACGAAGCGCGTGCGACCGTCGGGCTGCGCCTCCTTGTAGGTGCCCTGGATGACGTTGTTGCCGATCGCGATGTCCTTGATCCGCCCGGCGGCGAGCTGCTCCTGGAACTCGCTGTAGGGGATCGGCTCGACCTGCTGCGCGGTGGTCCAGAGCTCGCGCAACACCAGGATGCCCAGGACAGCGATGACCGCGTACCAGAGGTTGAAGCGGGTCTGCTTCTCCATGCCGCCTGCTTTCACGGCGTACGGAGTCCGCCGGCCAGCCAGCGCGCGAGCCAGTCGCGGGCCGCGGCCGCCACCTGCTCGAGCGTGCCGGGCTCCTCGAACAGGTGCGTCGCTCCCGGGACGATCCGCAGCTCCTTCGCGCAGGCGAGGAGCGCGTACGCTTCGCGATTGAGCGTGATCACGGTGGGGTCGTGCCCGCCGACGATCAGCAGGGTCGGCGCCGTGACGCGGCACAGCGCGTCCGCGCCGGCGAGATCGGGCCGGCCGCCGCGCGAAACCACGGCGGCGATGCGCGTCCCGCGCAGGGCGGCGGCCGCGAGCGCGGCGGCGGCGCCGGTGCTCGCGCCGAAGTAGCCTATCGGCAGCGCGGAGGCGGGCGAATCGCGGACGATCCAGTCGGTCGCGGCCACCAGGCGCGAGGTCAGGAGCGGAATGTCGAAGCGCGTCGCATAGTCGATGTCCTCGGCCGGCGTCAGCAGATCGAAGAGCAGCGTCCCAAGCGCCGCCTCGCGCAGTACCTGCGCAACGTACGTGTTGCGCGGGCTGTGGCGCGAGCTCCCGCTGCCGTGCGCGAACAGCACGACACCCTTGGCGTTGCGGGGCAGCGCGAGCTCGCCCGGCAAGCGCACGCTGCCGGCTCGGATCTCTACCGACGCGACGGCGTCTTGCTCTGGTTCGCGCGCATGGTGGCTCATCCTGGCGCACTCGCTCCTTGGCGGGGCGCGCGGTTTGCTGTACCGCGCCTAGGGATCCACGATAACCGCGCACCGGCTCCGGTGCGTTGATCGGTGTCAAGCCGCGGTCAGGAGGGCTGCGCGGGCAGGTTTGCGCGCAACGCAGGTTCAGGTGCGCGCATCGATCTCGGAGGCGAGGTTGCACAGCGTCGAAGCGATCTCGACCGGGTACGGATCGGCGTCGTCCAGCGAGCGGAGCCGGTCGGGGAGCCGCGCCACCTCGGCCCGGCAGAGCTCGCGTGCCGCGGCGAGCGCCGGCGCCTCCGCGACGCGGTGCCCGGCACGCAGGACGGGCGCGAGGAGCGGTGTGCCCGGCAGCTTCTCGGTCGCGAGCGTCAGCACGTCGCCGGCGAGGCGACCGTCCGGCGCGTATCGCCGAAACACCTGCTTGCATCCCGGCCACGTGGCCTTGCCCTCCGACCGCTTGCGGCGCGGGCGTCCCTCGTACTCCTCGAGCTTGTACGCGCAGTCGAGAAAGGGTGCGTCGGCCGACGTGTTCATCCGCGTGCCGATGCCGAAGCCGTCGATCGGCGCCTGCCGGACGACGAGCTCCTGGACGCGGCGCTCGTCGAGATTGCCGCTGGCGAAGATCGTGACGCCGGTCAGGCCCGCCGCGTCGAGGATCGCGCGCACGCGCTGCGCGTGCAGGCCGAGATCGCCGCTGTCGATGCGGACGCCCTTGACCGCGAGACCGTCGGCGGCGAGCTTCCGTGCGAGGGCGACGACCTTGTGCGCCGCGCGTTCGGTGTCGTAGGTGTCGATCAGCAGCACGGCGTTCTCCGGATGCGCGCGAACGAAGCATTCGAACGCCGCCTGCTCGTCGCCGTGTGCCTGGACGTACGAGTGCGCCATCGTGCCGTAGATAGGAACGCCGAACTGCCGGCCGGCTTCGACCGTCGCCGTGCCGGAGAACCCGGCGATGTAGCTTGCGCGCGCCGACAGCAGCCCGGCCTCGGCGCCGTGCGCGCGGCGCAGGCCGAAATCGACCAGCAGCCTTCCCGGGGCCGCCAGCACGGAACGCACCGCCTTGCTCGCGACGAGCGTCTCGTAGTGGACGAGGTTCATCACGCGGCTCTCGACGAGCTGCGCCTCGCGGAGCGGCGCGCTGACGCGGAGGATCGGCTCGTCGGCGAAGAACACCGTGCCCTCGGGCAGGGCATCGAGGTCGCCGGTGAAGCGCAGCGTGGCGAGCGAGTCGACGAACGCCGCAGCGAAGCGCCCGGTCGCGCGGAGCCACGCGAGATCGTCGGCGGAGAAGCGCAGGTCGGCAAGATACTCGACCACTTGCGCGAGTCCGGCCGCGACGAGGAAATTGCGGCCGGGCGGCAGCTTCCGCACGAAGAGCTCGAACACCGCCGGCCCGTTCATCCGTTGCTCGTGGTACGCCTGGAGCATCGTGAGCTCGTACAGGTCGGTGAGCAGCACGCTTGGCATCGAGCCCTCCGATTTCGCCGGGGACGGGTTTGCGCCCGGCCGGCCGCGGCCTGGCGCTGTTGCAGCATAGTCTCGGCGCCCCGTGTCTTGTTGACACATGTCAAACGCCCGCCCGGAGCGGGAGAACAGACTCGACAAACGACTCCGGTTCCGGCGAGGCGCGGGCACGGCAGCAGCGCCCGCGTCGGTCGCGACGGTGGCCCGGTGCGACGCGATGGCCTGGGAACACTTTCCGCACGGCGCCGACATCGGCGTGCGTGGCATCGGCGCCACGCGCGGCGAGGCATTCGAGCAGACGGCGCTCGCGCTCTCGGCGGTGATCGCCGATCCCGGAGACATCGCTTCCGACACGAGCGTCGAGATCCGCTGCGAGGCGCCCGACGACGAGCTGCTCCTCGCCGACTGGCTCAACGCACTGATCTACGAGATGGCGACGCGCGACATGCTGTTCGGGCGCTTCGCAGTGGCGCTGGCCGATCACGCGCTCGCGGCGACCGCTTGGGGCGAGCGCGTCGACCGCCGGCGGCACCGGCCCGCGGTCGAGGTCAAGGGCGCGACGTACACCGCGTTGTCGGTGGCGCAGCGCGCCGACGGCCAGTGGGTGGCCCAGTGCGTCGTCGACGTGTGAGGCCGCAGGAGGAACAGGAGCCCGGCGTCGCCGGCCACGGCAGCAGCGGCGGGCGCGCAGGGCGGGAGGAACGACGATGGATCCGGGACGGCTGAAGCGCATCGACGACCACGCGTGGCAGCTGCCGCAGACGGGAGCGATGCGTGTGCCCGGGGTGATCTTTGCCGACGAAGCGCTGATCCGTGCCATGGACGACAAGGTGGCGGAGCAGGTCGCCAACGTCGCGACGCTGCCGGGCATCGTCGAGGCGTCGTTCGCGATGCCGGACGCGCACTGGGGATACGGTTTTCCGATCGGCGGCGTCGCGGCGTTCGATCCCGACGAAGGTGGTGTCGTGTCGGCCGGCGGCGTCGGCTTCGACATCTCCTGCGGCGTGCGCACGCTCCTGACCGGCTTGACGCGCGCGCAGATCGACCCCGTGGCGCGGGTGCTCGCGGACACGCTGGCCGAGCGCATTCCCGCCGGCGTCGGCAGCACCGGCGCGCTGCGGCTGTCGCCCGCCGAGATGGACGCGATGCTCCGCGGCGGCGCCCGCTGGGCGGTGGCGCAGGGTTATGGCAGGCCCGAGGACCTCGAGCGGGTCGAGGAGGGCGGGTGCATGGCCGGCGCTGAGCCGGGCCACGTCTCCGACGCCGCCAAACGCCGGCAGCGCGACGAGATGGGGACGCTGGGCTCGGGCAACCACTATCTCGAGGTGCAGCACGTCGTCGACGTGTACGACCGGTCGGTTGCCGAGGCGTTCGGGCTCCGCGCGGGCGACGTCGTCGTCAGCATCCACTGCGGGTCGCGCGGGCTCGGCCACCAGATCGGCACGGAGTTCCTCCGCGAGATGGCAGTCGCCGCGAAGTCTGCGGGCATCGCGCTGCCCGACCGCGAGCTCGCCTGCGCTCCGATCCGCTCGCCGGTGGGAGAGCGCTACCTGGGCGCGATGCGATCGGCCATCAACTGCGCGCTCGCGAACCGCCAGATTCTCACGCATCTGACGCGTGCGGCCTTCGCGGCGGTGCTGCCCGGGACGAAGCTCGCGCTGCTCTACGACGTGTCGCACAACACGTGCAAGGTCGAACGGCACGTCGTGCGCGGGAAGTCGCGCGAGCTCTACGTGCATCGCAAGGGCGCGACGCGGGCGTTCGGGCCGAACCATCCCGAGCTGCCGCACGCGCTGGCTGCAACCGGGCAGCCGGTGCTGATCGGCGGCAGCATGGGTACCGCATCGTACGTCCTGGTCGGCACGCGCGGCAGCATGACGAAGGCGTTCGCTTCGGCGTGCCACGGTGCGGGCCGCGCGATGAGCCGGCACGAGGCCACCCGCCGCTGGCAGGGACGCCGCGTCGTCGACGAGCTGGCCGCGCGCGGCATCCTGATCCGCAGCCCCTCGACACGCGGTGTCGCGGAGGAGGCGCCCGGCGCCTACAAGGATGTCTCCGCCGTCGTCGACGCGGCCGACCGGGCAGACCTCGCGCGCAAGGTCGCCCGCCTCGAGCCGCTGGTCTGCGTCAAGGGCTGACAACGGTCGCGAAGGACACCGGCATGGGCGAAACGGACCTGAGACTCTTCGCGCTGAACGCCAGCCGCACGTTCGCCGAAGCCGTGGGCGCGCGTCTCGCGGTGCCGCTGGCGCCGCACGAGGAGCGCGAGTTCGAGGACGGCGAGCACAAGGCGCGGCCCCTCGCGAGCGTGCGCGGCTGCGACGTCTTCGTCATCCACTCGCTCTACGGCGACGCGACGCACAGCGCGAACGACAAGCTCGTCCGGATGCTCTTCTTCCTCGGCGCGCTGAAGGACGCCGCCGCCGCGCGGGTCACCGCGGTCGTCCCCTACCTCGCGTACGCGCGCAAGGATCGCCGGACCAAAGCCCGCGATCCGGTGACGACGCGCTACGTGGCCGAGCTGTTCGAGGCGGTCGGCACCGATTGCGTGGTCACGCTCGACGTGCACAATCTCGCGGCTTTCCAGAACGCGTTCCGCTGCCGCACCGAGCACCTCGAAGCGAACGGACTCTTCGTCGCCCACTTCGCGCCGCTGCTGCGGGACGGCGACGTCGCGGTCGTGTCGCCGGACGCCGGCGGAATCAAGCGGGCCGAGCAGTTCCGCAACCGGCTGGCCGCGACGCTGGGAAGGCCCGTCGGCGCGGCCTTCGCGGAAAAGTACCGGAGCGCCGGCGTGGTCAGCGGCGAGGCGCTGGTGGGCGACGTGCGGGGCAGGACCGCGATCATCGTCGACGACCTGATCAGCGCCGGCAGCACGATCGCGCGCACGGCGCAGGCCTGCCGCGACCACGGCGCGACCCGCGTTCTCGCCGCGGCGACGCACGGGCTGTTCGCCGGCGCCGCCAATTCGGTGCTCGCGCAGAGCAGCGTCGAGCAGATCGTCGTGACCGATTCGGTACCGCCGCTGCGTGTGACCGCCCAGGCCCTCAAGGCCAAGTTGGTGGAGGTCGGCACTGCGAATCTGTTCGCCGAGGCGATCCGCAGGATCCACTGCGGCGGATCGCTCGTGGAGCTGCTGGGCGCGTGAACGCAGGCCTTCGCGGGCCGGGGTGGCCGGGGGCGCCGGGGTTGGCGGGGTTGCATCAAGCTCCCGCTTGCGCGAT
>Ga0209253_10000980_pt1 | contig 25045 bp, 23 predicted proteins | sample FrelakmetBRP12BR_FD_187145 | JGI IMG/M metagenome (GOLD analysis project Ga0209253, IMG submission 187145) | Freshwater lake sediment microbial communities from the University of Notre Dame, USA, for methane emissions studies - BRP12 BR (SPAdes)... | ecosystem: Environmental > Aquatic >...
GCGCGGGCGGGCGAGCTGCCCCACCGGGACCCTGCGGTCACGCTGACCGCGGCCGCCGGCACGAGACTCACCGCAGGCGCGCGAGCGGCACCCTCACCCTGACGGCGACATCGGCTCGCACACGCAGCGTGCCGAGGAGCGCGCTGTATGGACGGATGCCGAAGCGCGGCTGGTGCAGGCGTGCCTCGGCGACGTACGCGCCTCCCTCGGGCCGCGCGCGCACGGTGATCTCCCGCCGGGCGCCATGCAGGGTGAGCACACCCTCGATGGCGAGACCGCTACCGTCGGCGTGCGCCCTGGCCGAGGCGAAGCGGATCTCTGGGTAGCGCGCTGCCTCGAGCACATCCCGCAGGATGTTCTGCTCGATCTGGCGCTTGTCCCCGTCACTCAGGTCGCCGGGAACGTCCACCCCGTCCCGGACGGCGCAGACGACACGCAGCGAGGCGGGATCGAAGGACGCCTCGATCCCCCACTCCCGCTCCCCGATCTCGATTGCGAACCGGGTCACGCGGATCTTGAGGTCGTGGGCGACCGCGGAGAGGAGTCCCTCCCTGAAAGTGAAGACCAGGCACTCCGCCGAGGCGGGATCGAGGTGCACCGTCGGCTCAGCGCGGGTCGACGCGCGCATAGGGGTCGATGTCGAGCGAGTCGTTCACCGAGCGCACACCCGGCGTGTGGCTCAGCACGGCGAGGATCGCCTGCTTCTCGGACCACGAGTCGACCGTGCCCGAGACGGTGACGACGCCGTTCTCGACCTCGACGCGCATGCGCTCGGCCTCGCGTCTGGCACGGCGCGCGAGCGCCTCCTCGATGAGCGTGCGCACCTGTCCGGCATCCACCTTCGGCCCGGCGACCACGATCTTGTTGATCATGCCCCGCACGCCCGCCAGGTGCGCGACCGCGCGCTCCGCGTCCTCGCGCTCGCGCAGCAGGGCGACCGACCCCTCCAGCGTCACCCAGCCGTCCGCCACCGTCGACCGGATCCGCTCATCAGGGACGAGGACGTCCCATGCGAGCGCGTGACGGACGGCCTGGGCGAGGTCGGGGTCCGAGCGCGCGAGGCTTCCCGGAACCCGGACCTTGATGTCGTTGGCCACGTCGAGCACGCCCGCCACGCGGTGTGCGGCCTCCTGGGCGGCGATCTTCTTGACGTAGCTGTCGGTCGTACCCAGAAGCGTGACCACACCGTGGGTCACCGCCACGCCGATCTCGGTCTCGTCCACTCGCGTGTCCCACTTGAGCTCGCGGAGGACCTGCTCCTTGATCTGCTCATTGCTCGCGACGTCCACCTTCGCTTCCTCCCTGCGAGACGCGACACCGAGGGTGGTGGGCCCGGCTCACCCTTCTGCCGCTCGCCGAGCCAAGGGAGCAAGCGAGGTGCCAGTCGGCGCGCCAGGTGCACGTCTCCCGGCCGCCAGCTCCGGCTTCCTGTGCACGTGCTCCCGGCCGCCCGCTTCGGCTTCCTGCACGTGCTGCCAGCCGCCACCTTCGGTTTGCTCCACGTGCTCCCGGCCGCCAGCTCCGGCTTCCTGCACGTGCTCCCGGCTGCCAGCTCCGGGCTTCCTGCACGTGCTCCCGGCCGCCAGCTCCGGGGTTCCTGTGCACGTGTTCCGGCTGCAGCTCCGGGTTCCTGTTTCCCAGGGTTGCGAGAGCGACGGAGCTGGCTTCCCGTTGGTGCAAAGAGGCCACGGGTGACGCCGCGCGCCCTTCCCCGATCCGCCCGCGTGTCCGTCGGCAGCCTCCCACTCGCGACCTCCCCGGGCGTCCGCCCCGGGCAGCTCCGGGTCTACCCCCCGGCCCCGCGGGCCCCGGGTCTACCCAGGAGAGCGAAATCATGGCACGTAGTGGGAAGCACGGGGCCGCCAGCCCGATCGACGGGCGACCGAGCTCGCCCGGACCTCCCGAGGAGGGCGGGAGCGATGCAGCCCAGGACGCGGTTGTCAGCGGATGCTCCGCCACACCACCGGGCCGGAGCACACGTGCCGCGCAGCGCCGCGGTCGCGCGTGACGGATGGATCGTGAGGTGAGGAGGTCGCCATGAGAGTGGTCCGGGAAAGCGGAGGAGCGAGGATCGCATGAGACGCGCGACGAGAGGCCGTGGGAGCGGCGCGTGGCGCTGAGCCCCGACCCCGGCCGCGCGGCGGTCGACGAGCTCCTGGACGTGCGCCGGCACGGGTTCGCACGCGTGGCCGTGTGCGTGCCGCAGGTCCGGGTCGCCAATCCCGCCTTCAATGCGTCGGCGCACATCTCCACTCTCGAGCGGGCGTACGCCGCAGGCGCGCAGTACGCACTCTGTCCCGAGCTCGGCCTCTCGGCGTACTCCTGCGGCGATCTCTTCTTCCAGGAGCCGCTGCTGCGGGAGAGCCTGCACGCGCTCGCGGAGGTCGCGCGCGCAACCGCGACCTGGAACCTCCTCCTCTCGGTCGGTCTGCCGCTCGCCGTCGACGGCCTCCTCTTCAACTGCGCCGTCACGCTCTACGCTGGCCAGCCGGTGGCGGTCGCGCCCAAGGCCTACCCACCGAACTACCGCGAGTTCTACGAGCTGCGCTGGTTCCGGCCGGCGGCCGAGGCCGCGACCACGGAGATCACGCTCCTCGGCGAGCGCGTCTCGTTCGGCACCGACGTCCTGGTCGCGCCACGGCAGCTCCCTGGCTTCGTCCTCCACACCGACGTCTGCGAGGACCTGTGGGTCCCGGTGCCCCCGGGCGCGCGCGCCGCGCTCGCAGGCGCGACGGTGCTCGCCAACCTCTCGGCGTCGAACGTGACCGTCGGCAAGCACGAGTACCGGCTCGACCTGGTACGCGGCTCGTCGGCGAAGAACCTCGCCGTGCAGCTGTACAGCGCCGCGGGCTTCGGCGAGTCCACGGCGGACCTCGCCTGGGACGGTCACGGCATCATCGGCGATCGCGGGGAGATCGTGGCCGAGACGCCGCGCTTCGCGCTCGAGGGCACGATCGCCATCGCCGACGTCGACCTCGCGGCGCTGCACGCGGACCGCCTGCGCCAGACCTCCTTCGCGCAGAACGCCGCCCGCTGCCGGCAGCCGGCACGGTGGCTCGTGCTCGAAGGGGTTGCCGACACGCGTGCCGCCGCGGTCTTCCGCCATCTCGAGCGCCGGATCGACCCGCGCCCCTTCGTGCCGTCGGATCCGGCGAGACGCGACGCTCGCTGCGAGGAGGTCTTCCGCATCCTGGCAACGTCGCTCGCACGTCGCCTGCTCTCGCTCCCGGCCGAGGGGCGACGGATCGTGCTCGGGGTCTCCGGCGGCCAGGACTCGACGCTCGCCCTCCTCGTCGCCGGGCACGCGATGGACCTGCTCGATCTCCCCCGCGGCCGGGTGATCGGGGTCACCATGCCGGGCTTCGGCACCTCGCAGCGCACCTACCGCAACGCCTGCGCCCTGATCGGCGCCCTCAGGGCGACGCTGCGCGAGATCGACATCCGCGGCATCGCCGGCGAGGTCTTCACGGCCATCGGCCACGACGCGACCACGCAGGATCTGGCCTTCGAGAACGTGCAAGCCTGGACGCGGAAGTTCCTGCTCTTCTCGCTCGCCGCCCATGAGCGCGCCATCGACCTCGGCACCGGCGATCTCTCGGAGCTGGCGCTCGGATGGTCGACGTACGGCGGCGACCACATGTCCCACTACGGCTTGAATGCGGGGGTGCCGAAGACGCTGGTGTCGCTCCTCATCCAGTGGGCGGCCGAGCGGGTCTTCGCTGCCGAGCCCGACGTCGCCGCAACCCTGCACGACGTGCTCGCAACGCCGATCAGCCCGGAGCTGCTGCGGCCGACGGGGACCAGCGACGAGAGCACCCAGCACACCGAGGCCCTCCTCGGTCCCTACGAGCTGCACGACTTCTTCCTCTATCACCTCCTGCGCTTCGGCTTCGGACCCCGCCGCATCGCGCGCATGGCCCTGCATGCGTTCGCCGGCACGTACTCGCTCAAGGAGATTCGCACCGTGCTGATCCGCTTTCTCGAGCGGTTGTTCGCCAACCAGTTCAAGCGCGACTGCGTGCCGGGGTCACCGAAGGTCGGATCGGGAGGCTCGCTGTCGCCGCGCGGCGACTGGCGCATGCCCGCCGAAGCATCGATCGACGCCTGGCTCGCGGAGGCGCGCTCGATCCCGGAGGACGAGCCCGCGGGCGCGGAAGGAGGCTCGCGATGAGCGGACGCCGTCGCCGTCGACGCCGCGGAGGCGGGGGGCAGGCCGGCGCCGAAGGGCAAGGCCCGGCGAGGAGCATCGTCGCGGCCGGGCGCCGTCTCGGCATCGCGCACCTGCATCCCGAGCAACAGCGGATCATCACCGCCGCGCTCGCCAGCCAGGACGTGCTGGCGGTGCTGCCGACCGGCTTCGGCAAGTCGGCATGCTACCAGATCCCGTCGATGCTGCTGCCGAGGCCGACGGTGCTGATCTCGCCGCTGCTCGCGCTCCTGCAGGACCAGCACGAGAAGCTCCTGCGCCGCAGCATCCCCTGCGTGCGCCTCGACGGCACGGTGCGCGGCCCCGCGCGCCGCGAGGCACTCGCGCGCATCGCGGCGGGCGGCCCCGTGCTCGTGATGACGACCCCGGAGACCCTCGGCTCCGAGGAGGCACGCCAGGTGCTCGCGACGAGCGGCATCGGACTCGCGGCGGTGGACGAGGCGCACTGCGTGTCGGAGTGGGGACACGACTTCCGCCCCGCCTACCTGCGGATCGGCGAGGAGCTGCGGACGCTCGGGCGGCCGCCGCTCATGGCGCTCACCGCGACCGCAACGGCCAAGGTCCGCGAGGACGTCCAGCGCTTCCTCGGTCTCGAGAACGCCGAGGTCGTCGCGAGCTCGCCGCACCGCTCGAACCTCGCCTTCCAGGTGCTCTCGTGCCGGGGTGACATTCGCGCGCGCGCGCTCGCGCGCCTCACCTGGCGGCTGCGGCGCCCGGGCATCGTCTACTGCGCCACGACGCGCGAGGTCGACAGCGTCTACACCGCGCTACGGACGCTCGGCATCCCGGCCCACCGCTACCACGGCCGCATGACGGGCACGGAGCGCACGCACGAGCAGGAGTTCTACATGAAGCACGGCCGTCGCACCGTCATGGTCGCGACGAGCGCCTTCGGCCTCGGCATCGACAAGCCCGACATCCGCTACATCATCCACCACCAGGCTCCGGCGTCGCTGGAGCAGTACGTGCAGGAGGCGGGGCGCGCCGGACGCGACGGCCGCCGGGCAGACTGCATCCTGCTCTACGACGCCGAGGACCGCGGCATCCACGAGCTGCTGCTGGGACGGAGCCGCGTGCGCCCCGATCAGCTCTACAAGCTCGGTGCGGCGCTCGCGGCCTGGGCCGGCGAGGAACGTAGCCCGACGCTCGAGGCGCTCGCCCTGTCGGCGGGCCTGGGCTCGCGCATCACCTCCGCGCTCCTGGCCGTGCTCGAGGAGGCGGGGATCGTCCATGTCGAGGGCCGGTCCATCACGATCACGACCACGGGCTCGATCGAGGCCGAGGCGCGCACCCTCGCCGGACAGTTCGCGAATCTGCGCACGCAGGACGGCCGCCGTCTCGACATCGTCGCGGAGTACGCGGGCGCGACGATCTGCCGCGCCGTCTTCCTGCGGCGCTACTTCGGCGAGGAGGACGAGGCGCCATGTGGTCTCTGTGACACCTGCCGCGGCAAGACCGAGCGCCCGCCGCCGGTGTGGAAGCCCATGGTCCGTCGCCCGCGGCGCCGGGGACGTCGGCCGCGCCGGGAGCGCCGGCCAGCCGCACCGAGCAGCGGCGCACAACCGGGCGCCGCATGAGGGGCAGGCACCGCACGCGCCTTCTCTATCGCGACGAGTACCTCGTCGACGTCCTCGAGGCCGGCGCCCGTCACACCTTCGACGTCCTGCGGCCGCGCCGCATTCGCGACGCGCTCGTCGCCTCGGGGGCCGCCACGGCCGAGGACTTCATCGCTGCCCCTGCCGTCTCCGACGCCGAGCTGCTGCTCGTCCACACCCCCGATTACCTGGCGCAGATCCGGCGCCCGGACACCCTGGCGCGGCTGCTCTTGCTCGACCCCGAGCACCCCTGGGGCGAGCAGCTGCTGGAGCCGTTCCTCTACGCCGCGGGGGGGACGGTCACCGCGGCACGTCTGGCGGTCATGGAGCACGTCGTCGCCGTCAACCTCGGCGGCGGCTTCCACCACGCACAGGCCGACAAGGCAGAGGGCTTCTGCGCCATCGCCGACGTCGCGATCGCGATCCGCATCCTGCAGCGCACCGCGCGCGTGCAGCGCGTCCTCATCGTCGACCTCGACTGCCACCACGGGAACGGCAATGCCGAGATCTTCGCGCAGGACGAGTCGGTGTTCACGCTCTCGATCCACGGCAACAACTGGTGCTGGATCACCAAGGACCACAACCGGGACGTCGAGTTGCCGTCGCACACCTCCGACGCCACGTACCTCGAGGCCGTCGGCACGCACGTGCCGGCGATCCTGCAGGAGTTCCGCCCGGACCTCGTCTTCTACATCGCCGGGAGCGATCCCTTCATCGAGGACGCGCTCGGGGACTTCGACGTCAGCGAGGCCGGCATGCTGGCACGCGATCAGCTGGTGACACGGGAGGTGCGGGACCGTGGGCTCCCGATGGTAGTGACGACGGCCGGTGGCTACGGCCCGCAGAGCTGGCGCATCCACTTCAACTACTTTCGCTGGCTGCTCAGGGAGGGCGCCCCCTGACCACGGACAGGGTCTTCGACCGCTACGATGCCGCGACGCTCCGCGCTCTCCTCGCGGAGGCCGGCGTCCTCGCCACGCTCGAGGAGCGCGGCTTCAGCGCCCTCGAGGTCGTGGTCGGCGGCGGCTACGCCCTTCCGCACACGCAGGTCCTCGGGTCCAAGAACGGCGAGCGCTTCCTCCTCCTCGACGCGATCCTGGTCGAGACGGTGATCGCACCGACGTCCCTCCCGTCGGCAACCGGCATCGCGCACCCCCTCGACCTCGCCGTCGTCTACTGGCTGCGGGAGGAGGATCCGACGGCGAGCTTCACGCTCAACCGGCCACCGCTGCCGCTCCAGCACCATCCCGGCCTCGGCATCCTCCGGCGCGCCTTCCGCGTCGTCACTGGCATGGCAGCCGGGCTCGGCAAGGACGGTGTCGGCAGCCTGCCGAAGTTCTTCCACGACGCCGTCATCTTCCACCGCTCGCGCTTGTTTCTCTTTCTCGACGGTCGGGAGCAGGGGCGGTTCGAGGCCATGGTGCGCGACCTGCGCCCGCTGCCGCTCGGCGACGCCTCGCTCGCGCTCATTGGCGCCTGCGTGCGCGACGAGCGTGGCGCCGTCGTGGAGTGGAAGCCCGGGCTCCTGGTCTTCCCCCTCTCGGCACGGCTCGCGGCACACTTCAACTCCCCGCAGTACGCCGCGGCGGTGGCCGAGGGCCTCGCCGCGGCGCGCTTCAGCTTCGACGAGGCGGCAGTGGCGCGCACCCGCGCGCTCGTCGGCGAAGCCGCCGGGGGCTGACGGGAAAGCGCAACGGACATGGCCGTACCAGTGAGGAAGGAGGGCGAGCAGCCGGCGGTCGAGCGCGAGGTACTGGACATCGTCGCGCAACTCGTCACCGAGCTCGGCGGCACGCCCTCGCAGCGCCTGGTCACGCTCGACGACTCGCTCGACCGTGACCTCGGCATCGGCAGCCTCGAGCGGGTCGAGCTCCTCGTCCGCCTCGAGCGCGCCTTCGGCGTCCGGCTCCCCGATGCCGCCATGGCCGAGGCGGAGACCCCGCGCCACCTCGTCGCGGCGGTGTCGGCGGCCGCACCCGCTGCTCCGGAGGCCCCGGCCGAGCCACGCGCACCGCTCCCCGCCGGGACGGCCGCCCCGGCCTCCGCGCGCACCCTCTCCGAGGTCCTGCTCTGGCACGCGCAGACGACGCCCACCCGCGCCCACGTCTTCCTGCGCGACGACGACGGCCGGGAGCGCACCATCACCTACGGCGCGCTCGCCGCGGAGGCGGCGCAGGTGGCGGCCGGTCTGCACGCGCGCGGCATCGGCTCCGGGGAGCGGGTCGTCCTCATGCTGCGCACCGAACCGGCGTTCTTCGCCGCCTTCTTTGGGACGCTTCTCGCGGGCGGCGTGCCGGTACCGATCTACCCCCCCTTCCGGGCCGACCGCATCGAGGAGTACGCGCGCCGGCAGGTCGGGATCCTCGCCAACGCCGGCGCACGCCTGCTGGTGACCTTCGCGGAGGCCGAGCGGGTCGCGGTCCTCCTGCGCACGCGCGTGCCCACGCTCGCCGAGGTGACGACCGTGGCGCGGCTCTCCCGCCCCGGGGAGACGGCGCCCGCACTCGCGCCGCGGGCCGACGCGGCGGCGCTCATCCAGTACACGTCGGGGAGCACCGGCGAGCCGAAGGGGGTCCTGCTCTCGCACGCGAACCTGCTCGCCAACATCCGCGCCATCGGCGAGGCGATCGCCATCCGATCCGACGACGTCGGCGTCAGCTGGCTGCCGCTCTACCACGACATGGGACTGATCGGCGCCTGGCTCGGGGCGCTCTACTTCGGGACCCCGATCGCGATCCTCTCCCCGCTCGCCTTCCTGTCGCGGCCGGCGCGCTGGCTGCACGCCATCCACACCTACCGTGGCACGGTCTCACCGGCGCCGAACTTCGCCTTCGACCTGTGCGTGCGCAAGATCGGCGACGACGAGGTGTGCGGTCTCGACCTGACCTCGTGGCGCCTGGCGCTGAACGGCTCCGAGGCGGTGAGCCCGGAGACGATCGAGCGCTTCACGCACCACTTCCGAGCCTACGGCTTCCGTCCCGAGGCGATGTGTCCCGTGTACGGCCTCGCCGAGGCGTCCGTCGCTCTCACCGTCCCGCCGCTCGGCCGCCCGCCCCGCATCGACGCCATCGACCGCGAGCGCTTCTCGCGCGCGCGCGAGGCGCGCCCGGCCGCCGCAGGTGACCCCTCGCCGCTGCGCTTCGTGTCCTGCGGCCGGCCCATCTCCGGCCACGAGGTGCGTATCCTCGGCACAGCCGGTGACGTGCTCGGCGAGCGCACGGAGGGGCGGATCGAGTTTCGTGGCCCGTCGGTGACGAGCGGCTACTTCCGGCGCCCGGACCTGACGCGGGCGATCGCCCACGACGGCTGGATGGACTCCGGTGACCTCGGCTACCAGGCCGACGGTGAGCTCTTCATCACCGGACGGCAGAAGGACATCATCATCAAGGCCGGACGGAACCTCTACCCGCAGGAGGTGGAGGAGGTGGTGGGCGAGGTCCCGGGGGTGCGCAAGGGCTGCGTCGCGGCCTTCGGCGTCGCCGACCCGGCGATCGGCACGGAGCGGCTCGTCGTCGTCGCCGAGAGCCGTACGACCGCCTCCGCCGAGCGCGACGCGCTCCGCGCCGCCGTGCTCGATCGCGTCGTCTCGGTGCTCGGGGTCCCGGCCGACCTCGTGCTGGTCTGCCCGCCCGGCGCCGTGCTCAAGACCTCGAGCGGAAAGATCCGTCGCAGCGCGACGCGCGACGCCTATCTGCGCGGCACGCTCGCCCGCGGCAGGCGCTCGGCGGCCCTGCAGTGGGCGCGCCTGGTGCTTGAGGACGCCGGGCTGCGGGCAGGGCGCGCCGCACGGCGCGCGCTCGCCCCGCTGCGCGCGCTCTACCTCGGCCTGGTGCTTGCGCTCGCCCTGCCACCGCTGTGGGCGCTGGTGGCGCTGGTGCGCGACGGCCGCCGTGTGGATCGGATCGTGCGCGCCTGGTGTCGCGCCCTGCTCGCGCTCGCAGGGGTGCGCGTGCGTGCCGAGGGGATCGAGCGCCTGCGCGGCGCGGGCGCCGTCGTGCTGGTGGCGAACCACCAGAGCTACCTCGACTCGGTGGTGCTGCTCGCAGCGCTGCCGCGGGACTTCCCCTGCCTCTTCGTCGCCAAGCGCGAGCTGCTCGCTCGGCCGCTGATCGGCAGCGTGATCCGCAGGGTCGGTCACCCGACCGTCGAGCGCATCGACCTCTCTCGCAGCGTCGCCGACGCCGCGCGTGCGGCGGCGGTCCTGCGGTCGGGCGTGTCGCTGTGCTTCTTCGCCGAAGGAACCTTCCTCCTCGAGCCGGGCGTCCTGCCCTTCAGGCTCGGCGCCTTCAAGGCTGCCGTCGACGCCGGCCGTCCGGTCGCCCCGATCGCGCTCCGCGGGACGCGCCGCGTCTTCCCGGCGCACACCTGGGTCCCGCGGGGAGGGACGGTCCGGGTCACCGTCGGCACGCTGCTCGAGCCCGTGGCGAGCGGCTGGGAGGAGATGGTGCGCCTGCGCGACCTCGCACGGGTCGAGATCGCCGCCAGCTGTGGCGAGCCGCTCCTCGAGGAACGCCCCTCCGTTCGCGCGCTCCTCGCCGCCGCGTCGCGAGACTGAGAAGGAACCGCCGGCCGGCGTTCCCAGAACCGCGAAGGACGCGCCCGCCGGGGCGGCAACCCCTCCGGCGCACGTCCCGGTGACCGCGACGACTTCGCGGGTTTCGGCGTGGTGCGCTCGTCCCCGGAGCCGGCCGGCCTCAGCGAACGCGGTGGCAAGGGCATTGCAGACTGCACGCCGAACGCGCAGAGGGAGGTGGCAACGATGGCACACTTCGTCCTGCTCACACGCCTGACCCCGGAGTCGGTGAAGGCGCCGCGCGACCTGATGCGTCTCGAGCACGCGGTGGCGGCGCGTATCCGCACGGAGTGCCCCGAGGTGCGCTGGGTCAGCAACTACGCCGTGCTCGGCCCCTACGACTACCTCGACATCTTCGAGGCGCCGGACAGCGCGGCCGCCGCCAGGGTGGTGATGATCATCCGCTCCTTCGGCCACGCCACGACCGAGACCTGGGCGGCCCTGCCGTGGGAGAGCTTCGAGAGCCTGATCCCGGCGCAGCGCCCGCCGAGGAAGCGCAAGTCGTGACGAGACCGTACCGCCGCCTCCTGGTCGCCACCGACTTTTCGCCGGGCAGCCGGGCTGCCCTGGCGCAGGTGGACCGGCTGGCGGCCAGGGGCACGGCCCTGGAGATCGACCTCGTGCACGTGCTCGAACCGCTGCCGTTCGTCGTGCCGCCGGCGCCGGTCATCGGCTTCGAGCGCGCACGTGAGGAGGGGGCACAGCGCCAGCTCGAGCGCAGCGCCGCCGCGCTGCGACGCCGGCTGGGAACGCGCGCGCGCGTCCAGGTCCATCTCGAGAACGGGCCCGCCGCGACCGAGATCTGCCGCCTGGCGACCGAGCTCGGGGTCGATCTGATCCTCATCGGGACGCACGGCCGGACCGGTCTCGAGCACGTGCTCGCGGGGAGCGTCGCCGAGCGCGTGGTCCGTCACGCGCAACGCCCCGTCCTGACCGTGCCGCTGCGCCGGCGGCGGGCTGGCGCAGCCACCATGCGCTGAGGGCCTGCCGGCGGGTGTGTCAGTCCTCTGAAGATCGGGCGGCCCCTCGCAGTGGATGGGGCGCCGCCACCCGCCCCGGCCTGCCCCCGGCCCAGGCGCCGTTGCCGCCCGCTCGGGCGCTGGACCTGGGTTCCCAGGTCGAGATCAATCCGTGCGCAGGGCCTTCAGGCGGGCGAGGTTGGCGGCAAGCGCCTCGTCGACGGCGGCGTTGAAGCTGGCCGCGGGGAACTTGCCATCCGGCCCGCGCGCGCCCGCCTCCCGGCCGGAGAGCAGCGCGATCCCCTCGTCGACCGTGGCGACGGCGTGGAGGGCGAACTTCCCTTCGCGCACGGCCTGAACGACGTCCTCGCGCAGCATGAGGTGGCGCACGTTCGCCTCGGGGATCAACACCCCCTGACGCCCGGTGAGGCCGCGGACGCGGCAGACATCGAAGAAGCCCTCGACCTTCTCGTTGATCCCGCCGACGGGCTGGACCTCGCCCTGCTGGTTCACCGACCCGGTCACCGCGAGACTCTGGCTGAGCGGGATGCCGGCGAGGCTCGAGAGCAGCGCGTAGAGCTCCGCCGACGAGGCGCTGTCGCCCTCGATCTCCTCGTACTGCTGCTCGAAGGCGAGCGAGGCGGCGAGGGCGAGCGGCTGCTCGCGGGCGTAGCGGCCGGCCAGGAACCCGGTCAGGATCATGACGCCCTTCGAGTGGATCTTGCCGCCGAGCTCGGCCTCGCGCTCGATGTCGAGCACGCCCGGCTTGCCGCTGTGCACCCGCGCCGTGATGCGCGAGGGCCGCCCGAAGGCGTAGTCGCCCAGCGTCAAGACGGCGATGCCGTTCACCTGGCCCACGCTCTCGCCGTCGGTGGCGAGCAGCAGGGTGCCCTCCGCGAAGGCGCGCGCGAGGTGCTCCTCGATCAGGTTCTCGCGGTAGATCCTCTGCGCGATGGTGTGGTGGACGTCCTCGGCCTCGACGAGCGCGTGGCCGCTCCGCTCCGCCCAGAAGGCCGACTCGCGCACCGTGTCCAGGAGCTCGCCGAGGCGCGTGGTCATTCGTCCCTGGTGGGACACCAGCCGGGAGCTGTGCTCGACGAGCTTCGCCACCGCGCCCGGGGAGAAGTGCCGCAGGCCCTCCTCGCGGCAGGCGCTGCCGACGAAGCGCGCGTAGAGCAGCTCGGACTCCGGCGTGCGCGGCAGCGAGCCGTCGAAATCGACCTTGACCTTGAACAGCTCGTGGAAGTCCTCGTCGAGCGCGTGCAGGAGGTAGTAGAGGATCGGGCTGCCGATGAGGACGACCTTCACGTCGAGGGGAATCGGCTCGGGCGCGAGGCTCACGGCGCTCACGAGGCGGAACTCCTCGAGCGGCTCCTCGATCCGCACCGCCTTGCTCTTGAGCGCCTTCTTGAGGGCCTCCCAGGCGAGAAAGCTGCGCAGGACGTCCTTCGCCTCGAGGACGAGGTAGCCGCCGTTGGCCCGGTGCAACGCCCCCGCCTTGATGAGCGTGAAGTCGCTGACCAGCGTTCCGAAGTGGACCCGGTGCTCGATGCGACCGACGAGATTGCCGTGGGTCGGGTACTGCTCGAAGACCAGGGGTGCGCCGCGCGATCCGCTGCGGTCGACGAGCACGTTGACGCGGTAGCGATCGAGGAAGGCGCCGGGGGCCGGCTGGAACGGCAGGGTCGGCGCTCCCTCGGCGAGCTGGCGGAACTCCTCGGCGTGCGCGATCAGGTCCTCCTCCACCTGGTCGAGATAGTGCAGCACGGCGGGGAGCCCGGCGAAGGCCTCGCGCAGCTCGAGGATCAGCTGCCGCGTGGCGGCGGCGCCGACGTCACGGACCAGCTTCTCGTGCAGCTGGCGCGCCTCCCGCTCGTGCTGCCGCATGAGCCTGAGCGTCGCCTCGAGCTGGTCCTCGAGCGCCTTCCCCGTCTTCTCGATCCGCTCGCGCGTCTCCTCGGGGAGCTTGGCGAACTCGTCGGAGCTGAGCGGCTCGCCGCTCGGCGCCGGCGCGAGGGCGAGTCCGCGCGGCGTCCGCAAGAGCGCGAAGCCCTGGCGCTGCGCCTCCTCGGTCAGGGCCTCCACCTCTCCCTGCTGGCGGCGCGAAAGCTCCTCGACGATCTGCGACTTCTGGCGCTCGAACTCCTCACCCTCGAAGGCCCGCGGCAGGCGCACGCGACACTCCTCGGTCAGGCGCGCCATCGCGTCCCGCAGCTCGCGACCGCGGCCCGCCGGGAGCTCCAGTGCCGTCGGCCGGTAGGGATCCTCGAAGTTGTGCACGTAGCAGTAGTCGGCAGGCGTCGGCTCGGTCTCCGCCTGGCGGGCGAGGACGCGGCGCATCGTCGTCGTCTTGCCGGTCGCCATGGGACCGAGGACGAAGAGGTTGTAGCCGGCACGATGCATGCCGATGCCGAAGGTGGTCGCGCTCATGGCGCGATCCTGGCCGATCATGCTGTCGATCGGGGCGAGCTCCTCGGTGGAGCGGAAGGGCAGCGCCCCAGGGTCGCACGCCGCCCGGAGATCCTCGGGGCTCAGTCGTCGCATGGTCGCGCCATCGCGGCGCCGGGAGCACGGCGGCCCCTGGCTGGACCCCCGCCGCTCGTCAAGCCCGCTCCTCGAGCGAGGCGAGGACGGCCTCGAACGCTGCCGTGATCTCGGCGAGCTTGCGGACCGCGAGCGCCGCGAACTCGGGTCCGAGCTCGATGACCTTCGCCGGATCGTAGCGTTCCACGAGCACACGATAGGCGGCGTTCAGCTCGGCGCGGGTCGCAGAGGGGCCGACGTCGAGCAACGCGTGGGCCCGCGCGAGGACGGCATCGACGCCGGCCACGGACGCGCCGAGGCCGGGGGTCTCCGGCAACGACCTCCGCGCCGTCTCCCGCGCGCCCGCCACCCGCAGCTCCTCCTCGTCCTCGGACGGCCTCTCCTGGCGGCAGGCCGCCCTCGCCACGCTCAGCACGTGGCTCGCGAGCGCCGGGGGGAGGCCCAGGAGCCGGCCGATGGTCTCGAGCATCTGTGCCTCGCTCGCCGTCAGCGCGCGGTCGGCGGTGGCGATCTCCGCGAGCGCCGTGAGGATCACGGCACCGGCCCGCGCGCTCGCCGCAGAGAGCCCGGCGCAGGTCTCGCCCAGGTCGATGGGCTCGCGCACCGCACGCTCGATCTCCTCGTCGACCAGCCTCGAGAGCGGCCCGAGACCGAGGCGGTCGAGGCGCTCGGCCGCGTTCATCTCCTCGAGATTGATGCGGCCGTCGGCGGCCATCACCGCGACCGCCAGGCGAACGATCAGCCGTCGAGGATCCTCGCTCATGCGTCCCTCATTCATGGGTCCCCCTCATGCACGCGCACTCACGCGCCGTTCACTCACGCGCCCACGTGGCTGCCAATCGTGTGCCACCGGATCGACGCCAGTCGGCGCACAGCCGGTGCGTGGTGCGTGCACGCTGTGTCAGCCGTGCGCACGGCACCGTCTGCGATTCCCAGAGAGGCGAAGGCCACGGGCCGTCGAGGCTCGGCTCGGAGGACACAGCGCACCGCTCACCGCATCGGAGCGTGCGCCCGGGCGCATGGCACGCACTCCTCGGCGGCAGGAAGCGCCTCGAGGCGCTCGACCGGGATGGGCGTGCCGCAGGAGATGCAGCGTCCGTAGTCGCCGCGTGCGATGCGCACGAGCGCCCGGTCGATCGCCTCGATCTCGGCCTTGCCCATGTCGTCGAGGCGGGCGAGAAGGCGTGCGATGTTCTGCTCCTGGCCCTCCTCGACGCTCTCGGGCTCGACGTTGGAGTCGAGCCAGCGCAGATCGTCCTCGACGTGCGCGACCTGCTCGAAGAGCACCCGCCGCCGCTCGACGAGCCTCGCTCTCAGCTGATGGACGGGGAGCATCGCGCCCCCGGGCCCCTGAACGACCGTCCGCGTCATCACGCACGCCTCCTCCGGACCGTCTAGCGCAACCGCGCCGGCACGTCGATGGCGGCGTGACGGGAGTGCCCCGTATCGCTCACGTGGCGCGGGCAGGGGGCACCGACGTCGTCGCTGCCGCCCGCCCCCGTGCCAGCGTCAGCAGCCGCACGACCTCGTCGTCCGTCGTCTGCGCGAAGTCCTCGTAGAAGCAGCCGACGGCGTCGAAGTGGAGCGGCGCGCTCAGGCACACGACCTCGTCGGCCTCCGCGCGCAGCGCCTCGAGCGTGTCGGGGGGCGCCACCGGGACGGCCAGGATGACGCGCCTCGGTCCCGCGCGCCGCACCCCACGCAGGGCGGCGCGCATCGTTCCCCCGGTCGCAAGACCGTCGTCGATCACGATCGCCGTGCGCCCGGCGAGGCTCACGGCCGGGCGACCGCTGCGATACCGCTCCTCGAGCCTGCGGATCTCCTGGAGCTGGCGCTCGACCTCCGCTTCGACGTACTCAGCCGAGATGGGCACGTGGCGCAGCACGTCCTCGTTGAGGACGCGCTCGGGGTGGTCCCCATCGACGACGGCGCCGATCCCGAGCTCCGGCCGCCCCGGCGCGCCGAGCTTGCGCACGACGACGACGTCCAGCGGCGCCTCGAGAGCGACCGCGACCTCGTAGCCGACCGGAACACCGCCGCGCGGCAGCGCGCACACGACCGGGTGCTCGCCCCTGTACCGCCCGAGCGCCGCCGCGAGCCTCCGGCCCGAGTCCTGCCGGTCCTTGAACACGTCGCGTCTCCCGCCGATCATGGTGCCCGTCAGCGCGGCGCCGCGAGGTAGCGCCCGTACCACTCGGTCGCGAGCTCCACCACGCGCTCGAGCGTCCCCGGCTCCTCGAACAGGTGGCTCGCACCCGGCACGATGACCAGCTGCTTCTCGCAGCGGAGCTGCTCGTAGGCCTCCTCGTTCATGCCGATGACCGGCCCGTCGTTGCCGCCGACGACGAGCAGCGTCGGCGCGGTCACCGCCCGCAGCGCGTCGCCGGCGAGGTCGGGCCTGCCGCCGCGCGAGACGATCGCATCGATCGCCGGGTCCTTCGCCGCGGCGACCAGGGCTGCTGCGGCGCCGGTGCTGGCGCCGAAGTACCCGATCCTGAGCAAACGCGCCGCGTCATCGTGACGAACCCATTCGGCCGCCACGCGCAGCCTGCCAGCAAGGAAGCGGATGTCGAAGACCTTGGTGCGATCGGCGGCCTCGTCATCGGTGAGCAGGTCGAACAGCAGCGTCGCGATGCCCGCGCTGCGCAGAGCCCCGGCCACGTAGTTGTTACGGGGACTGAGCCGACTGCTGCCGCTCCCGTGCGCGAACACGACGATCCCGCTCGCGCCATCCGGAATCCCGAGGAGGCCCTCCAGACGAGCAGCCCCGCTCACGATGGTGACGACTCGCGACTCCATGCCTCCGCTGCCCCTGCAAGCAGCCGACCAAGCCCGACGGGCCTTCTCTGCCGGCTCCGTCGCCGGTCTTTGTCATCCGCAGGAGGGCAGCGGTCCGATCATCACCAACTTCGAGAATCGGACGCGCCGGACAGCCACGACCCCGAGCTCGCCCCGGCCGGCACGACGGCATGACGGGGGTCCCCGGCCTCAGGCGCGAGCCGGGCGTGGCCCACGCCGCCTGCGTGAGGGCGCTGCCGCACGCCGGCGTCGCACCTCCGGTCGGATCGTGAGGACGGGGACCGGCGCATGACGCACCACCTTCTCGGCGACGCTGCCCAGCAAGAGATGCGCGAGACCGGTGCGACCAACCGTGGCCATGACGATCGAGTCGGACCTGCGAGCCGCGTCGACGATCGCGCGCATGGCATCGCCCGTCACGACCCTGCACCGCACCGGCGGGCGACGAGGCCCACGGCCAAGCGCCTCGTCCACGAGCATCTCGAGCTGCTGGCGGAGCCCCACCAGCAGCTCCGGGCCCGGTGCCCACGCGATCTCCTCCCGGCTGGGAAAGCCCGGTCCCGTGTAGAAGGGCGTGAGCACATGCAGGACGGTCAGGCGGCCCCCATGGCGGGCGGCGAGCTCACTCGCGACCTTCAGGGCGGCGGTCGCATGCACGGAGAAGTCGTGGGGAACCAGGATCCGTCGAAAGAGCGCAGCCATGCCCGTGTCCTCTCGTCACGTGTCACCAGCACGCCGACGCCGGGGAGGCCCCGCGTCTTCAGGAGACCGTTCGCGGCGACTCGTGCTGCTTCAGGATGGCACGCGCAACCACCATCTTGTGCACCTCGTCCGGCCCGTCGTAGATGCGCGCGAGCCTGGCCTGGCGGTAGAACATCGACAGCGGGTGGTCCTCGGTCACGCCAGCGGCACCGAACACCTGCATCGCGCGGTCGACGACGCCGTGGAGGACACGGGCACCGAAGAACTTGATGAGCGCGATCTCCTCGCGTGCCGCGCTCGCCCCCGCAGTGTCGATCTTCCAGGCGGCATGAATGGTGAGGAGACGTGCCGCCTGGATCTCGGCCCGCGCCTCGGCCACCCAGTCCTGGATGTTGGCCTTGCGGGCGAGCGTGCTGCCGAAGGCCTCGCGCTGGTTGGCGTAGCGGCACATCAGCTCGAAGGCGCGCTGGGCCACGCCGAGCCAGCGCATGCAGTGGTGGATGCGCCCCGGGCCGAGGCGCTCCTGGGCGATCACGAAGCCCATGCCCTCGCCACCGAGGCGGTTGGTCACCGGCACGCGGCAGTCCTCGTAGCGGATCTCGGCGTGGTGGTTGTCGTCCTCCCCCATCACCGGGATACCGCGCTCGATGCGGAACCCAGGGGTATCCGTCGGCACGACGATCTGGCTGAAGCGCAGGTAGGGGTTCGTGTGCTCGGGGTTGGTCATCGCCATCACGATCGCGAAGGACGCCCCGTGGGCCCCGCTCGTGAACCACTTGTGCCCGTTGATCACGTAGTCGTCGCCGTGGCGCACGGCCGTGGTGCGCAGCAGGCGCGGGTCGGAGCCTGCGACCTCGGGCTCCGTCATCGAGAAGCAGCTGCGAATCTCGCCGTCCACGAGCGGCCGGAGCCAGCGCGCCTTCTGCTCGTCGGTGCCGAAGCGCCAGAGGATCTCGGCGTTGCCGGAGTCGGGGGCCTGTGAGCCGACGCAGACCGGGCCGAGTGGGCTCCGCCCGAGAATCTCGTTGACCAGCACGTAGTGCATGAAGGGTATCCCCGCGCCTCCCGCCTCACGGGGAAGGTGGAAAGCCCAGTAGCCCAGCTCCTTGGCGCGCGCCTGCACGGCGCGGATCTCGGGTGGGTACGCCGGCCCGCCGGCCTCCATCTTCCACTGGCGGCCACGCTCGAGCGGATAGACGCGCTCGTCCATGAAGCGACGCACGCCGTCGCAGAGCCGTTCGATCTCCTCGGGTACGGTGAAGTCCATCACATCCCTCATGGGCGATCGGCGCTTGCAAGCGCCACGACGCCCCGCTGGCGAGCGGCGCTGCCCCTACCGCCAGACAGGCCAGGGCGGGCGAGCCACAGCCCGATAGCTCAGCCGCCTGGGCCGCGCACGCCGTCGGCTCACGCGCCCTCGTGCCGCGAGGACTCGGCCGCTCGCCCGATGATGCACGAGAGCGGCTCGAACCCCGCCTCCTCGAGGATCCGCTCGGGAGCCCGGCCAGCGGGCATCCGGACCCTGAGCGCGACGCGCTGCCGGCCGTGGCCGTCGGGGACGCCCGAGATCCAGGGCACGTGGCCGCCACGGCTCTCGAGCGTGCGGCGGATGCGCTGCAGGGGCTCGACCCCCTCCTCGCACTCGAGATCGATCAGGGTGGTCGGCTCGAGCACGCGGCAGAGCTCCACCACGGCCGCGAAGAGATCGCTCTCGCTGATGATGCCGACCAGCTGATCACCCTCCATCACCGGCAGCGCGCCGATCTTGCGCGCCCGCAGGATGCTGGCCGCCTCCTCGACCAGCGTGCTCGGCGTCGTCGTGATCGGCGCGACCGTCATCACCGCCTCGACGCGCGCCGTGAGGTCGCGCGCCGAGCGGACGTCCCGGTCGGTGATGATGCCCACGAGCCGTCCCCGGTCCACCACCGGAAACTGCCGGACCCGAAGCTCGCGCAGGCGCTCCTGCACGCTGGCGATGTCGTCCTCCGGTCGTACAGACTCCACCTGTTCCGTCATCCAGTTGCGCACCAGCATCCCGGGATCCCCCTTGCCAGACGGATGATCCAAGTTTCCTGCCAGGGCCGGCGGGACGCCCAAGGCTGTCCCTGACCGCATCTGCGCGAGGATCCTTGGCGGCCACGGGAAGGCCGGAGGGGTGTCCTTCCCAGGATTGGGAATGACGCGGTGCCCCGCGTCGCGCGGCCGGTCGTGCAAGCCGCCCCGCTCAGCGCGCCAGGCTGCGCAGATAGGTCGCGATGTCCTGCATCTGCTGCGGGGTCAGCGTGTCACGGAAGTGCGGCATGAGCCCACGCTCGCAGCGCAGCATGTGCAGCACCCTCGCGCGTTGCTCCTCGGGACCGAGCCGCGCCAGGGTTCGCGAATGCAGGGGCGGGGCCTGGGTGGCCGGCGGCAGGAGGTCCTCCGGCTGCACGCCCCAGCCGTCGTCACCGTGACAGGCAGCGCAGTAGGTGTCGTAGAGACGGTAGCCCTTGGAGAGCAGGCGCATGTACGCGATCAGCGCGCGCACCTCGCCGGGCTCGAAGCTGTCGGCGAGGGGCGGCATGGCGCCGACACCGCGATGGCTCACCTGCGCCAGCGCCGCATCGGGGTAGCGCTCGCGCGCGACCTGCAGGTCGACGGGACGCATGCCCGTGAAGCCGGCAAAGACCCCCTCGCCGTGACCGTAGGCACCGTGGCAGGGCGCACACGCGCTCTCGTACACCAGCCGCCCGCTCCGGATCAGCGCCCAGTCGTGCGTCGCCAGGGTGGGGATGTACTCGACCAGCGCCGCCACCTGCAGATCCTCCGCGATTGTCGCTGCCCGCGCCGCGGAGCGTGAGGGCGTCCCGTAGAGAACCCGCGCGCCGAGCTCGCGATCGGAGACGGGGGCGAGCGTCTCCGGAGCGGTGAGATCGGCGGGCTTCTGGCCGAGCGCCCGCGCGACCGGCCCATGCCCGCGGCCATCGACCCCGTGACAGCCGGCGCAGTACGCCGCGTAGAGCGGGCCCCCGCGCGCCACCGGACCGGGAACGACCGCCACGGGTCCCGCGCCCGCGCCCGGCGCCCTGTCTGCCCGCGGCACCCCGGCGCGGCACGCCGCGACGACGACCAGGCCAGCACAGAGGAGCGCGATCGCGCGCGCCATGGAGCTCCTGGTCTAGGCCTCGGCGGCCATGGGCAGGCTCAGGGTGAAGGTCGTGCCCGCACCCGGAGCGCTCACGACGGCGATCGTGCCGCCCATCGTCTCCACCGCCATCTTGCAGAAGACGAGGCCGAGGCCGGTGTCGTCGCGATGGTCGCGCCGCCCGCGGCGCGTCTCCTTGACGAAGAGCGTCGCCTGCATCTCCGCTGGAATGCCGCGCCCGGCGTCGCGCACGCGCACCTCGAGGCGGCCATCGCGGGCGAGCGCCGCGAGATCGATGCGGCCGATCGCCCCGCTGTGGCGGATGGCGTTCACCACCAGGTTGTTCAGGACCCGCCGCAGCAGCCAGCGGTCGGTGACGACCACCGGGAGGTCGTCTCCGGCGGTGACGCCGATGCTCTGACCGACCGCCTCTGCCGCCGGCCGGAACTCCTCGGCGCACTCGCGGAGAAGAGGGCCGATCTCCACCGGCTCCACGCGCAACTCGAGCCGTCCCTCCTCCATCTGGTCGATCTCGAGGAGATTCTCGATCATGCGCATGAGATCGCGCGCGCTGCGCTGGATCTGCTCGAAATGCCGGACATGCTCCGGCGGAAGGTCGCCGCGCTTGCGCAGGGCGAGCTGCACGACCGTGAGGATGCCGCCGAGCGGGCCCTTGAGGTCGTGCACGATCATGCCGGTGAGATCGGCCTTCAGCCGCTCGAGATCCGCCTTCTCGCGCAGGGTGCGCTCGGCGACCTCCGCCGTGCGGCGGTACTCCTGCGCGAGGGCGCGATCGACGTACGCGCTCGTGATGTAGGCGTCGGTCGCGAGCCCGATGTCGAGAAACAGCAGCTTGCTGACCGACTCGAGCACGTCCAGCATCTGCCCGGGATCACCCTGGAAGTGGTCGCCGAGGCGACGCAAGAAGAAGCGCAGGTAGAGGCTGTAGGCGCCGAGGTACCATTCCGGACGGACGTCGCTCCGGGCGTGCGCTGCACCCACCCGCAGCCGGCTCTCGAAGTAGTCCGCATCGAGACGCCCCTCGACCATGCGGAGGAGATAGGCGCGCTGCAGCTGCGTCAGGTGCTCGATCCGCGTCTCGTCACCGAGCAGCCGGCGTGGCTCGGCGAAGCGCCGGAGGTGGGTGTTGACGTTCTCGACCAGGGCGTCGAGATGCGTGTGGGCGAAGTCGCGCAGCGCCGCGAGACGCGCCGCGTCCTCGGGCCCCAGCTCGAGCAGCGCGAGACGGCGCTTGCGGCTCGCCTCATCGAGGCCCACCTGGGTGAGCAACCTCGGTCCCGCCATCCACCTGCGTCTCTATCACCGGACCACGGCGGGACCAAACGGGTCGCCGGACGAGCGCGGGGTGGACGCCCGTGCGCACACGCCCCAGGGAACACGGGCGAATCGCCTAGGACGCCGTCTCGTTCACTGTGAGCCAGTAGCGGCCGATCTGCTGCAGGGCCTGCGTGAACTGCTCGAACCCGACCGGCTTCACGACGTAGCCATTGGCGCCGGCCTCGTAGCTCGCGACCACGTCCTGGGGCTCCTGCGAGGACGTGAGCACGATCACCGGGATGGGGCGCAGGCGCGGCTCTGCCTTGATGCGCCGCAGCACGTCGAGGCCGTCGATCTTCGGAAGCTTGAGATCGAGCAGGATGGCCTTCAGGCGACCGGGGCCGCTCTGTTCCCCTCCGGGCGGGACCCGAGACAGCACCTCCAGCGCCTCGGCCCCATCGCGCGCCACGTGGATGGTGAGCGCGGGATGCTGCGCCTTCAGAACACGGACCGCGAGCTCCGCATCATCCGGATTGTCCTCGACCAGCAGGACCTCCATGACGCTGCCAGTCATCGTGCGCTCCTCCTCCGAGCACGCAGGAGGACGTCGACGCGCTCATGACGTCCTCGCCCGTTCTGCACCGTCGTCCGTGACGGTGGATGTCGTGCCGCTCACACACTCCGCTTCACCTCGCGCGCGTCGCGCAAGGCGCGTACCACATCCTCGCGCGCGATGATACCGACGAGGCGGGGGCCATCGAGGACGGGAAAGCTCTTCACCCGGAGGGCAATGAGCGTCTGGAGGACGCGGGCGAGCGGCGCGTCGGGCGGGAACGTGATCGGGTCGCGGGTCATGATCTGACCCGCCGTGAGACGCCCGAGCTGGTCGTAGAGCGGCATGACATTCTGGCCGGTGAACTCGAAGACCTTGAGGAGGTCGAACTTCGTCACCACCCCCGCCAGGGCACCGTCCTCCAGGACCGGCACGCCGTTGAAATCGTGGGTCGTGAACAGGTCCTCGAGCTCGAGGACCGTCGCCCGCGGCGACACGCTCACGACCCCTGGTGTCATGTAGTCGGCGACCCGCGCCTCGAGAAACCCGTGCACAGCCTACCCCCCCGCACCGCCGTGATCGAGGCCGATCTCGAGCTCCTCGATCTTGCGGTAGAGCGACGACAGCGAGACCCCGAGGATCTCGGCCGCCGCCTTCTTGTCCTGGTCGACCTTGGCGAGCACGGCCTGGATGTGGGCCTTCTCGTACGCGCGCAGGGCCTCCCGCAGGTTGTCCCCGACCGGCGCGGGCGTGCCCGTCTCGGGCTTCAGAGCGCGCGGCAGGTCGGCGATCGTCATCCAGTCGCCCTCGCCCAGGATCATCGCGTGCTCGATCACGTTGTCGAGCTCGCGCACGTTGCCCTTCCACGGCAGCGACATCAGGAGCTTCATGGTGGCGCTGTCGATGCCCTTGAAGTTCTTCTTGAGCTCGCGGTTGTGCAGGCGGACGAAGTGCTCGATGAGCGGCGGGATGTCCTCGCGCCGCTCCCTCAGGGGCGGGATCTCGATCCCGACCACGTGCAGGCGGTAGTAGAGGTCGTCGCGGAAGGTCCCCTCCTCCACCGCCTTGCCGAGGTCGCGATTGGTGGCGGCGATCACGCGCACCTCGACCCGGCTCGGGGTCGTCGCCCCCACCGGGAGGATCTCCTTCTGCTCGATGGCCCGCAACAGCTTCACCTGCAGGCCGAGCGGCAGGTCGCCGATCTCGTCGAGAAAGATCGTGCCCCCCCGCGCGCGCTGGAAGAGGCCCTCCTGATTGCTGATCGCGCCGGTGAAGGCGCCGCGGAGGTGCCCGAACAGCTGGCTCTCGAGCAGGTGCTCCGGGATGGCGCCGCAGTTGATCGGCAGGAAGATCCGCTCCCGCAGGTCGCTGAAGTGGTGGATCGCGCGCGCGACGACCTCCTTGCCCACCCCGCTCTCGCCGGTGATCAGCACCGTGCTGTTGGTGGGCGCGACCCGCCGCACCAGGCGCATCACCTCGCGCATCGCCGCCGAGCGGCCGATGAGGCTCTCGAAGTCCCATTGCCGCTCGACCTGGCTGCGCAGGACCTGGTTCTCCCAGGCCACCTGCCGGTGCCGGAACAGGTGCGCGATCTTGTGGAGCATGTCCTCGAAGATCAGCGGCTTGAGCAGGTAGTCCTGGGCGCCGCGCTGCAGCGCCTCGACGGCGGTCTCGACGGTCGCGTGCGCGGTCATGAGCAGCACCAGCGTCTGCGGCGAGACCTCGCGCGCGTGCCGCAGGACGACGAGGCCGTCGGCACCGGGCATGCGCAGGTCGGTCAGGACCAGGTCGAAGTCCTGCGTGTCGAGGGCGCCAACGGCCGCCGTCCCGTCGCCGACCACCGTGACCTGGTAGCCCTCGTCACGGAGGACCTCGGCGAGGCTCTCGCGGACGGCGGTCTCGTCCTCGGCGATGAGGATGCTCCCCGTGGCGCGATCTTCTGCAGACGCCATCGATCACATGCTATGGGCCCCCGCCGCACCCAGCAAGGCGCCAGGCGTCACGTGGCGGGGGGCAGCTCCGGCAGCGCCGACTTCTCCTCGGAGATGTCGAGCAGGCGCGCCAGGTAGCGCAGGCAATCGCTCTCGCCGAGGAGCCCGACGAGCGTCCCGTCCTCGACGACCGGCAGACAACCGATGCGCTTGTCGACCATGAGCTCGATCGCGTCGCGCACCGGCGCCTCGGGACCGATCGTGAACAGGTGCGTGGTCATGACCCCTTGCACGGGGATCTTCGCGAGCCACTCCCGCTCGGCCTCCCGGCGCAGCTGGAGGACGCTCGAGACGCTGGCGCGGAAGAGATCGCGCTGCGACACGAGGCCTACCAGGCGGCCGCCCGAGACCACCGGCATGTGGCGAATCCGTCCGAGGCGCATGATGTCGTCGGCGAGATCGAGGCTGTCGGAGGCCTCGAGGGTCACGACGTCGCTCTGCATCAGGTCACGTACGAGCATGGATCGCCTGCTCCGCCTCGATCCTTCCAAGGAGCGTGCCCGGATGCCCCGCCCGCGCCGCCGTCGGTCTTTCCGATTCTCGGGAAACTACCCTCTCAGCCACGGGCGGGCCTTCGCGAGTTTCGGAAGAGCTCCGCGTGCGGCCGGACCCCTGCGCTGGCCGCGAGGTTGCAGGGTCGAGGGCATGAGGCGCGTGCGGCACCTGCTCGCGGGCATCGCAATGGCCACGGCGGTGGCGGGTCTCCGGGGCCCACCCCCC
>Ga0209253_10000981_pt1 | contig 25013 bp, 26 predicted proteins | sample FrelakmetBRP12BR_FD_187145 | JGI IMG/M metagenome (GOLD analysis project Ga0209253, IMG submission 187145) | Freshwater lake sediment microbial communities from the University of Notre Dame, USA, for methane emissions studies - BRP12 BR (SPAdes)... | ecosystem: Environmental > Aquatic >...
CGCGCAGCACGTGGTCGGCGTCCGCGGACAGCGGCGTTGCACTCGGATTGACCTCGACGACGAGCGCGCCGGCGCGCTGCGCCTGCGCGGGCAGCGCGGCCGCGGGATAGACCTCCGCCGACGTGCCGGCGACGATCAGCACGTCGCACCGGCGGGCGGCGTCCTCGGCGGCCGCCAGCGCGTCCGCCGGGAGCATTTCCTCGAACCAGACGACATCCGGCCGCAGGAACGCGCCGCATGCGGGACAGCGCGGCGGCAGTGCGTCGGCGGGCTCGTGCCACTGCGCGACGACGGTGCCCTCGTCCGCGCAGCGCACGCGCGTGATGTTGCCGTGCAGCTCGACGACGCGCACGCTGCCCGCGCGCTGGTGCAGCCCGTCGACGTTCTGCGTGGCGAGCAGGAACGCGGGCACGCGCCGCTCCAATTCGGCAAGCGCGAAGTGCGCTGGATTCGGCGCGACGCGCGCGACCATCTCGCGGCGCATCGCGTACCAGTCCCATACGCGCTTCGGATTGCGCGCGAACGCCGACGGCGTCGCAAGCTCGCGCGGATCGAACTGCGCCCACAGCCCCTGTTGCGCGTCGCGAAACGTCGGCACGCCGGACTCCGCGGACACGCCCGCGCCGGTGAGCACGGCCACGTCGCGCGCGGCGCGCAATGCGGCGACGAGGCGGTTCGGAATGGCGGGAGTCGCGGCACTCATGCGGACATTTTCGCACGCACGCCGCGCCCCCGGACGCACGGGTCGCGCGTGCTAGACTTGGTCGACAACTTCATCGTCGCGCGCGTCCATGTCCGGCAACACGTTCGGCACGCTGTTTTCCTTCACGTCGTTCGGCGAATCGCACGGTCCCGCGATCGGCTGCGTCGTCGATGGCTGCCCGCCGGGCATGGCGCTCGCGGAAGCCGACATCCAGCGCGAGCTCGACCGCCGGCGACCGGGAACGTCCCGGCACGTGACGCAGCGCCGCGAATCCGACACGGTGGAGATCCTGTCCGGCGTGTTCGAGGGCCGCACGACGGGCACGCCGATCGCGCTCCTGATCCGCAACGAGGACCAGCGCAGCAAGGACTACGCGAACATCGCGGACACGTTCCGCCCCGGCCACGCCGACTACACGTACTGGCAGAAGTACGGCATCCGCGACTACCGCGGCGGAGGGCGACAGTCCGCGCGCGAGACCGCCGTGCGCGTCGCCGCGGGGGCGGTCGCGAAGAAGTGGCTGCGCGAGCGCTACGGCGTCGCGATCCGCGGCCACATGACGCACCTCGGACCCAACCCGGTTCCGTTCGAGGGCTGGGAGCACGTCGACGCCAATCCGTTCTTCGTCGCGAACGCGGGGATCGTCCCCGAGCTCGAGGCGTTCATGGACCGGCTGCGCAAGTCCGGCGACTCGTGCGGCGCGCGCATCGAGGTCGTCGCGACCGGCGTGCCGGTGGGCTGGGGCGAGCCCATCTACGGCAAGCTCGACGCCGATCTCGCGGCGGCGATGATGGGGATCAACGCGGTGAAGGGCGTGGAGATCGGCGCGGGCTTCGCGGCGGTCGCGCAGCGCGGCACCGAGCACTCGGACGAGATGGCGCCGGAGGGGTTCCTCACCAATCACGCGGGCGGCATCCTCGGTGGAATCTCGACGGGGCAGGACATCCACGTCGCGATCGCCGTGAAGCCGACGTCGTCGGTGCGCCTCGACCGCCATTCGATCGACAAGGCAGGACGCCCGGTGATCGTCAACACGCACGGGCGCCACGATCCGTGCGTCGGCATCCGCGCGACGCCGATCGCGGAGGCGATGATGGCCGTCGTGCTGATGGACCACGCGCTGCGCCATCGCGCGCAGAACGCCGACGTCCGCGTCGACACGCCGCGCATTCCCGCGCAGGCGCCGGCCGACGTGATGACGAAGTACGCGCCCCCCGCGGCCGTCGACGATCCGGATCCGGACGAAGCCTGACTGCGGGGCCACCGGCGCGCGGCGTGCGCGCCGAATGGCGATGCCCCGCGCAGACGCCCGTCTGCAGTTGCACCGCGCTGCCGCGCGGTCCTTCCCGGCGCGACGCTACCGCTGCACGTCCTCGATCTTCGCGTCGGCGCTGCCGCGCGCGAGCCGCAGCGCCACGATGTCGCCCGCGGCGATCTGCCGCGCATCGACGACGATCGTGCCGTCGGCGGCCGCAACGATCGCATAGCCGCGCTCGAGTACCGCCTGCGGATTGAGATGCGCGAGGCTCTGCGCGAGCGTCGCCAGGCGCTGCGCGGCGTGCGCGACGCGTTCGGGCCCAAATCGTGCCCATCGGTCGCGCAGCCGGTCGAGTCTCTGCGCGGCCGGCAGCGGCGCGCGCAGTTCGCGCAGGAGCCGGCGCTGCAGCGCGTCCAGCTGCGTGTCGCGGAGCGCCGCCTCCGCGCGCGCGCGGAGGACGAGCCGGCGCGCGAAGTCCTCGACGCGTTCGCGCTGCTCGGACAGTCGGGCGGCCGGATGCACGAGGCGGCGCGTCGCGTGGTCGAGCCGCTGCGCCCGCACGCCCTGCGCATGCGTCGTCGCGCGCGTTGCGCCGCGCACGAGCGCCGCCAGCCGCTGCGCGACCGCCGCGCGGTCGGGCACCGCGAGGGCCGCGGCGGCGGTGGGCGTCGGCGCGCGCGCGTCCGCGACGAAATCGCAGATCGTGAAATCCGTCTCGTGCCCGACGCCGGAGACGATCGGCAGCACCGACGCGTGCACGGCTGCGGCGACGGCCTCCTCGTTGAACGCCCACAGGTCCTCGATCGAGCCGCCGCCGCGCGCGACGAGCAGCACGTCGGCTTCCGCGCGCGCGTTGGCGACGCGGATGGCCTCGGCGATCTCGCCCGCGGCGCCGGCGCCCTGCACGGCGGTCGGATAGAGGATCACGCGCGCGGCGGGCCAGCGGCGGCGCAGCGTGGTCAGGATGTCGCGCAGCGCGGCGGCCTGCGGCGACGTGACGATGCCGATCGTGCGCGGGAACGCGGGCAGCGCGCGCTTGCGCTCGGCGGCGAACCAGCCGGCGGCCTCGAGCTTCGCCTTGAGCCGCGCGAAGCGCTCGTAGAGCACGCCCAGGCCCGCCTGCCGCATGTTCTCGACGTTCAGCTGGAACTCTCCGCGCGCCTCGTAGATCGACGGGGTCGCGCGCACTTCGACAGCGAGTCCGTCGCGCAGCGCGAACGCGACGTTCTGCGCGCGCTGGCGGAACATCACGCAGCGCACCTGCGCCTGCGCGTCCTTCAGATTGAAATAGCAGTGACCCGACGCGGCGCGGGTGAAGTTCGAGATCTCGCCACTCACCCACATGAGTCCGAGATGGCGCTCGATGAGGAGGCGCACCGACGAAACCAGCAGCGACACCGGCAGCACCGCCTGTCCGCCTCCGGTTGCCGGCGTGGAAAGCGGGCCGTCGGCCGTGTCGGCGAAATCGGACGGGCGATCGTTGATCATCCTTCGGCAGGCCGCGGGCGGGTTCGACAGTGCAGGCGCAGCATTGGTGTTGTCCTGGACATGCGGTGGGCGCGCCTTCGTCACATTGCGGTCATTTTAGGCGCGCGCGCGGGCCAAAACGGGCCGCTCCACCCCGAGGCAGCGAAATGTAAGCGACTGAACGCAAACGTGAAAAAGACGGCGTGAATTTGGGCATCGCAACCTTTTTCCGTGCGCCCCCGTCACTTAGGGGTCAAATTTACAAGATATGCACACTTCTATCCACAGGATTTGTGGAAAACACGCGCCGGACGCGGGCGGCCATGCTCCGCAAACCCTTGCCGGACGCGGAATTCCGAAGGGTGGCCCCCGTTTCCCTAGGCGCGCGCCGATGACGGGGAGGGCCGCGTTGGTTAGAATGTCCATTGCCCCAGCGTTGTTCATGAACAAATAGCGGATGAATGCTGCAACGCAACAGCTCGCCGAGCCCAATGCCGCCATGCTGAAGCCGGAGTCGCCCGTATCGTCTTCCCATGCGGCCGCGTCGCGCGCCGCGGGCAAGGACGCGCCGGCGCCCAATTTTCTGCGCGCGATCGTCGCGGAGGACAACCGCACCGGCAAGTACGGCGGCCGCGTCGTCACGCGGTTCCCGCCGGAGCCCAACGGCTACCTGCACTACGGTCACGCGAAGTCGATCATCCTCAACTTCGGGCTCGCCGCCGAGAATCGGGGCAGATGCCATCTGCGCTACGACGACACGAATCCGCTCAAGGAGGAGGTCGAGTTCGAGGACGCCATCGCGGCGTCCGTCCGTTGGCTGGGCTACGACTGGGGCGACCACCGCTACCATGCGTCCGACTATTACGACGACCTCTACCGGTTCGCCGAGTGGTTCATCGAGCACGGTCTCGCCTATGTCGACAGCCAGTCGGCCGCCGAGATGCGCGCGACCCGCGGCACGCTGACGGAACCCGGGCTCGACAGTCCGCACCGGAACCGGTCGACCGCGGAAAGCCTCGACCTCTTCCGCCGGATGCGCACGGGTGAGTTTCCCGACAGTGCGCACGTGCTGCGACTCAAGATCGACATGGGCAGCCCGAACGTGAACATGCGCGATCCGGCGATCTACCGGATCCGCCACGCGTCGCACCACCGGACCGGCGACAAGTGGTGCATCTACCCGCTCTACGACTACACGCACTGCATCTCGGATGCGCTCGAGCGGATCACGCACTCGATCTGCACGCTCGAGTTCCAGGACCACCGGCCGCTCTACGACTGGGTGATCGAGAAGCTCGCCGATGGCGGCATGCTCGAACGGCCGCTGCCGCAGCAGTTCGAGTTCGCGCGACTCAACCTCACGTATGTCGTGCTGTCGAAGCGGCGCCTGATCGAGCTCGTCAGCCATGGGCACGTCGACGGCTGGGACGACCCGCGGATGCCGACGCTCGTCGGCGCGCGCCGCCGCGGCTTCACGCCCGAGGGTTTTCGCCTGTTCGCCGAGCGCATCGGCGTGTCCAAGGCCGACTCGTGGATCGACATGGGCGTGCTCGAGGACTGCATGCGCGACGACCTGAACGGACGCGCGCAGCGGCGCATCGCCGTGCTCGATCCGGTGAAGCTCGTCATCGACAACTACCCGGCCGGCCAGAGCGAGCCGTGCTACGCGCCCAATCACCCGCAGCGGCCGGAACTCGGCAAGCGCGAGCTGCCGCTGACGCGCGAGCTGTGGATCGAGCGCGACGACTACACGGAAACGCCCGCGAAGGGCTACTTCCGGCTCACGCCGGGCGCCGAGGTGCGGCTGCGCTACGGCTACATCGTCAGGTGCACGGGGGCGGAGAAGGACGCCGCCGGCAACGTGACGGTCGTCCATTGCACGTACGATCCGGACACGCGCAGCGGAACGCCCGGCGCGGACGCGCGCAAGGTCAAGGGCAACATCCACTGGCTGTCGGCGGTCGACGCGGCACCGGCCGAAGTCCGGCTCTACGACAGGCTCTTCAGCGTGCCGTTCCCCGGCGCCCGCAATCCGTGGGGCAACCGCGGCGACGCGGCGGCGCAGGACGTGCCGCTGCCGGCGCATCACGCGGTCGTCGCCGGCGACGAGGACGACGACGTCGAGGTCGCCGAGCGCAACTACCTCGACGACCTCAACCCCGAGTCGAAACGCGTGATCACCGCGTACGTGGAGCCCGCACTTGCGAAGGCGACGCCGGAAGAGCGCGTCCAGTTCGAGCGCCACGGGTATTTCGTCGCCGACCTGGCCGATCACACGCCGGGCCGCCCGGTGTTCAACCGCGCGGTGACGCTCAGGGATTCCTGGACGAAGTCGTAGCGCGCGGCACCGGCGCGTCCGCCCCGCAAAGGCCTTGTGCGGCGGCGTGCGCGCCCCCATCTGCCTCTCATTTCCACGCGCGCCGCGGCCGCGCTACTATTGCGCCGCCCACCGTTTCCGCAAAGGCTCTCGATGAAACGCATCGTCCTCTTCCTCGCTACCAACCTGGCGGTCATCCTCGTGCTGTCGATCGTCCTCAAGGTCCTGGGACTCGACCGCGCGGGCGGCGCCGGTGCTGGCTACGGCGAGCTGCTCGTGTTCTCCGCCGTCGTGGGGTTCACGGGGTCCATCATTTCGCTGCTGATGTCGAAGTCGATGGCCAAGTGGTCGACCGGCGCACACGTGATCGACCAGCCGGCCAACGAGGTCGAGTCGTGGCTCGTCGGCACCGTGAAGCGCCTGGCGCAGAAGGCCGGCATCGGGATGCCGGAGGTCGCGATCTACGAGGGCGAACCCAACGCGTTCGCGACCGGCGCATTCCGGAACTCGGCGCTGGTCGCCGTCTCGACGGGGCTGTTGCAGTCGATGAACAAGGAAGAGGTCGAGGCGGTGCTCGCGCACGAGGTCGCGCACGTCGCGAACGGCGACATGGTGACGCTCACGCTGATCCAGGGCGTCGTCAACACCTTCGTGATCTTCCTGTCGCGCGTGATCGGCTCCATCGTCGACCGCGCGGTGTTCAGGAGCGAGCGCGGCAACGGCCCCGGCTACTTCATCACGGTGATCGTGCTGCAGATCGTCCTCGGCATCCTGGCGTCGATGATCGTCGCCTGGTTCTCGCGCCACCGCGAGTTCCGCGCGGACGCCGGTTCCGCGCAGTACATGGGCACACCCAATCCGATGGTGAACGCGCTGCGACGCCTGGGCGGCGTCGAGCCGGGCGTACTGCCGGAGGCGATGAAGGCGTTCGGCATCACCGACAAGGCCGGCATCATGGCACTCTTTTCGACCCATCCGCCGATCGAGGCGCGGATCGCGGCACTGCAGGGACGCGCGTAACGCCCCGCCGCGACGGGACCGCGTTCGGCGGCCCGGGATCGTCTCCCCCGTTCCGCCCGCGCGCGTCGTGCCGTGCGCGGGTGACCTCCATGCGCGCCGCGCGAGCTCCGGCGCAGCACTTCGCCAACGCCCGGGACAGCGTTTAGGATAGGGGCTTCGCGAGGGCGGGTTCCATGTTCAAGATCGAGTACGAGGACAGCAAGGGCATCTGGCACGACGTTTACGGCGACGACGGGAAGCTGCTGACGTTCGAGCGTGAGGATGCAGCGCGCGCGGCACTGGCGGAGCGGTACCCGATCCTCGTGCAGATGGAAAAATACGCGGGCGGCAAGCGCACGCGCGTCATCCGGATCCTCGAGGACGAGGACGACTGGCCGAAGAAGGGCAAGTAGGCGGCGTCCTTCCGTCCGCAGCGGCGGACGGCGCCGTGGAACCCGAGGAATCCGGCGTGATGATCGACCGCTACATGGCGAACACGTCCAATGGGCGGCGCGCCGCTCGCGCTCTACCGAATCGTCGTGACCCGCCGGCCGCTGATCGACCGCGCCGGCGACCTGCCGAACCTGACGCGTTGGGCCGCCGCGCTTGCACGGCGTTCGCGCGTGCGGCAGGGCATGGCCGCCGCGGCCTGAGCGGGCTCAGTCGCCGTACTTCTGCGCGAGCGATTGAGCGTCCCCGCGGCCTTGCGCTGCGCGTAGAGGGCGTCGAGCTCGGCATCCGTCTTGTACCCGTCCACCTTGAACGTGTAGCGCTTCGCGTTCTGCAGGCGGTATGGAACGTCCTTCATCTCGGCGGCCCGGTACCGGTCGCCGGACACGATGTTCTCGCGATAGTCGAGCATCCGGCCGCGGCGGCTGCGCGGACTGCCGAACAGGTACAGCCTGCCGTCGACGTCCGCCCTGATCGCGGGGCTGCCCGCGACCGCATTGCCGTCGGTGAAATACGCGACGGGATCGTTGCCGCGCAACATCACTGCACGATCCGCAGCGGTTCCGTTGCCGGGGCGGGCACCGGCGCCTCGGTGAGGAGCAGGAACTTGCCGAAGCTGCCCACCGGGAGCAGTCGCGCGCGGTCGGCCGCTGCAAATTGCGCGAAGTCGGCGTCGCGCACGGCGAAGAAGTCCCGGTGCGCATCGGTGAAGTACGGCGCAAGCGCCGCGGGGTGGGCCACGCGCTCGGCCTTGCCCTCCGTGTAGAACTCCGCCGATACCGGCTCGTCGCCCACGTACACCAGCCGCGCCTGGGGATCCGTGCGCTGCACCTCGTAGGCGCGCACCAGCGCGCGCTGCGCGAACTCGCGGTCGATCCGCGCGTGCTGCGTGACCAATGCGGCGACGAGCGCGATCGCCAGCAGGCCGCTTGCGACGAACGCGCGCTTCTCCGCGCGGTCGAGCGTCCTGGTCGCATCGCTGGCGACTGGACCGAACAGTCCCAGCACCAGCGCGAACGCGGGCAATCCGGGCAGCACGTACGTGATGAGCACGTTGCCGGACGCGGTGAAGAACACCAGCGGTGAAAGCGCCCAGCATAGCGCGTAGCGGAACAGCGGATCGGCGAGCCGCGCGCGCACGCGGTCGCGCGGGGCGGCGACGACGCGCACCATCCAGTCGATCGCGACGATCGACCACGGGGCGGCGGCGGCGACCCAGAACAGCCAGATCCAGCCGCGCTTCCACGCGTGCGCGACGCCGTAGCGGTCGCCGGTCCAGCCCGGTTCGGTGAAGCGCTTCCAGTGCTCGCCGACCAGGAAATAGTCGAGGAAGCCGGGCGTCGCCCGCTCGACCGCCCAGTACCACGGCACGACCAGCACGACGACGAGCAGCGTGCCTGCGATCCACGGCAGGCGGGCGTAGAGGCCGCGCCATTGTCGTTGCCACAAGGTCCAGGCCCCGATCGGGAGCATCGTCAGGACGACGGCGATCGGGCCCTTCGCCAGCAGTCCGATCGCAAGCCCCGCGAAGAACGCGAAGCCCCATGCGCGCCGCGCGGCAGGAGGACCGTCCGCGGCGAGCCAGAATCCTGCCATCGCCAGCGTCGTCCCGAACGCCAGCGACGGATCGGTCACGACCGCTCCCGCGCCGACGAACACGAGCCCGGTCGTCGCGAACACCACCGTGCTGAGCAGTGCCGCCGCGCGTCCGGCGGCGGCATGCGCGACCGCGTAGACCAGCGCGCCGCAGCCGATCATCAGCACCGCCGACGGCAGGCGCGCGGCGAACTCGTTCACGCCGAACAAAGACATGGCCGCCGCGGTCAGCCAGATCGACAGCGGTGGCTTGCCCCAGAACGGCGTGCCGTAGTCGAACTGCGGCACCAGCCAGTTGCCGGTTTCCAGCATCTTGCGCGCCATCTCGGCGTAGCGCGATTCGGAAGGATCGGGCAGCGGGTACGCGGCCAGCGTCGCGAAGCGCACGGCGACGATGATCGCGAGCAGCGACCAGAGGAACCGCTGCTGCCCGCGCGTGAGATCGAGGACTACGGGCACGGCGGTGCGCGCTCGTCCGCGGACGCAGGCGGAAGTGCGGCCGGCAGCACGCGCTGCACGAAGTAGAGCGGACGCTGCTTGACCTCCACGAACATCCGCGCCAGGTATTCGCCGATGATGCCGAGCGCCATCAGTTGGAGGCCGCCCAGGAACAGCACGAGCACGACCAGCGTCGGGTAGCCCCGGACCGGGTCGCCGTAGAGGATGGTCTTGGCGACGACGAACACGCCGTAGGCGAACGCGACGGCCGCCGTCGCCAGCCCCATATAGCTCGCGAGCTTGAGCGGCGCGGCGGAGAACGACGTGATGCCCTCGAGCGCGAAGTTCCACAGGCGCCAGTAATTCCACTTCGTGCGGCCCGCCCCGCGGCTCGCGCGGTCGTAGTCGAGCGTGCGGCTCGGAAAGCCGATCCACGCAAAGATGCCCTTCATGAACCGGCTGCGCTCGGGCAGGGCGCGGACCGCGTCGACCGCGCGCCGCGACAACAACCGGAAGTCGCCGATGTTTTCGGGAATCTCGATCGCCGCAAGCTTCCGGAGCGTGCGGTAGAACGCGTGGGCGGTGGCGCGCTTCAGCCAGCTCTCCTCGGCGCGCGACCGGCGCCGCATCAGCACGATGTCGCATCCCGCCCGCCATGCCGCCACCATCTCCGGCATCAGTTCCGGCGGGTCCTGCAGGTCGGCGTCGATGACGATCACGGCGTCGCCGTGCGCATGATCGAGCCCCGCGCTCATCGCGACCTCCTTGCCGAAATTGCGCGACAGGTCGACGACGGCGACGCGCGGATCGGCGCGATGCAGCTCGAGCAGCAGTGCAATCGTGCGATCGTGGCTGCCGTCGTTCACGTAGACGACCTCGGCTTCGGCGCGGATCGTGTCAAGCACGGCGGTCAATCGCCGATGGAACTCGGGAAGCACGTCCTCCTCGTTGAACACGGGCACGACGACCGACAGGCGCACGGGGCGCGCGGCGGCCGCTGCCGTCGGCGTGGTCGCGGTCAGAACGTCCATTGCCGGTTGGCGAGAAAGCCGAAGACGAGCACCGCCAGCGTCGCCACGACCTGCGCGAGCAGGTAATGCGCGGAAAACACCGTGAGCAGCGCCGCGAGCACCGCCGCGTTGAGCACGATGCCGGCGGCGGCGACGGCGGCAAAACGCGGCAGCGCCTGCGCATGCGCGCGGCGGCTCCCGAACGTGTAGCGGTGGTTGAGCGCGTAGTTGACCAGCGCGCCGCCGGTCGCGCCCAGCGTCGACCCGACGACGGGCGTCGCGACACCGGTCTGGACCAGCGCGATGAGCGTCGAATAGTGGACCGCGGTGCCCACCGCGCCGGCACCCGCGTAGCGGAGGAACTGCGGCGTGCGCCGTTTGCCTTCCGTCATGCCCGTCTCCGGCGCAAGCGCGCTTCCCGTCCCGGCGGCCGGGCTGACTGTGCAATGCGAGACATCACGATGTCGAGGCAACGATGCCGGCCGGGCCGGCTGTCGCAGGCGCCCGCGCCCGGGATGCAGGCACGGCGTCAGCATGCATTCTAGCGCGGACGTGGCGGCGCGCGTTTCCCGGCGCAAACAAAACGGCCGACGAGCACGTTGCCGCGCTGTCGGCCGTCATTGCGCGCGAGCGGCAGGCCGCTCGCGACGCGGCACGTTACTTCAGATGGTTGGAGACGAGCTTCGTCATCTCGAACATCGAGACCTTGCCCTTGCCCCCGAACACGGCCTTCAACTTCTCGTCGGCATTGATCAGGCGACGGTTGACGGCGTCCTGCAGCTTGTTCTTCTTGATGTAGTCCCAGATCTTCTTGGTGACTTCGGTGCGCGGCATTGGCGTGCTGCCGACGACGGCGGCCAGGACGGCCGTCGGGGTCATCGCCTTCATGAACGCCGCATTGGGCTTGCGCTTGGCCGCGGGCTTCTTCGCCGCAGGCTTCTTCGCGGCCGGCTTCTTCTTCGCCGGGGCAGCTTTCTTGGCCGCAGGTTTCTTGGCGGCCGGCTTCTTCGCCGCGGGCTTCTTTGCAGCGGGCTTCTTGGCGGCGGGCTTCTTCGCAGCTTTCTTGGCAGTAGCCATGGGTCTCCTTCCTGTCGTTTGGTGCGAGCGGACTATGCCGATCGATCTGAAGCAGTCCCTCCTGTCGCGGGATACCGCTCCATCGCGGGCGACTATACCGCATTTTCCTAGGAAGGGAATGCGGTTTAAGAGGGAAAACGCCAGTGCGGTGCGCGAGTGTTGCGCGGCGCGTACGCGCCGCGGGTCATGCGCTGCCCAGCCAGACAGTGAATCCCTGCTGCACGGCGGCGTTGGCGATGTCGACGAAGAACGCCCCAACGCGGGGCACCACGAGGAACGAGCGCGGCGACGCGCCGTGCGCTTTGGTGGCGGCGGTCATGATCGCGACGGCGGTCGGCGTGGCGCCCAGCGCCAGCCCGGCGAGCACGGTGCCGTGGCCGCCCGACAGCGCGGCGGAGCCTGCCATGCGCCCCGCGGCAGGCGGCAGCCCGAACAGGGGCATGAGGCCCACGTCGATCGCGTTCTGCAGCGCGAGGTTCACGACGGCCACCCCGGCGAGGATCGTCCGCATGGCGTCACCCGCCGCGTCAGGTATCGCCGTCCGAAGAGCACGAGGATGGCCAGAAACAGCGCGTGCCGCGCATCCAGCGGCATGCAGGGGATTCCGGCGGGTGGGGCGGCTTCCAGCCTAGCCGATCCCATTGGCAGCCAGCGCGGCGCGCGCGAGAATGGCGGCCCATCCTGGCACTCGCCGATCGGTTCGCATGCGTCGCTTCCGCGTACTCCTGTTCGCCGCCGCCGTCGTGTGCGCGGCCGGCCCCGGCCGCGCGCTGACCCTGCTCAGCGAGGAGAACCCCCCATTCAACTACGTCGAGAACGGCAAGCTCACCGGGCTGGTGACGGACCTCGTTACAGAAGCGATGAAGCGCGCGAACGTTCCGTACACGATGGAAGTGCTGCCGTGGAACCGCGCGTACATGCGCGCGCAGGCGGAGAAGGACACGTGCCTCTTCGCGACGGCGCGGCTCGAAAACCGCGAGAAGCTCTTCCTCTGGGTGGGACCGCTCGCGAACAACCTGTGGGCCGTCTACGGGCGCGGCGACTTCGCCGGCAGCGTCCGGCAATTGCCCGACCTCAAGGCGCACCGGATCGGCGGCGTCGTGAACGACGCGAAGGTCGAGTACCTGAAGGAAAACGGCGTCACGAACATCAAGCAGGTCGTGGAGGACCGGCTGAACCCGCCGCGGCTCTTCCTCCCGGCCGAGGACTCGAACCGGATCGACCTCTGGGTGACCGGCTTCTTCGGCGCGCGCGACGTGGCGCGCGCCGCCAAGGTGACGGATCTCAAGCTCGTGTTCATCCTGCGCGAGATCCCGCTGTATCTCGCGTGCAGCCCGCAGACGTCGCCCGCCGCGGTCAAGGCGCTGTCCGAGGCGTTGGACAAGATGCGCGCCGAAGGCGTGCCGGCCCGCGCGGTAGCGGAATACGAGAAGAAGTTTGCGAAGTAGCGTCGCACGCCTCGCCGCCGCGCTGCTGTTCGCGCTGCTGGCGGCGGGGGCCGCGGTCGCCCTGGCCGCGCCGTTTTCGCGCGGCGTGCTGTTCCGGATCGACGCGCCGGGCAAGCCGCCGTCATGGGTCTTGGGCACGATGCATTCGAACGACGCGCGGGTCACGCGAATCCCGGCGGTCGTGCGCGACGCGCTCTCGGGTTCGCGGAGGCTCGCGCCGGAAATCCTGCTGTCGCAGGCGGATGCGCCCGACTTCTTCGCGGCCGCGCAGTTCGACGACCAGCGGCGCCTCGCCGATCACTTCGACGCGGCAACGCTGGCGCAGATCCGCGCGGCGCTGGGCAGTGACCTCCCTCCGCCGGACGTGTTCGAGCGCCTCAAGCCCTGGGCGGTGATGATGCGGCTGGCGCAGGTGCCGGCCGGCGGCGGCGGCCCGACACTCGACGAGATCCTTGTCGCGGACGCGCGCAGCCGCCGCCTCAACGTGATCGGCCTCGAGTTGCCGGAAGAGCAGGTCGCGGCACTCGACACGATTCCGGTCGCGAGTCAGGTCGCGCTCGTGCGGTGGATGCTCGCGCATCGCGCGGAACTGCCGGCGAACCACGAGAAGACAGTGCAGGCATGGCTCGCCCGGGACCTCGCGCGCCTCGCGGCGCTGGCGGCGGCGCCGGGCCGCGCGGATCCGGCGATGGCGCCGCATTTCGGAGAGCTTGCGCAGCACGTCGTCGTCAACCGGTCGGTGCAGTTCGCGCACCGGCTCTACCTTCCGCTGCGGGGCGGAGGCGTGTTCGTCGCCGTGGGCGCGCTCCACCTGTACGGACCGGACGGACTGCTCGCGCTGATCCGCGACCAGGGCTATCGCGTGCGCCGCGTCTATTGACCGGCTCGCCGGCCGGCCGCGGCCGGGGCCGCCGCGCAATGCCGCGTCCGCGAAGGAGTAAAATCGTCAGTTGAGCTGCGACGCATGACGCACGGCCTTCCACCGGCATGACCGACCCCCACAAGCACAACCTCGCGCACCTGCGCACGGAATACATGCAGGCCGCGCTCGACGAGCGCGACGTGGAACCCGATCCGCGGCGGCAGTTCGCGCGCTGGTTCGACGCCGCGGTCGCGGCCAGGGTCCCGGAGCCCAACGCGATGACGCTTGCGACCGTCGATGCCGAAGGCCGGCCCTCGGCGCGCATCGTGCTGCTGAAGGAAGTCGACGCGACGGGCTTCACGTTCTATACGAACTATGAAAGCCGCAAGGGCCACGAGCTCGCCGCGCGCCCGCTTGCGGCGCTGCTCTTCTTCTGGCCGGAACTCGAGCGCCAGATCCGCATCGAGGGCGCGATCGAGCGCGTGGACGCGGCAATCGCCGACGCGTACTTCCGGCAGCGCCCCCGGATGTCCCGGCTCTCCGCCTGGGCGTCGCCGCAGAGCGCGCCGCTGCCCGACCGCGCGGCGCTCGAGGCGCGCTTCGCGGAAGCGGAGCGGCGATTCCCTGACGAGGAAGTCGCGCGTCCGCCGCATTGGGGCGGCTACCGGCTGCTCCCCGAATCGTTCGAGTTCTGGCAGGGACGCCGCTCGCGGCTCCACGATCGCATCCAGTACCGGCGCAACGGCGCGGATTGGCAGGTCGGGCGGCTCGCGCCGTGACGCGGCTGTACGGCCGCAATCCGCGGCTGACGGCGCTCATCGCGCTCGGGATCGCGAACCACATCGCGCTGTCCGGCAGCCGCGTCGCCGTATCGCTCTACGCCCTGCACCTCGGCGCTTCGAGCGCCGTCGTCGGCATGCTGCTCGCGCTCTACGCGCTGCTGCCGATGGTGTTCGCCGTCTCCGCGGGACGGTTGTCCGACCGCATCGGCGTGCGTCGTCCGATGCTCGTCGGCTCGATCGGGATGGTCGCGGGCGCAGCACTTCCGGCGATCGTGCCGGGGCTGCCCGCACTCTTCGTCAGCGCCGTCGTCCTGGGCGTCGCGTTCATGCTGTTCCAGGTGCCCGCGCAGAACGCCACGGGAGAAATGGGTCCGCCCGCGGAGCGATCGCACAACTTCAGCATGCTCGCGCTCGGCTATTCAATCTCCGGGTTCTGCGGGCCGCTGATTGCGGGCTTCACGATCGACCACGCCGGGTACGCGGCCGCCTTCGCCGTGCTTGCGTTGCTGCCGCTCATTCCCGTGGCCGTTCTGGCGACGGACCGCCTGCCGCTCCACGGGCCGCATCCGGCGCGCGCCTCCGCCCCGGCCGGAAGCGCGCTCGAACTGCTGCGCCTGAAGGAGCTGCGGCGGGTGTTCTTCGCGAACGTGCTGCTTGCCGCCGCCTGGGACCTGCACATGATCGTGATTCCGGTGTACGGCGCGCGGATCGGCCTCTCGGCGTCCGCGATCGGGATCATCCTCGCGTCGTTCGCAGCCGCGACGTTCATCGTGCGCTTCGCGATGCGCTGGATCGTGCGCCACGCGACCGAGCACCAGGTGCTGACCGGCGCGCTGGTGATCGCGGGCGCCGTGTACCTGCTCTTCCCTTTCTCGCACGACGCGCGGACGCTGACGCTGCTGTCGTTCTGCCTGGGCCTGGGGCTCGGCATGAGCCAGCCGATGGTGATGTCGCTGCTGCACACGCACACGCCGCCCGGCCGCATGGGCGAGGCTGCCGGCGTGCGGATGTCGCTCGTGCAGGCGATGGCCGTCGCGGTACCGCTGACCTTCGGGACGCTCGGCGCGACGATCGGGCTCACGCCGGTGTTCTGGTCGGTGGGCCTTTGCCTCGCGGGCGGCGGCCTGCTGACCAAGCGTGCTTCCTAGCGGCAGGCGACCGCCTCAGGCGGGGCGCTTCAGCCGCTCGGAGAATGACTTGCGGAACTTGGCGACCTTCGGCGCGACGACGAACATGCAGTACGGCTGCGCCGGATTGCGGTCGAAGTAGTCCTGGTGGTAGGTCTCTGCCGGGTAGAATGGCGCCGCGTCGGCGATCTCGGTCACGATCGGCGCGTCGAAGAGCTTGTTGTCCGTCAGCCGCTTCACCACGTCGCGCGCGGTCGCGCGCTGTTCCGCCGTCTGGCTGAACACGATGGACCGGTATTGCGTGCCGACGTCGTTGCCCTGCCGGTTGAGCGTGGTCGGGTCGTGGATCGTGAAGAACACCGTCAGGAGGTCGCGGAACGACAGTACGGCCGGGTCGTACGTCACGCGCACGACTTCGGCATGCCCGGTGCGTCCCGTGCAGATGTCCTCGTACGTCGGATCGGCGCGCGCGCCGCCGGCATAGCCCGACTCGACGCTGAGCACGCCGCTCAAGCCGCGGAACACGGCGTCGAGGCACCAGAAGCACCCGCCGCCCAGCACGGCGGTTTCGGTGGAGGTTGACGCGGGCGTTGGGCTGTTCATCGATGTCACTCCGGAGCGAAGGGTCGCGCGGCGCCGCAGGGGGCGCGGCTGCCATCGTACAGTCGCGGCAGCGCACCGCAAGCTTACGGCCGCCAGGCGGCGCCGGGCGCGGTCTGGGATAATGCCCGACGCGGCGAGCCAGGCCCCGATTTCGCGGCCCCGGGCTCCCGATCCCGATCCCATGGCATTCGTCGGCCCCTTCACTCTCGTGCGCCGCGTCGTCGTCCGCCTGAACAGCGTCGGCTGGACGCGCGCGGCAGGCAGCCTTGCGTTCACGACGCTGCTGGGACTGGTCCCCCTCGTGACGGTGGCGTTCGCGTTCGTCGCGCAGTTCCCGGTGTTCCAGGAGTTCCTCGGCGTGCTGGAGCGCTTTCTGCTGCGCTACATGCTGCCCGAGAACGCACGCTCGCTCGTGCAGACGTACGTCGTCGGCCTCGCGTCCGAGGCGGCGAGCCTGAAGGGCGTCTGGATCGTGTTCGTCGTCGTGACGGCCGTCCTGGTCGTCGATACCGTGGAGTCGGAAATCAACGAGATCTGGGGCATCCGCCGGAAGCGGCCGCTGATGCGCCGGGCGATCGTGTACGTCGTCGGCGTGACGGCGGGACCTGCGCTCGTCGGCGCCGCGATCACTTCGATCATGTGGCTGATCAGGCTGTCGATCTCGACGGTGCCGCTGCAGCAGGTCGCGGTTCGCGCGATCCTCGAGCCGCTGTCGTTCGTGTTTGCAACCGCCGGCTTCACGCTGCTCTACGCGGTGGTGCCCGCGCGGAAGGTCGCGTGGACGCACGCCCTCATCGGCGGCGTCCTCGCCGCCGGCGTGTTCGAGGCCACGCGTGTCGGATTCACGTGGTACGTCGCGCACTCGCCGTCCTACGAGATCCTGTATGGTGCGCTGTCCGCGGTGCCGATCTTCCTGCTGTGGATCTTCGTGTTCTGGATGATCGTGCTGGCCGGCGCCGCCGTGACGGCGTCGCTCTCCGATGCCCGGGGCGACCGGTGATGCCGCGTCCGCGGGCGTTTTCTTGCCGAATCAACGCTCGCACGCTACATTGCGGGCGTCCTTTGCGATAGGAGCATCCCCACGTGTGGTCCATCATCCAGGCAGCGGGCTGGCCTATCTGGCCGCTGATCCTCGCCTCCGTCATCGCGCTCGCGCTGATCTTCGAGCGCCTGTGGTCGCTGCGTTCAGCCGTGGTCGCGCCGCCCGGGCTCGTCGATCGCGTGCTCGTCGAATTCCGGCAATCCGGCGCGACGCCCGAGCTGCTCGCGAAGACGGCCGCGCAGGGGCCGCTCGGCCGCATCCTCGCCGCCGGCCTCGCGAACGTGAAGGCGCCGCGTCCGGTCATGAAGGAGGCAATCGAGGAGGTCGGGCGCGTGGTCACGCACGATCTGGAGCGCTTCCTCACCACGCTCGGCACGATCGCCGCGATGTCGCCGCTGCTCGGGCTCTTCGGCACGGTCGTCGGCATGATCGAGATCTTCGGGTCGCAGAGCTCGTCGGCGTCGAATCCGATCCAGCTCGCGCAGGGGATCTCGATCGCGCTCTACAACACGGCGATGGGCCTCATCGTCGCCATCCCGTCGATGATCTTCTACCGGTACTTCCGGTCGAAGGTCGACGGCCTCGTCGTCGAAATGGAGCAGCAGGCCATCAAGCTCGTCGATTTCGCGCACGGGGAACGGAAGTAGCGGGGGGCGGCGCGCGATGAACCTGCGAGGCACCCGGACCCGCGAGGATCCCGAGATCAACTTCATTCCGCTGATCGACGTGCTGCTCGTCATCCTGATCTTCCTGATGGTGACGACGACCTACCAGCGCGTCGCCGAGCTGCAGATCACGCTGCCGGAAGCCGAGGCCGACGCCGCCAAGCAGCGGCCCAAGGAGATCAACGTCGGCATCGACGCGCAGGGACGCTACGTCGTCGACCGCAACGTGTTCACGTTCACGACGGTCGGCGCGCTCGCCGACATGCTGAAGCGCACGGCGGGAGATGCGAAGGACCCGATCATCATCATCAACGCCGACGCCAACGCGACGCACCAGTCGGTGATCCACGTGATGGAGGCCGCGCGGCAGGCGGGGCTCATCCACATCACGTTCGCGACGCAGACGCCGGCCAAGTGACCGCCATGAAGTGGCGGGCCGCGCCACCGCCGATCGGCTCTTGCGCCTCCGAGTCTCGCCAATCCGATTGCACGTTGCGTCGCCCGAGCGGGCGTCCCACCCTCACGGCAACCGTCTCCCGCCGCGGCGGGAGAGCGAGTGCTCCCTCGCCCCGCTTGCGCGGAGAGGGTTGGGGTGAGGGGGCGTATCGTTCCAACGACTGACGCGCACCACGTGACACTGGCCGACCGCGTCGTTGCCGCCTGGTATACGCCGCGCGTGACGCCGCTGGCGGCACTGCTGTGGCCGTTCTCGCTCCTGTTCCGCGGCGCGGTCGCGTTCCGCCGATTCCTGTTCCGGGCGGGCGTCCTGCGCGCGCAGCGCGTGCGCGCGCCGGTCGTCGTCGTCGGCAACGTCAGCGTGGGCGGCACCGGCAAGACGCCGCTCGCGTGCGCGCTCGCGGCGGCGCTCGCGCAGCGCGGATTCCATCCCGGCATCGTCAGCCGGGGCCACGGGGGCAGCGCCGCTGCCGCGCGGGCGGTCATGGCGGACGACGACCCTGCTGTCGTCGGCGACGAGCCGCTGATCTTCTCGGCGGCGGGCTTCCCCGTCTGGATCGGCCGCGATCGCGTCGCGGCGGCGCGCGGACTTCTCGACAGCGTGCCGTCGTGCGATGTCGTGATCAGCGACGACGGTCTGCAGCACTATCGGCTCGCGCGCGACGTGGAGATCGTCGCCGTCGACGCGGCGCGTGGCTTCGGCAACGGCTTCATGCTGCCCGCCGGCCCGCTGCGCGAGCCCGCCTCGCGGCTCGACGAAGTGGACGCGATCGTGCGCCTCGTCGCGCACCGGTCCGCTCATACCGGCGCGCGCGATGGCCGCGACACGGAGGTGACGCATGCGCCGCAGCCATGGCGCAACGTCGCCGCGGGCGCGCGGGTGGCCGACCCCGCGGAGTGGCACGGGCGCGAGGTGCACGCGGTCGCCGGCATTGCCCATCCCGAGCGCTTCTTCGCGCTCGTTCGTGCGCAGGGGATCGCGGCGGTCGAACATCCGTTGCCGGACCACCACGCGTATCGGGCGGCCGATCTTGCGTTTCCCGCGGCGGCGGCGATCCTGATGACGCAGAAGGACGCGGTAAAATGCGCGGGACTGGCCGACGAGCGCTGCTGGTACCTGCCGGTGTCGGCAACGCTCGATCCCGCGCTGGTCGCCCTCGTGGAGAACAAGATCCGTGGATCCGAAACTGCTTGAGATGCTCGTGTGCCCGGTCACCAAGGGACCGCTCACCTACGACCGCGAGAAGCAGGAACTCGTGTCGAAGTCGGCGCGGCTCGCCTATCCGATCCGCGACGGCATTCCGGTGATGCTCGAGGAAGAGGCGCGCCGCCTGACTCCGGAGTAAAAGGGGCCAGGCTCGAATTCCTGGCGGCCTGCGCACGCAGACGAGTGCGGAGAGGAATTCGAGCCTGGCCCCTTTTGCGCTGATTTCGCCATGTCGTTCACCGTCCTGATTCCGGCACGCTACGCGTCCACGCGACTGCCTGGAAAGCCGCTCGCCGACATCGCAGGCAAGCCGATGATCGTGCGCGTGGCGGAGCGTGCGCAGGGCAGCGGCGCCACGCGCGTCGTCGTCGCGACGGACGACGCGCGGGTCGAGGCCGCGGTCGCCGCCCACGGCATCGCCGTATGCATGACGCGCGCCGATCACCCGACCGGCACCGACCGGCTCGCCGAGGCCGCCGCCGCGCTCGGCCTGGCCGACGACGACATCGTCGTGAACGTGCAGGGCGACGAGCCGCTGCTCGACCCGGCGCTCATGCGGCGGATGGCGGCGGTGCTCGAGGCGCGGCCCGACGCGGCGATCGCGACCGCCTGCCATCCGATCGACGACGTCGCCGAGGCGTTCAACCCGAACGTCGTCAAGGTCGTGCTGGACGCCAGGGGGTACGCGCTCTACTTCAGCCGCGCGACGATTCCGTGGGCGCGCGACGCTTTTGCGGCTTCGACGGACGCGCTGCCGGGCGGCCTGCCGCTCTATCGCCATTACGGGCTCTACGCGTATCGCGCGGCGTTCCTGCAGGCGTTTCCGCGGCTTGCTCCCGCGCCGATCGAGCGGTTCGAGGCGCTCGAGCAGTTGCGCGCGCTGTGGCACGGCTACCGCATCGCCGTCGAGATCACGCACGGCACTCCGGCGCCGGGCATCGACACGCCCGAGGATCTCGCGCGCGTGCGCGCGCTGTACGCGGCGGGTGCGGCAATGTAAGAGGGGCCAAGCTCGAATCTCTCGGCGGCCTCTGCCTCGGGGAGTGAGCGGACGGAAATTCGCGCCGGGGCCGCTCGCACTTGCCCCACCCCACGATAACGGCGAGAATCGACGAGACCACGAAGCGGCATGTCCGACAGGCCGGGCCGCACCGGCCAAAGCGCTTCGCCTCGACCATCCTTCCACGCGAGTCACGACCATGCGACTGATTCTGCTCGGCCCGCCCGGCGCGGGTAAGGGTACCCAGGCCACGTTCATCGCGGAGGCGTTCGGGATCCCGCAGATCTCCACGGGCGACATGCTGCGCGCGGCCTTCAAGGCAGGCACGCCGCTGGGGCTCGCGGCGAAGAAAGTGATCGACACGGGCGGACTCGTGTCCGACGACATCATCATCGGGCTCGTGCGCGAGCGGTTGAAGTCACCCGACTGCGCGAATGGCTACCTGTTCGACGGCGTCCCGCGGACGATCCCGCAGGCCGAGGCGATGAAGAACGCCGGTGTAGCCATCGACTACGTACTGGAGATCGACGTGCCGGATTCGGCGATCGTCGAGCGGATGAGCGGACGCCGCGTGCACGTCGCGTCCGGGCGCACGTATCACGTGAAGTTCAACCCTCCGAAGGTCGCGGGCAAGGACGACGTGACCGGCGAGGACCTGATCCAGCGCGACGACGACAAGGAGGAGACGGTGACCAACCGCCTCTCGATCTATCACGCGCAGACGAAGCCGCTGGTCGCGTACTACGAAAAATGGGCGGCGTCCGGTGAGCCGGGCGCGCCGAAGCACCGCATGGTCAACGGCCTCGCGAGCGTCGACGCCGTGCGCTCGGCAGTCCTTGCCGCCCTCCAACCCTGAACTCGCGCATTCCCAATTCATCATGGCCCGACGCAACGCGTTCTACGCACAATCCGGCGGCGTGACCGCCGTTATCAACGCCAGCGCCGCCGGCGTGATCGAAACCGCACGCAAGCACCGCGACCGGATCGGCAAGGTGTATGCCGGGCGCAACGGCATCATCGGCGCGCTGACCGAGGACCTGATCGACACGAGCCGCGAGTCGGCACGGACGATCGCGGCGCTGCGCTACACGCCCGCCGGGGCGTTCGGCTCGTGCCGCTACAAGCTGAAGGGCCTCGACGAGAACCGCGCGCAATACGAGCGGCTGATCGACGTGTTCCGTGCCCACGACATCGGCTACTTCTTCTACAACGGCGGGAACGACTCTGCTGACACGTGCCTCAAGGTGTCGCAGATCGCGGAACGCCTCGGCTATCCGCTGCACGCGATCCACGTGCCGAAGACCGTGGACAACGACCTCGCCGTCACCGACAACTGTCCCGGCTTCGGGTCCGTCGCGAAGTACGTCGCGACGTCGATGCGGGAGGCGGCCTTCGACGTCGCGTCGATGGCCAAGACGTCGACCAAGGTGTTCGTGCTCGAAGTGATGGGTCGGCACGCCGGCTGGATCACCGCGGCAGTGGGCATGGCCGACGACGCGGCCACGCCGATTCCGCTGGTGCTGCTGTTCCCCGAGATTCCGTTCGACGAAGCGCGGTTCGTGGCCGCCGTAGACGCGAAGGTGAAGGCGTTCGGCTACTGCTGCGTCGGCGTGTCGGAGGGACTGTCGAACGCCGAGGGCAAGCTGATGGCCGAGGTCGGCACGCGCGACGCCTTCGGCCACGCGCAGTTAGGCGGCGTCGGTCCGCTGATCGCGTCGCTCGTGAAGGACAAGCTTGCGTACAAGTACCACTGGGCCGTGGCCGACTACCTGCAGCGCGCCGCGCGGCACCTGGCGTCGAAGACCGACGTGCTGCAATCGTACGCGGTGGGCAGGGCGGCCGTGGAGATGGCGCTCAAGGGCCGCAACGCGGTGATGCCCGCGATCACGCGCGTGGCCGACAAGCCCTACCGTTGGAAGATCACCGAGGCGCCGCTCGTGACCGTCGCCAACGTCGAGAAGATGCTGCCGCGCGACTTCATCGCGAAGGACGGCTACGGCATCACGGCGAAGGCGCGCGCCTATCTCGGCCCGCTGATGAAGGGCGAGGATCCGCCGCCGTTCAAGGATGGGTTGCCGCAGTACGTACGATTGAAGAACGTCGCGGTCGCGAAGAAGCTGGGCACGCCGTTCAAGGTCTGATTGCTCGCGCAGGCCCCGCCCACTGCGCGCAGGAGAACCCCTTGGCCCACCACATCGACTACTACTTCGCGCCCATTTCGCCGTGGATGTACCTCGGCCACGAGCGCTTGGTCGCGCTCGCGCGGAAGCACGGCGCGACGATCGCCGTGAAGCCCATGAACCTGGGCGAGGTGTTCCCGGTGTCGGGCGGCCTGCCGCTGTCGAAGCGGGCGCCGCAGCGGCAGGCGTACCGGCTGGTCGAGCTGAAGCGCTGGTCGGAATTCCTGAACATTCCGCTCAACCTCCATCCGAAGTTCTTTCCGGCCAACGGCGATCCTGCCGCATGCTGGATCCTCGCCGCGGCCGAACTCGGCACGGAACAGGCGCTCGCGCTGACGGGCGCAGTCGGCCGCGCCGTGTGGGCGCAGGACCGGGACATCGCGGATGCGGCGACGCTGGCGGCGATCGCCGGCGAATGCGGACTGGACGCCGCGAGGCTCGCCGCGCGGGGCGGATCCCCTGACATGTCAGCGCGTTATGCCGCATTGACGCAGGAGGCCATTGCGCGCGGCGTGTTCGGCGCGCCGACCTACGTCGTCGACGACGAATTGTTCTGGGGTCAGGACCGACTCGACTTCCTGGCCCGCAAACTGGCAAAATAGCGCGTTTTCTCCGGTCGGGACCCCCCGGCCGGCAGGGCAAGGGGGAATTCAAGTCCGGACGCACGACCCGCATTTGACCGGGCCGGCGACCGGACGCGCGACGGACGCCCGAACGAAGGCGGCCGAGCGATCCACTGACAGCCACATTCAACGGGAGCTCATCCAGCCATGTCCACAGGACTCATCTTCGCGCTCGTGTGCGCGGTGGCGGCAATCGTCTACGGCGTCGTCTCGATCAACTGGATCCTCGCCAAGCCGGCGGGCAATCCGCGGATGCAGGAAATCGCCGCGGCCATCCAGGCAGGCGCCAAGGCGTACCTCAACCGGCAGTACACGACGATCGCCATCGTCGGCGCCATTCTGTTCGTGATCATCTGGTGGGCGCTCGGCGGCCGCACCGCGGGCGGGTTCGCGTTGGGCGCGATCCTCTCCGGCCTCACCGGGTACATCGGGATGAACGTGTCGGTGCGCTCCAACGTGCGCACGGCCGAAGCGGCCCGCACCGGCCTGAACGAGGCGCTCGCCGTCGCGTTCCGCGGCGGCGCGATCACCGGCATGCTCGTCGTCGGCCTCGCGCTGCTCGGCGTGACGGGCTTCTACTGGTTCCTGACCGGATCGGCGACGTGGTCGCCCAATCCGACCAAGGACAGCCTGCACCACATCATCCAGCCGCTCGTCGGCTTGGCGTTCGGCGGCTCGCTGATCTCGATCTTTGCGCGTCTGGGCGGCGGCATCTTCACCAAGGGCGCGGACGTCGGCGCGGACCTCGTCGGCAAGGTCGAGGCCGGAATCCCCGAGGACGACCCGCGCAACCCCGCGGTGATCGCGGACAACGTGGGCGACAACGTCGGCGACTGCGCGGGCATGGCGGCCGACCTCTTCGAGACCTACGCGGTGACGATCGTCGCGACGATGCTGCTGGGCGCGCTGCTGCTGCCCACGGTCGCCGAGGCGGCGGTGCTCTACCCGCTGGTGCTGGGCGGCTTCTCGATCCTCGCGTCGATCGTCGGCTGTTACTTCGTCAAGGCCACGCCCGGCGGCAAGATCATGAACGCGCTGTACAAGGGGCTCGCGGTCGCCGGCATCCTCTCGGCGATCGGCTTCTGGTTCATCACCGACCGCATGACGGGCAGCTTCGCCGCCGCCGATCCGCAGCTGACGCCGCTGCGCCTGTTCGGCACGGCGATCGTCGGTCTCGTGCTGACCGCGCTGATGGTCATCATCACCGAGTACTACACCGGCACGGAATTCAAGCCGGTCAGGCACGTGGCGGAAGCGTCGACGACGGGCCACGGCACCAACATCATCGCGGGCCTCGGCGTGTCGATGCGGGCGACCGCATGGCCGGTGCTGGCCGTCTGCGCGGCGATTCTCGCGTCGTTCTGGCTCGCGGGCCTCTACGGCATCGCGATCGCCGCCACGGCAATGCTCTCGATGACGGGCATCATCGTCGCGCTCGACGCCTATGGCCCGATCACCGACAACGCCGGCGGCATCGCGGAGATGGCGGAGCTGCCAGACTCGGTGCGCGCAATCACGGACCCGCTCGACGCGGTCGGCAACACGACCAAGGCGGTCACCAAGGGCTACGCGATCGGCTCCGCCGGTCTCGCCGCGCTGGTGCTCTTCGCCGACTACACGCACGCGCTCGACACGGCGGGCATCAGCCAGACGTTCGACCTGTCGAACCACATGGTGATCGTCGGTCTCTTCATCGGCGGCCT
>Ga0209253_10000982_pt1 | contig 24994 bp, 25 predicted proteins | sample FrelakmetBRP12BR_FD_187145 | JGI IMG/M metagenome (GOLD analysis project Ga0209253, IMG submission 187145) | Freshwater lake sediment microbial communities from the University of Notre Dame, USA, for methane emissions studies - BRP12 BR (SPAdes)... | ecosystem: Environmental > Aquatic >...
CGCGCGAAGTATGGAAAGGGCATTCGAACGAGCTTTCGGCGCTCAACTGCGACGCCTTCAAGATCAGGGAGTATCTGCTTTCCGCGCTGGGTCAGGCAGGTGGTCTGTGTCCGCGCATCCAGGCCAGCCTGAAGAGCCCCGCACCCGGCGGCTACAAGCTAGACACGATCGCTGCCCACGAATTCCTGACCGAGAAGGCGTGGGCGTTGGAGCAGGCGGGCTTCGGTGTCATGCTTCCAGCATGGTGGACAAGCAAGGGCACCAAGTCTCGCCTGGCTGCCCGCGCGTCCGTGAAAAGCCCAAAGATGCAAGGTGCGAGCGGCCTTACCCTCGACGCGTTGCTGCGCTTCAGCTGGGAGATCGCTCTGGGTAATACCCCGCTCACGCTGAAGGAGCTCGAGCAACTCGCCCGGGTCAAGGTGCCACTGGTGAGGATACGCGGCCAGTGGGTGCAGTTGAGCGCAGAGGAGATCCAGGCTGCCATCGACCTCCGGAAGAGGCAAGCGAAACGCGAGGTGCGCTTGCGCGATCTGATCCAGATGGCCCTGAGCGCGGTGCCAGCCAGCGGCGGCATCGAATTCGCGGGCGTTCGTGCCGACGGATGGATCGGGGAGCTGCTCGCGCAGCTCGAAGGCCGCGTCCCCTTCGAGGAGCTCGGCGTGCCGAACGGGTTCCAGGGAAGTTTGCGTCCGTACCAGGTGCGCGGCTTCTCATGGCTGGCGTTCCTGCGCCGCTGGGGTCTGGGTGCCTGCCTTGCCGACGACATGGGGTTGGGCAAGACAATTCAGGTACTCGCCCTGGTGCAGCGCGAGTGGGAGGCGGGACGCCGCGCGCCTTCGCTGCTCATCGCTCCGACCTCGGTGACGGGTAACTGGCAGAAGGAGGCGGCGCGCTTTACCCCAGAACTGCCCGTGCTGGTGCACCACGGGACAGAGCGAAAGAAGGGTGCTGCATTCGCTGAAGCGGCCACGCAGCACGCACTGGTCGTCTCAAGCTATGCACTGCTGACCCGCGACATCGAGCTGTTCAAGGCTGTGCCGTGGCAGACCATCGTCCTCGACGAGGCGCAGAACATCAAGAATCCGGAGACGAAGCAGGCCAAGACCGCGCGGTCACTCGCGGGCGATTGCCGCATCGCATTGACGGGAACTCCGGTGGAAAACAACGTGGGCGATTTGTGGTCGATCATGGAGTTTCTCAACCCGGGATTCCTGGGATCGCAGAACGCATTCAAGCGGCGCTTCTTCCTGCCTATCCAGGTCGACCGCGACCCCCAGGCCCTCGATCGTCTCAAGCGGCTGACCAGCCCCTTCATTCTTCGCCGTCTCAAGTCCGACCGGCGCATCATCGCGGATCTGCCCGAGAAGATGGAAATGAAAGTGTTCTGTCCGCTCACGCGCGAGCAGGCGACGCTCTATGCCGTAGTGGTGAAGGACGCGAGCGACGCGATCGATCAGGCCGAAGGCATCCAGCGGAAGGGGTTGGTACTGGCTACGCTGACGAAGCTGAAGCAGGTGTGCAATCATCCAGCGCACTTTCTCGGCGATAACTCAGCGATTCCGAATCGATCCGGCAAGCTTGCCCGCCTCACTGAAATGCTCGAGGAGGTGCTTGCGGAAGGCGATCGCGCCCTCGTGTTTACCCAGTTCACCGAGATGGGCGACCTCCTCCGCCGACACCTGCAGGAGACGTTTGCGCGCGAGGTCTTGTTCCTGCACGGCGGCGTGGCGAAGAACGCGCGGGATCACATGGTGGAGCGCTTTCAGAAGGATAAAGAGGCGCCACCTATCTTTCTCTTGTCGCTCAAGGCCGGCGGTACGGGCTTGAACCTCACGCGTGCCAATCACGTTTTTCACTTCGACCGCTGGTGGAATCCTGCCGTCGAGAACCAGGCCACCGACCGCGCCTTTCGCATCGGCCAGACCAGGCATGTCCAGGTGCACAAGTTCGTCTGTCAGGGCACTCTTGAGGAGCGCATCGACGAGATGATCGAGCGCAAGAAGGACCTAGCCGCCACCGTGGTCAGCACTGGTGAAGGCTGGCTGACTGAACTTTCAAGCGCGGAGCTGAGCGATCTGTTCGCCTTGCGGGCGGAGGCGGTGCAAGAATGACGGCAATATGAAGGTGCAACGTCGAGCCGCACGGAGTGGGGCCAAGACGGGTGCCGCCTCTCCCACGAGGCTTTGCAGATCCCCCCGGAACTTCTCCCTGCCGTGCATAATGTGATCCTGTTCGACGGCGCAGCCACGGGACCTGAACCTGCACACGCCGTCCTGAGTGCATGACAAAATCTTGACGAGGTACACGATGTCCCGGCGAGACTTTCCCCGCTTCAGGCCCTCCGTTCCGCGCGCGGCATCCGGCGGAATCAAAGCCCAATCCAGGCAAGGTGACTTCGGCAAGAACTGGTGGGCCAAGAAATGGATCTCCGTGCTCGAAGGCTTCCATCTGGGCGCCCGCCTGAACCGGGGCCGTTCCTATGCGCGGCGGGGACAGGTGGTCGACATGCAAGTCGCGAGTGGCGTCATCACCGCTAACGTGCAGGGCTCCCGGCCGCGACCCTATAGAGTCGAGATACGCGTGAAGACGCTGCCGGAGTCCGCCCAAACCAGGCTCGGAAGCGCCCTGTCGCGGCAAGCCCTGTTCGTGGCCAAGCTGCTCGCTGGCGAAATGCCGCAGGATATCGAACAGGCGCTCCGCGGGACGGGCGTTTCGCTCTTTCCGGAGCAGCTCGACGATCTGCAAACTCAATGCTCCTGCCCTGACTGGTCGAATCCGTGCAAGCATATCGCCGCTGTCTACTACCTGATGGGCGAGGAATTCGACCGCGATCCGTTTCTTCTCTTCAAGCTGCGCGGAATCGATCGTGCTAAGCTCACCGCGCTCATCGGTGGGCAGGTGCAGCCCCCCAAGCGGCGCAGGCGCCGCAAATCGCGGGGCATGCGTCCGGCGATGCCGCCGGTCTCGGAGCCGATCAACCCGTCTGCTGGAGCATTCTGGGACGGGGCTGCGTTGCCACCGGGATGGCTCGGCGAAATCAGAACCCCGCCCCTGCCCGCCGCCTTGTTGAAACGACTGGGGAACTTTCCTCTATGGCGAGGCAACGAGCACATTCTCGACGCACTCACGCCGATTTACATCCGCGCCTCGAAACGCGCCGAAGAGACAGTTCTGCAGACGCATAATGGCGACGCGAACCCGTCCGCGTGAGCACGTGTAGCGGGCGCGGAATGTGACCAGTCTCCTGGAGGAGCCAATGCCCAGACCCGTGCGCAAAGCTCGTTACACCCTGATCACCGGCGAATACTACATTTTGTATCCGGACCTGCCGCGCAACGGTCCACAGCCGGATGGGGACACCATCAACTTCCTTCCCGACAACGAAGACATCGTGCAGAACCTGCCACGCTTCAGCGGTCGAGGGCCCGACCGCAAGCATCTCGGCACGTTCAGCGTGCGCTTCGAGGGCATCGACGCGCTCGAAACCCATTTCATGAACCGGCATCAGAACCTGGCGTTCGCCGAGCGCGCCAGGAATCGCATGCTGGAGCTCATGGGCTTCGGGCGCGTCGAGTTCTGGCCTCGGCAGCCCAACAACGTCCAAAGTGCTGAACATCACCCTGTGCGCGGTTACCTGATCGCGAACGGCATCGAGAGCAACGGCCGCTTACTGGGATTGGTCTATCCCGGTGATCCCGGCGGTGACGTGCCCGATGGCGGACCGATATTCGTCGGGACAGACAGGCTCGAAGCGAGCGTCAACGTCCAGCTTGTTCGAGAGGGGCTCGCCTACGCTGAGCTGTACGGCACGATGCCACTCGACCTGATCCGACGAACGCGGAAGCTCGTCAAGGGCGCGCGTCATGCAGGGGAGGGGTTCTGGCGCAGCGAAAGTGTCGGCCGCAAGGGTCGCAAACAACTGAAAGGACTCGGCGAGCTGCCGGAATTAGTGATGTTTCCCAAGCTTTACCGCCGTCTCGTCAAGTACTTCCTGGATGGATACGAAGGTCTTTCCGACTTCGACACTTGGATTCGCGCCGACCCGGTCGCGCGCGACGACCGCGCGCTTCTGCCCGACGGCGAGATGGGGAACTTGCACGATCTTTATGACGTCAGCCCGCGGGGCATAAAACTGCGGTACCAGCCGGAAGACTTGATGTTCGAACCGGATCCGCAGTGATTGAACGTATCAGCTCTGGAGGTCTCGTCACGCGCCCCACCGAAGGGCCACAGAAGTAGGTTCGCACCCCGATGACCGAGCTCCTGGAATCCGATCCCATCTACATGCGGGCAGCGCTCGCGTTGGCCAAGTCCGCCCAGAGCCTCGGCGAGGTGCCAGTGGGGGCGGTGATCGTCAAGGAAGGAGAGATCATCGGACGCGGATTCAACGCGCCGATCGCCTCGTTTGACCCGACCGCCCATGCCGAGGTCAGGGCGATCCGTGAGGCCGCAGCCTACCTCGGAAACTATCGGCTGACCGACTGCACGCTGTACGTGACGCTCGAACCCTGCGCGATGTGCGTCGGGGCGATCTTTCACGCTCGCATCAGCCGGATCGTTTTTGGGGCGTCCGATCCGAAGACGGGTGCCTGCGGCAGCGTGATCGATCTTTTCGCGCAGGAGCGGCTGAATCATCACGCCACGGTAGCGGGTGGACTTCTTGCTGAAGATTGCAGCGCCATGCTAAAGCGCTTCTTCGCAGCGAGGCGCGCGGCGGAATGAACCAGTAATGATCCGAATCGATGTGGCATCCCAGACGCTCGACCTTCTCGACGCAGAAGGGCGCGTGAAGCATCGCTATCCGGTATCCACCGGGGCGCGCGGCGTGGGCGAGAAGAACGGCAGCTACTGCACGCCCCGTGGCCGCCACGTCATCCGCGCCAAGATCGGTGCCAGCCAGCCCGCCGGTGCGGTGTTCGTACAGCGCCGGCCCACAGGCGAGATCTACGGCCCGGAACTCGCCGCCCGCTTTCCCGGTCGCGACTGGATTCTCACCCGCATCCTGTGGCTGTCGGGTTGTGAGCCGGGGTTCAATCGGCTGGGCGACGTCGATACGATGCGCCGCTGCATCTACATCCATGGCACGCCGGACGACGTTCCGTTGGGACAGCCCGGCTCCAAGGGGTGCGTGCGGATGGGTAATGCTAACATCATCGACCTCTTCGATCGCGTGGCGGTCGGTACTCCGGTCGAGATCATCGCACCCGCGGTGAGCGGGTAAACGCGCGGATTCGTTCCGCGTTCGGTCGCTCGACTACGCCGCGCTCGGTGATGAGCGCGGTGACGAGCTCTGCCGGGGTAACGTCGAAAGCAGGATTGCGCACGGCGATTCCATGCGGTGCCCAGCGCAGCTCCCCGAAACCCGTGACCTCCACCGCGGCTCGCTCCTCGATCGGTATCTCCCCACCGCTCGCCAGGTCAAGGTCGAGGGTCGACAGCGGGCACGCGACGTAGAAGGGTATGCCATGCCGCTGTGCGAGGACTGCGAGCGGATAGGTGCCGATCTTGTTGGCAGCGTCGCCGTTGCCCGCCACCCGGTCGGTGCCGACGATCACGGCATCGACTTCGCCGCGGCTCATCAAGTAACCGGCCGCAACGTCCGCGATTAGGGTGGTCGGAATCCCCTCTTCCACCAGCTCCCATGCGGTGAGGCGGGCACCCTGCAGCAACGGGCGCGTCTCGTCGACGAATACGCTCACATGCTTCCCGGCCTCCACTGCCGAACGGATGACGCCGAGCGCGGTGCCGTGTCCTGCGGTAGCGAGCGCCCCTGCATTGCAGTGGGTGAGTACCCGTGCGTCATCGTTCAACAGCGCCGCGCCATGCGCGCCGAGCGCACGATTAGCCGCTACGTCTTCGTCGCGGATCGCGTGAGCATCAGCGAGCAACGCAGCGGCGATTGCGGTTGGAGGGCCGGATGCGGCGGCAACCAGACGCTGATCGATGCGCCGAATAGCCCAGAACAAGTTCACCGCGGTCGGCCGGCTCGCGGCGAGCAGTGCCGAAGCCTGCTCCATCGCCGCAAGGAAATCGGGCAAGGGAAGCGATTGCAGGCGCTGCGCTTCGACCGCAAGGCCGTAGGCAGCGGTACACCCGATGGCCGGTGCGCCCCGCACCACCATGCTCCGGATCGCGTCCGCCGTTTCAGCAGCAGAGGTGCAGCGCATATACTCGAAGCGAAGCGGCAGCGCTCGCTGGTCGATGAGCTCCAGGGCGCCATCACGCCAGCGCAGCGTCTCCACCTTGAGCGCCATGGCGTGCGTCAGCCTCTGAGCGGCACGGTCGCCCGACTGTGTTCGACGCGGCCTCCGACCGGAGACAGCGCCAGGAGCGCCGCGCTCTGTTCCGCGACCGATCGCTCGTCTGGGGAGGTCACGAGGAGATCGAGCCCCCCGAACGCGAAGACCAGATCATCCAGGAAAACATCCCACGCAGCCCGCGTCGCGTCCGCCATGGGGAAGCCGCGCAGCGTCTCACCGGCATCGACGGTGGGTGCTTCCCAGTGTCCTGCGACGGCAACGGCACAGCCCTCCCGGAAAAGACGGATAACCCGCTCCGGGTCTTGCGCCGCTGCCGTGGCCGTGAACGCGGCGACGTGACCGCGGAAGGGTTTGCTTGAGGCGGCAAGGCGGCGCTCTCGCACCTCGAATCCACTGTAATCCAGTTCCGCCCGCGCCATGAGCGGGGCGGGCGCCGCCCGGTAGCGGTCGTGGGACTGGGCGCGCACCATGACCTCCATGTCGTGCCGGAAAATCTCCGCAGCGATCTGCGCATAATGCGCGCTGACACCGAGGGCACACACGCCGATCCTGGGACGCACGACGATGCGCGGCGTCGGGTCGAGCCGTTCGGCCGCCGTCGAACCGAGCGCAGCAGCGAGATAGGCGCGGTAATCGGCGACGTAGCAATCGAGGTCATCGTGGAGCAGGGGCACCCGGCGACCGAAGATGACATGCTGCGGCGTGGCAGGACCCTGGCCGCACAGTTCCGGAAGATCCGCCCGACCGGCGAAGTGCAGCGCAAATGGATCGCGTGTAACCTTCATGACAAGCGGGAAACCGGCTGCCAGGCTCAGTTTTCTGCGGATACTCGCAAGCTCGATCCGATCCGCGAGCGGATCGGTGATGGCAGCCGCGGGCAGCTCCCAGGCACCCCGCGCCTCGAGGTAAGCCTCGGCCATCTCGACCAGTCGGATCATGTTTTCGTAGGATTCGCGCGCGGTATCAGCGAACGCCACCGCGCCGTGAAACTGCAGGATGAGGCCGATGGTGCGATCCGTGGCGCGATTCCGAAACGTCTCCGCGCATGCCTTCGCCAAACCGGAGCCGGAGTGCAGATACCCAACCGTCGGCGCGAGATCGCCGTACAGATCAGCAAGAATGCGTTCGCCGTGCTCTGTGTTGGCCACAGCGAGGATGGCATCCGCATGCGTATGCTCGACGTATCGCGCGGGCAGCGCGGCGTGCAGCAGCGACTCAACCGAGGGTTTCGGCGCCGGGCGCCGGGCGATCAGTTCATCGAGCCGCGCAAACATGTCTCCCGCCTCGAGCTCATCGCCCTCGAGCAGCGACCGGACCTCCCGCAGGCGCAAGGGGGTGAAGTCGGACGGACTGACCGTAGCGAGATCACTGCCGCTTCCCTTCACGTACAGGATCTCCTCGCCACCCGCGAAGGATGCATCCGTAATCTTGACGGAGGTATTTCCGCCGCCATGCAGAACGAGGTACGGATCTGCGCCCAGCAGTCGCGATGTGTGGCTCCGGAGGGCGAGCACGTCTGTGTACCGTCCCGCGTCGTCGGGGTTCCAGCGGCTTGGCAACCCATTCTCCTGGGATAACGAGCATGAATTATACTGCCGCGAAGCCCTTGATCGGCGGTCACCACTTGAATGACCGGAGACTTTTCGATGCGGCTTCAGAGCGGCTGCCCAAAGGGAGCGCAGGCACCCCTTGACAAGGTGAACCGATAGATCACGTCGGTTTCGGCGCCCGTGCTGTGGTTGAAAGTGCGCTCGATGAACGTGACGCGCCCGGTCCGGCCGACAAGGAGCACGGTCGAACATCGCGTGCCATAGGCGGGAGAGGCGATGAAGACCGGGGAGAGGCACCGCTCCCATTCCAGACTCACTCCCGTGCTGGGCAGTTCTGCGTCCTCCGGGCGGGCTCGGTCTGCCAGCAGCGCAAGAATTCCCGCCACGAGCGGCTCCTGCGGGCGATCGAGCAAAGCGGCAAGCGCCGCCTTCGCCCGCTCGACCTTCGGCCACGGAGTGTCCAGGAAAGCGTTGCTCAAGCCATGCACGCCGCTTGCCACCGGCTGAGGGTCACCGCCCCGATTGGAAAAATAGCAAAGCGTATGTGCATCGCCGGTGAGGAGGCTGAATCCATCGTAAGCATCGCGCTTGGCCGCCACGTCGGCGAGATAGGCCGCAGGTGCCCGATCGTCAGTGAGGAACCCCGCGACGAGCAGTCCGCGGGAGCGCGCCTGCGAAGATCCGCTGCTTCCCTGGCGGTAGTTCGTGACTGCGGCGACGCGGCCCCTAGACGTGATGCCCAGCCACGTGCCGCCCTTCCTGAGATCCCGCCCGGCGAGCAGGTACGGGTGATCGGTCCAAAACGCGGCGACCTCAGCCGGGCGGTCGAGAAACTCATCTCGGTTTGCCCCAAGGATGAGGGGGAAATCGGGATGAGTCCGCCAAGCGAATACGATCAGGCACATTCCGGCGCCGCACCGCGAGCGTTGTCAGGGGACGGCGTACGGGAGCGGCTGGATCTCGAGCACCGGTCCCTCGAGCGAACCCAGATGGACGGGCTCGGAGCCCACGCTCGATGTCTGGATCACGGCGAGGAGATCAAACCCGCCGTCCGGCGCCGGGACAGCATTCACCACTGTCCCGCTCGACTGCCCCTCGAGATCGCGGCTGTAGAGCTCATTCCCGGGTGCTGGAGCGAGATCTCCGCCGACATGGGCAAGATACATCCGCCGCTTGAGCTTGCCGAGATACTGCGTGCGAGCCACGATCTCCTGACCGGGATAGCACCCCTTCTGAAAGCTCACGCCGCCGATGACCTCGAGGTTGACCATTTGGGGTACAAACTGGTCCTGGGTGGCTCGCGTTATGACCGGGATGCCGGCGCGGATCTCCAGCCAGTTCCAGACGGGGGTGCCCACAGGACGGGTCTGCAACGTGAGCAACTTCCACAGTCCGCGCGCCCGGTCGAGTTCTGCGACGATCTCGAATCGATCGCCGGGCAACCGGATCACGTGTTCGGTATCACTGTGCTCAACCGCGAGCGCGCACTGGGGTGCCTTCCCGAGCGTGGAGGCAACGAGAGCCGCCGCGCCTGCACCCGCGACCCCGATTCGAACGAACGCATCGGTGGTATCCGCGAGCTGCACCTTCGATCGCAGCACGAACATCGACAGGCGCTTACGAAGCGGGTCGACGAGCTCGTGCGGCAGTTGCAGCGCCACGGACCCGCGAGTCTGGTAGACCAGGAAGCTCGCCAGCATTCGGCCCTTGGGGGTGTTGTAGCTGCTGAACTGGGCCCGGTCGGGCTTGAGCTCCCTCAAGTCGCTGGACAGTTGACCCTGGAGGAATGCCCCCACGTCGGCACCCGTCGCGGCAATCGTTCCCAGGTGCGACAGGTCGCAGACGATCGCTGTGTCGCGGGCGGCACGCAGCTCGCCGGCGGGATCACCGAAGTGCTCGACGCGGTGACTCACCACCGTGGCGCCACCCGCTGCAAGTTCCGCTAGCCATTCCTGTCCCGGGCTGGGGTGCACGTAAGTGGGTTCCACGCGTCGGGATTCTATCGAGAAATGCATGCGCCGGTCTGTTAGATTCCCGGTCATGCAACGGTGGTATCTCGGCCCCCGCAAGCGCTTTGGAAGGATGAGCGCCGCGTGGCAAGTCTCGTGAAGTCCCGGTTACGGATCCGGGTCGGACGATCGCGACAGCTCGCGGGCGCCTTGTTCGGGGTGCACTTCGCCGCCGCAGCGGGGGTGCTGGCGAGCGAGCTCCCCACTGCAGCTTCCGTCGCGCTCCTGTGCATGCTCTTGGCAAACCTCGCCTACCACCTCCGCCGCTACGCATGGCTCACCAGCTCCTCTTCGGTCGTGGGTGTCGAGCTGTCTGAGAGGCTGGAGGTCGATATCGAGGATCGGGCGGGGCGCCGTTTGACCGGCACGGTCCTCGGGACCACGTTCGTGGCACCGTGGCTGATCGTGCTAAACATGAAGCTGGAGGGAAGCCGTCTCCCCCGCACGCTGGTGCTCATGCCCGACGCCACCGATAACGCGAGCTTTCGAGCGGCCCGCGTGTGGTTACGTTGGCGAAAAGCCGACGTGTGGGATCGGTGACGGCGGCCGGTCAGACGGCCTCCAGGCCGAGTGGAGCCCTTTCCTCCTCTTTCCTGAACACCGTGTTGCACGGAACCGGCGACGTGTGCGGATAGTCGAGACTGAAGTGAAGACCCCGGCTTTCCTTGCGGTCGAGGGCGCAGCGGACGATCAGATCTGCGGTCTGCACGAGATTACGCAGCTCGAGCAGGTCGTTGCTGACGCGGAAGTTGGCGTAGTACTCGTGGATCTCCTCTTGCAGCAGCCGTATGCGGTGTTGTGCCCGTTCCAGGCGCTTGCTGGTGCGCACAATGCCGACGTAGTCCCACATGAAGCGCCTCAACTCGTCCCAGTTGTGGGCAATAACGACCTCTTCGTCGGGATCCGTGACGCGACTTTCATCCCAGGCAGGCAGCTCGAATTGCTGCGTCTCGGTATGGGCAGCGATGCAATCCGCCGTCGAACGCCCAAACACCAAGCACTCCAGGAGGCTGTTGCTCGCCAGCCGATTCGCGCCGTGGAGGCCAGTACAGGCGGTCTCGCCAACTGCGTAGAGCCCCGGAAGATCAGTGCGTCCGGAGGTATCCGTCAGAACCCCTCCGCAGGTATAGTGCGCCGCCGGCACAACCGGTATCGGTTCGCGCGTGATGTCGATGCCCAGTTCGAGACAGCGCGTGTAAATCGTCGGGAAATGGCTCTTGAGGAATTGTGCGCTCTTGTGGCTGATGTCCAGGTAGACGCAGTCCAGACCCCGCTTCTTCATCTCGAAGTCGATGGCACGGGCCACGATGTCGCGGGGGGCGAGCTCCGCCCGCAGGTCGTGCTCGGGCATGAAGCGAGTTCCGTCCGGCAGCTTGAGCAGTCCGCCCTCGCCGCGTACCGCCTCGGAAATAAGGAACGATTTGGCGTGCGGATGATACAGGCACGTGGGATGGAACTGGATAAACTCCATGTTCGCGACGCGACAGCCGGCCCGCCAACCCATCGCGATTCCGTCCCCGCTCGCGGTGTCCGGATTGGTCGTGTAGAGGTACACTTTTCCCGCTCCGCCGGCGGCGAGAATCGTGTGCGAAGCTCCGATCGTAACCACGCGCTCCGCTTTTCGATCCAGCGCGTAGAGGCCCAGGCATCGGTGTTCAGGGAGCCCGAGTTTGCGAGCCGTGATTAAATCGATGGCGGTGTGGTACTCGAGGACCGTGACGTTAGGATGGGCCCTGACCTTGCCTTCGAGGGTGGTCTGAACCGCCTGTCCGGTCGCGTCTGCCGCATGGATCACTCGCCGGTGGCTGTGACCCCCTTCGCGCGTGAGATGAAAGCCGCTGTCGCTCGCCTCGTCCCGGGTGAAGGGAACGCCTTGGGCAATGAGCCACTCGATGGACGCGCGGCTGCGCTCGACCACGAACCGCGTGACGGTCTCGTTACAGAGGCCGGCTCCGGCCACCAGCGTGTCCCGGATATGCGCTTCTGGGGAGTCCTCCTTGGCAAGCACGGCCGCGATACCGCCCTGGGCCCAGTTGCTGGCGCCTTCGCGGAACTGACCCTTGGTGACGATGCAGACCGTCATCCGGTCCGCAAGGTGAAGCGCGACCGTTAGCCCGGCTAGGCCGCTCCCAACCACCATGGCATCAAAGGAACGCGGCTTTGAGCGGGAAGGGTCCATGGCCGCGGATCATACCCGAATTCCCGCGGTCGTTTATCGGCTTGATCTTGGCGCGAGGGGCTTAGGAAAGGGTCTTGAGCGCAGTGAACTCTTTGCCCCGCGGAGCAGTCTCTAATTCGGGTGTTACGCGCATCCGCTTTTTGATAATCCGGCTCCGAAGGCTATACTGCAAAATTTTGCGCGGTTCCCACCGCGATTGATTGCAAGAAGAATCCTTCAGGAACGGACTTGATGGGTGATCGGGAAATCGACCAGCAGTTGGTCGAACGCGCCCAGCGGGGCGACAAGCGGGCCTTCGAACTGTTGGTCGTCAAGTACCAGCGCAAACTCGCTCGGCTACTGTCTCGATTCATTCGCGATGCAGGGGAAATCGAGGACGTAACCCAGGAAGCATTCATCAAAGCGTATCGGGCGTTACCGTCATTTCGAGGCGATAGCGCCTTTTACACGTGGCTGTATCGAATCGGGATCAACACCGCCAAGAATTACCTTGTCGCCATGGGGCGGCGGGCTCCGACATCCACCGAGTTCGACAGCGAAGATGCCGAGACCTTCGCAGATGGCGACCAGCTACGGGATGTCAACACGCCCGAAGCTGAACTTCTGAGTAAGGAGATCGCTCAGACCGTGAACGATACGATGCAGCAGCTGCCAGAGGAACTTCGAACAGCTATCACGCTGCGCGAAATCGAGGGTCTGAGCTACGAAGACATCGCGGTCTTCATGAATTGCCCGATCGGGACAGTTCGATCGCGAATCTTCCGCGCCCGGGAGGCGATCGCGGAGAAGCTGCGCCCGCTACTCGGCACGACAAAGGACAAGAGGTGGTAAGCGTGGAACCAGTGTCGGCACTGATGGATGGCGAGTTGGATAGATCGGAGGCCGGTGGCATCATCGATCGCGTGCTGAGGGAAGATGAGGCTCGAGAACACTGGGCAATCTATCACCTCATCAGTGACGCTTTTCGCTGCGAATATCTTCTCTCCCGGGACCTCCGCCCCGCTCTGGTGCAAAGGCTTGCCGCGGAGCCGACGGTGTTGGCGCCTAGGGCGCCCAGCGTGATTTCTCGGTTCGGGAAGTATGCATTGTCCGCGGCCGCCTCCGTCGCGGCGATCGTGGCCGTCGGCTGGCTGGCACTCGCGCCCAATTCCCTCACTACGGATTCCATCTCACCCGGCGTGGCGACGGTGTCGCAGCGAGGTTCCGCCGCGCCGGCAATGCGCCCAGCGGCCCTGGATGGGAGCGTGCGCGCGTATCTTTTCGCCCACCAGGAATACTCGCCGACGACGCAGATTCAGGGGGTGGCTCCCTACGTTCGTACAGTGGCCGAGGTGCCAAACACCGACTCTCGATGAAGTTCTTCGTCAGCCTCGCGCTGGGCCTGTTACTGGGGTCAGGGCTCGCGAGAGCGGAAACCAACCCCCAAGACGCTGGCGTCGATTGGCTGCAGAAGATTGCGAAAGTCGCGCGCGGTCTTAACTACAGCGGCACGTTCGTCTACCATTATGGAAGTCAGGTCGAGACCTCGCGTATTTGGCACTTCGTCGATGCGTCCGGCGAATTCGAGAAGCTTGAAGTGCTGGATGGACCGGCCCGCGAAGTCATTCGGACCAACGACGAAGTCCGTTGCTACTATCCCGAAATCAAGACCGTCAAGGTCGAGAAGCGACGGGCGAAGCCCTTCCCGGCGCTGCTCCCCGATCAACTGGCTTCCCTGAGCGAGTACTACAATATTCGCTTGGGAGACAAGGAGCGCGTCGCTGGCCGAGAAGCGCAGTTGCTCGTGCTGGAACCCACGGATGGCCTTCGTTACGGCCACAGGTTCTGGGCCGATCTCGAAACTGGGTTGTTGCTGAAGGCGCGCATGATAAATGAGCGCAAGGAAGCAGTTGAGCAGTTTGCCTTTACGCAGGTGACCATCGGTGGCGCTGTCGACAAGCAGGAACTCAAGCCCAAATATGACGTGCAGGTTTCGGGTTGGTCGCTCGACTCATCGGGACTCGCAGAGCCGGTATCGTCCGATACCGGTTGGGTTGTCGGGAGCTATCCGGCGGGCTTCCGCAAGATTATGGAAACCAGGCGCACGCTCCCTGGCCGATCGACTCCCGTTTCACATATCGTCTACTCTGACGGGCTTGCGGCCATCTCGGTGTTCATCGAGCCTTTGGCCGCAAACGCGCGTGCGGTCCAGGGTGTCTCCCAGCAAGGAGCCATCAACGTCTACTCCCTGCTCGTCGCTGGTCATAAAGTCACCGTCCTGGGGGAAGCGCCCAGCGAGACCGTGGTTCGAATGGGAAAGTCCGTGTCCGAGAAGAAGTAACGTCAGCTTCGTGTCCTGCTTGCGTGGGCGGCCGCTGACGTCAGCCGCATTGTTAAAAGGAGTCTGATGACAAGACTGTTCGCTCTCTGCCTGCTGCTGTTTCCGTTCGCAGCCCAGGCGCAGCTTCCCGACTTCACGGATCTTGTGGACAAGCAAGGACCGGCGGTCGTGAACGTCAGCACTACCCAGACGACCAAGGGGATCCCCGGTATGCCAAACATCCCGGAGGACGACCCGATGTTTGAATTCTTCAAGCGTTTCATGCCGCCCAACGCGCCGCGGGAGCAACAAACTCGGTCACAAGGTTCGGGGTTCTTCATCAGCGGCGACGGCTACATCCTCACTAACGCGCATGTCGTGGATGGAGCCGAGGAGATCACCGTCAAGATGATCGACAAGCGCGAAATGAAGGCCAAGGTCATCGGTTTCGACAAGCGCACTGACGTAGCGCTCATCAAGATCGACGCCCAGAATCTGCCGAAGGTCAACATGGGTGACCCCAACAAGCTGCGGGTCGGGGAATGGGTCGTCGCGATCGGCTCTCCCTTCGGATTCGAGAATTCAGTCACGGCGGGAATTGTCAGCGCGAAGGGCCGCTCGCTACCCCAGGAGAACTTCGTGCCATTCATCCAGACCGACGTTGCCATCAACCCAGGCAACTCCGGTGGACCGCTCTTCAACCTCAATGGTGAGGTGGTCGGCATCAATTCGCAGATCTACAGCCGTACCGGAGGATACATGGGTGTCGCCTTCGCGATACCGATCGACGTCGCGATGGACATCGCCAACCAGCTCAAGACCTCCGGCAAGGTGACGCGGGGCCGCATCGGCGTGGTGATCCAGGAGGTTACAAAGGAACTCGCCGAGTCTTTCGGCCTGCCGAAACCACAGGGCGCGCTGGTAAACTCCGTCGAAAAGGGTGGCCCGGCCGACAGGGCAGGAATCGAAGCTTCTGACGTCCTACTCAGGTTCGATGGGAAGCCAGTGACTGCGTCCGGCGACCTGCCGCGCTTAGTCGGCAGTACCCGACCCGGCACCAAGGCTCAGGTTCAGGTCTGGCGCAAAGGACAGCTCAAGGATCTGTCGGTGACGGTGGCGGAGCTGCAGGACGACAAAGGCGCGCAGAAGCCCGGGCGGAAGGCGATTCCCGAAGCGTCCAAGCGACATGGCATGAGTCTTTCGGATCTCACGGCCGAGCAGCGCCGGGAAGTGGGCACCGCTGGGGGCGTGTTCGTGGAAGATGCACAGGGACCGGCGGCCAAGGCCGGTCTGCGCCAGGGAGACATCATCCTGTCCATCGGCAGCCAAGAAGTGAAATCCGTGGAGCAGTTCAACCAGCTCGTCGGACAGATCGAAAAAGGAAAGACCGTCGCACTTCTGGTTCGGCGCGGCGAGTCTCAGATCTTCATTACGATGAAGCTCGATGGCAACAACTGAGATGCGTCGCCTGACGGTACTTTCGCGAGCCTACTGCCACCTCTGCGATGAGATGATCGACGCGCTCCGGGCACTGCAGTCCGGCGCCGATTTCGCGCTTGAAGTGCGAGACGTGGACGACGATCCGATGCTCGAGGCCCGCTTCGGTGAACGGGTGCCAATAGTCCTGGCCGGTGACCAGGAGATCTGTCATTATCGGCTGGATCTCCCGGCCGTGCATGCGTGGCTGCGAAATTTCCGCTAAAATTATGCATTTGGCAGCAATGGGGGCACTTGCAAGTGCCCCTTTTTTCGGCGGGCGCGTTTGCCCCATGCAGCAGATCCGCAACTTTTCCATCATCGCCCACATCGATCACGGCAAGTCGACGCTGGCAGATCGGATCATCCAGCTTTGCGGTGGTCTCTCGGACCGGGAGATGGAGGCGCAGGTCCTCGATACGATGGAGCTGGAACGGGAGCGGGGAATCACGATCAAGGCCCAGACAGCTGCACTGCGCTATACGGCCCGGGACGGCAAGTCCTATCAGTTGAACCTCATCGATACCCCGGGGCATGTTGACTTCTCCTACGAGGTATCGCGTTCGCTTGCGGCATGCGAGGGGGCTCTGCTGGTGGTGGACGCCTCGCAGGGCGTGGAGGCCCAGACGGTCGCGAATTGCTACACGGCGATCGAGCAGGGCGTCGAAGTTGTGCCGGTGCTCAACAAGATCGATCTGCCTGCGGCGGAACCCGACCGCGTCATCGCCGAAATCGAGGACATCATCGGTATCCGCGCCGCGGACGCCGTCCGGTGCAGTGCCAAGACGGGGGAGGGGGTTCCGGACATCCTCGAGGCCGTGATCGCCCGTATTCCGCCCCCGCAAGGCCAGCTGAACGGTCCGCTGAAGGCGCTCATCATCGACTCGTGGTTCGACAACTACGTAGGCGTCGTGATGCTGGTAAGAGTGGTCGACGGCGTGCTCAGGCCCAAGGACCGCATTCTCCTCATGGCGAACCGCGCGAGTTACCTGTGCGAGCAGGTCGGGGTTTTCACCCCGAAATCGCAGACCCGCGAGAGCCTTTCGGCGGGCGAGGTGGGTTTCGTCGTCGCCGGCATCAAGGAGCTCAAGGCCGCGAAGGTGGGGGATACGGTGACGGCTGCGGACCGGCCCGCGCTCGAGGCGTTACCGGGATTCAAGGAGATCAAACCTCAGGTCTTCGCCGGCCTGTACCCGGTCGAGTCGAACCAGTACGAGGCGTTGCGCGATGCGCTGGAAAAGCTGCACCTCAACGATGCGTCCCTCCGCTACGAGCCCGAGACCAGCCAGGCCCTCGGATTCGGCTTCCGCTGCGGCTTCCTCGGTCTGCTGCACATGGAAATCGTGCAGGAGCGGCTCGAGCGCGAATACGACATGGACCTCATCACTACCGCGCCGACCGTGGTCTATCAGGTCATGTCGCGCGACGGTACTGTGCAGGAGATCGAGAATCCGTCGAAAATGCCCGATCCGGCAAAGATCGAGGAAATCCGCGAACCGATCATTACGACGTCCATCATCGTTCCGCAGGACTACGTCGGCCCGGTGATCACGCTCTGCAACCTCAAGCGCGGCATGCAGAAAGATCTCCATTACATCGGACGCCAGGTCGTCCTCACTTACGAATTGCCGCTCAACGAAGTCGTGATGGACTTCTTCGACAAGCTGAAGTCCGCGTCGCGCGGGTACGCCTCCCTGGATTACGACTTCAAGGAATACCGCGCCTCGGACCTCGTCAAGCTCGACATCCTCATCAACGCCGAGAAGGTGGACGCCCTCTCGCTGATCGTACACCGATCTAACGCCCAGTATCGGGGGCGCGAACTTGCGGCCAAGATGCGGGAGCTGATTCCACGCCAGATGTTCGACGTAGCGGTGCAGGCCGCCATTGGTTCGCACATCATCGCCCGAGAAAACGTCAAGGCGCTACGCAAGAATGTGCTTGCCAAGTGCTATGGCGGCGACATCACACGCAAGCGCAAGCTGCTGGAAAAGCAGAAGGCGGGCAAGAAGCGCATGAAACAAGTCGGCAGCGTCGCGATTCCCCAGGAAGCGTTTCTCGCCATACTGCGCGTAGAGAGCAGCTAGCGCGACCCGCGCGAATGCCTCCAACCGGACGAGAAAGGGTGAGTTGATGAACTTCGCGCTCGTGATGCTGTTGCTGCTCGTCCTGACAGGGGGCATCTGGCTGCTCGATGCAGTGTGGCTCGCCAAGCGCCGGGGCGCTGAGAGGAAAGAGCCCTGGTGGGTGGAGTACGCGAAGAGCTTCTTCCCGGTGATCCTGATCGTGTTCCTGCTGCGCTCGTTCTTGGTGGAGCCGTTCAAGATCCCCTCGGGGTCGATGATTCCGACGCTACTGATCGGCGACTTCATCCTCGTGAACAAGTTCACGTATGGTATTCGGCTGCCTGTCGTCAACCTGAAAGTGCTTGACATGAGCGAGCCGAAACGCGGAGAGGTGATGGTCTTCCGCTATCCAGAAGATCCTTCCGTCGACTACATCAAGCGGGTCGTGGGCCTGCCAGGTGACGAGGTCGAGTACCGCAACAAGCGCCTCTTGATCAATGGTCAGCCGGTCCCCATCCGAGCCGACGGCCTGTACTCCTATGTGGAGAGCAGTCTGTCCCTCGTGACCACCGATCGGTATCTGGAGGACCTCGCTGGCCACGACCACAGCGTCATCGTGAATCCCCAGGTGCCCGCCGTGCAGCTGGGTGGGGTGAGGCAATTCCCCAACCGGGATCGTTGCGACTACAATGACGCCGGTTTTCGGTGCAAGGTGCCGGATGGGCACTTCTTCATGATGGGTGACAATCGCGATTCGAGCAGCGACAGTCGCTACTGGGGCTTCGTGCCAGAACGCAACATCGTTGGCAAGGCGTTCTTGATCTGGTGGAACTTCGACGACTTGTCTCGCATCGGACGCAGCATCAATTAGGAGTTCAGTATGCGAGGTAACAGGCGGCAACAGGGTATCGGATTCATCGGTCTCGTGTTCGTGGTTGTCGTGATCGGCGCGGTTTTGCTGATCGGCTTCAAAGTCCTGCCCGCTTACCTTCAATACTTCACCGTCAAGAGCGCGCTCAAGGAGATTACGAGCGACCCGGAGCTCAGGAACGCGAGTTCGCAGGAAATCCGCAATGCGTTCGACAAACGCGCGACGGTGAACGACATCAAGGTGATCCAGGGCAAGGAACTCGAGATCGAGCGCGGCAGAGAGGGTGGTTACACCGTCTCGGCCAGCTATTCCCAGCAGATTCCGCTGTTCCAGAACGTAAGCGCGTGCATCGATTTCTCGGCTTCGAGCTCAACAGGGGGTCAGTAACGCGCTACCCACCCAGAGCGCCCGGCGGCCCGCAGGGCGCTAGACGTCCATGGACCCGTCAGCGACCGAGCTTGGCATCGGCTACCGATTTCGCGATCCGGCGCTGCTGCGCCAAGCGTTGACCCATCGCAGCTTTAGCTCCTGCCACAACGAGCGCCTCGAGTTTCTCGGCGATGGCGTTCTGAACTTCGTGATTGCCGCCGCCCTCTACGCGCATTTCCCCAAGCTGTCTGAGGGAGAGTTGTCGCGGGCGCGTGCAGGTCTTGTCAATCAGCAAAGCCTCTTCCAGGTGGCGCAGTCACTCGAGCTGGGGGATGCGCTTCAACTCGGCGAAGGCGAGCACAAGACCGGAGGCTGTCGTCGACCTTCGATTCTCGCCGATGCGTTGGAGGCGGTGATCGGGGCGGTCTTCCTCGATGGTGGATTCGATGCGGCACGAGAGGTGGTAGTCACGCTCTTCGAGCCGACCATCGCAGGCATCGATCCGCGCATGCTGGGCAAGGACCCGAAAACGTTGCTGCAGGAGTATCTCCAAGGACGTCGCTTGCCTTTGCCGAAGTATTTCGTCATCGCAATCACTGGTGAAGCCCATGAGCAACGCTTCGAAGTCGAGTGCATCATCGACGGCCTCGGTATCCGCTCCCGCGGCGAAGGTGCGAGCCGTCGTGCGGCTGAGCAGGAAGCAGCCCTCGCGGCCTACCAGCTCGCGACCCAGCGATCATGAACACTCGCGCAACGCATCGTGCTGGGATGGTGGCCATCGTCGGACGTCCGAACGTCGGCAAGTCGACTTTGCTAAACGGCCTGATCGGCACCAGGGTTAGCATCACTTCGAAGAAAGCGCAGACGACGCGGCACCGGATCACCGGTATCCTCAGCCGGGAGAGCGACCAGATTGCATTCGTCGACACGCCGGGTTTCCAGACTCGCCATTCGAGCGCGCTCAACCGTGCGATGAATCGCACGGTTGCCGACAGCCTGGTGGATGTCGACGTCGTCCTCTTTGTGCTGGAAGCAGTTCGCCTCGACACCCGAGACCGGCAAGTCCTGAGACTGCTTCCGGCGAGGCGGCCGGTGGTGGCCGTGATCAACAAGATCGACCGGCTGCCCGACAAGCGGGCGCTGCTTCCGTTCATCGAGCAGCTGGCAGCGGTCCATTCATTTGCGCAGATCGTTCCGGTCAGCGCCGAACGCGGCACCCAGCTCGTCGAGCTGGTCGCAGTGGTGAGGCAATATCTGCCCGAGGCGCCACCGCTCTTTTGCGGGGATGAAATCACGGACCGTAGCGAGCGCTTTCTTGCAGGGGAGCTCATCCGCGAGAAGATCTTCCGGCTGCTGGGCGAGGAGGTCCCCTACGGTGTGGGCGTGATGATCGACCGGTTCGAGGAAGACGCTGGATTACGGCGCATCCATGCATGCATCATTGTTGATAAGCCGAGCCACAAGGCAATCCTGATCGGTGCGGGTGGTGAGAAGCTCAAGGCGATCGCGAGCGGCGCGCGCAGGGATATGGAGGAGCTGTTCGACGCTCGCGTATTCCTCGAGGTCTGGGTCAAGGTGACGGCCGGCTGGGCCGACGATGACGACCAGATTCGCCTGCTGGGTTACGCGTGACCACGCGCGAAGGTGGGCGGCGAGATGGCGAGGCCGCCTTCATTCTGCACCGTTATCCGTGGAAGGAAACGAGCCTGGTGCTCGAGGCGTTCTCGCGCCAGTGCGGCCGCGTCGCGTTGGTGGCGCGCGGGGCGCGGCGGCTGGCAAGTCCGCTGCGTGTTGTGTTGCGGGCCTTCGAGCCCGTGGAGCTCGCGTGGTTCGGGGGGGCGGAGCTACGCACCCTGCATGGCGCTGAACGCGTCGGCGGGTTTCCGCGTCTGTGCGGCCCGGCGCTGATGTGCGGCTTCTACCTCAACGAATTGATCTTGCGGCTCTTGCCCCGCGACGACCCTCACGAGAGCCTTTTTGACGCCTACGAAACCACGCTGCGGGCGCTCGCTGTGGGGGGCGCCGCCGAACCCGTGCTGCGGCGGTTCGAGAAGTATCTGCTGCAGGAGCTGGGCTACGCATTGCCCCTCGCCGTCGAACCCGACACGGGCTTAGCCGTCGAGCCGGGCGCTTGCTATCACTACGTGATCGAGCGCGGGCCGATCCGGACCGTTGCGGTGGACCAAAGCGAAAACCCGCTAGAATTGCGGGGCAAGACCCTGCTGGATCTGGTCAAGGATGACTACTCCGATCCCGTTACGCTGCAGCAAAGCAAGCTTCTGATGCGTACGCTACTCTCGCACTACCTCGGCGATCGCCCGCTGTACAGCCGCCAGCTCCTGCGGGATCTCGCACAGCTATGATCGAGCTCGGTGTTAACATCGATCACGTCGCCACCCTGCGTCAGGCGCGGCGCACCTACGAGCCGGATCCCGTTTGGGCCGCGGTGGAGGCGCACCTCGGAGGCGCCGACGGCATTACCGTTCACTTGCGCGAAGACCGCCGCCACATTCAGGATGAGGACGTGCGCCGGCTGCGTGAGCTCACCCACATCAAGCTCAATCTGGAAATGGCCGCCACCGGTGAGATGGTCGGAATCGCGTGTCGGATTCGGCCGGAGATGGCGATGCTCGTGCCTGAAGGGCGACATGAGATCACCACGGAAGGTGGGCTCGACATCGTCGCCCAGGAAGAACGCCTGAAAGGTGCGGTGGCGCGGCTGCGGAATGCCGGAATCCGAGTGAGCGTCTTCATTGACGCCGATATCGCGCAGGCGGAAGCCGCGCATCGGATCGGGGCTTCGGTATGCGAGGTGCACACCGGTCCGTACGCACATGCCTTCCATTCGCAAGGTCGCGATGCGGAAAGCCCCGGGGTCGTCGCCGAGCTCGCTGCCCTCCGCGCCGCCGGGGACGCGATACGCGCGCTCGGCATGCGCTTCAACGCTGGTCACGCCCTCACCTACTTCAACGTCGAACCGGTCGCCCGTCTCCCCGGTGTGCGCGAGCTGCACATCGGCCATGCGATCGTCAGTCGAGCTGTATTCATCGGCATGCGCGAGGCGGTGCGCGAGATGAAGGCGCTCATGCGAGCGGCCTGTCGTGGCGAGCTGCCATGGCGGGCCTCGATTTCATAGCGCCATCGCATGGGGATCCATGCCTGACCGCCACGTGAAGCCGCTGGGGCCCGTCATGGTCGACGTTGCGGGGGTCGCGCTCACCAGTGACGATCGCGTGCGGCTCCGGCACCCACACTGCGGTGGCGTTATCCTTTTTGCACGCAACTACGAATCCCCGAAACAGCTAGCCGGCCTTACCGCCGAGATTCACAGTCTGCGCAGTCCTCCGCTCCTGATTGCGGTCGACCACGAGGGTGGGCGGGTACAGCGCTTTCGCGACGGGTTCACGCCTATCCCGCCGATGCGGGCGCTTGGTCGACTGCACGACGCCCACCCGCACCAGTCCACGCGGCTCGCGGAGGGAATTGGATTCGTGATCGGGGCGGAGATTCGCTCCTGCGGTGTCGATTTTAGCTTTGGCCCCGTCCTCGACATCGACCATGGACCCAGTGCAGCGATTGGCAATCGCGCCTTTCATCGCGACCCGGACGTCGTCGCGGCGCTCGCACGGGCGCTCGTGCGCGGCCTCAAGGTGGCCGGGGTCGCGGCGGTTGGCAAACACTTCCCCGGCCACGGCTTCATCGCTGCGGACTCCCACCGAGAGTTGCCGGTGGACGAGCGCAGCTTCGAGGAGATCGAGGCATGCGACCTGCTGCCGTTCGTGCGCCTCATGCCAAGCGGACTCGCAGCCATCATGCCGGCGCACGTCCTCTATCCGAAGGTTGATGTCCGTCCCGCAGGATTTTCACCCATCTGGCTCAAGGATGTGCTGCGCGGGCGGCTCGGGTTCGACGGCGCCATCTTCAGCGATGACCTCAGCATGGAGGGTGCCGCAACTTGCGGGGGCATCGTCGAGCGAACCCGTGCTGCGCTCAACGCGGGTTGCGACATGGTGCTGGTGTGCAACGACCCCGCCGCAGCAGACGAAGTCCTGACCCGCCTCAGCTGGGAGCCGTCGGCAGTGTCGCTTACGAGACTCGCTCGGATGCACGGACGCGGAACTCCCCGGACTTCGGTTGAGTTGCGGGAGAACCCCGACTACGTGCGCGCAGTTCACGATATCGGATCGATCGCAGTCGACGAAGTTGAGCTTGCGCTCGTCGGCGCCGCTGCCGAAAGCGGTGGAACAGCACGCGCATAGCCACGTCCACGGCGGAGGTGCAAGTCCACGCCTCGGCTGGGCGCTCGTCCTCACGCTCGCCTTCGCGCTGGTTGAATTTGCGGGAGGCATCTGGTCCGGCTCGCTCGCGCTCATGAGCGACGCCGGTCACATGTTCCTGGATTCCTTTGCGCTCGCGCTGGCCTTCTTCGCGAGCTGGATTGCCCGGCGTCCGGCGAGCCCGAGTCATTCCTACGGGCTGGCGCGGGCGGAAGTGATCGCCGCTCTTTGCAACGGTCTCGGGATGCTGGCGGTCATTTTGCTCATCGTGGTCGAAGCAATTGAGCGCCTGCAGAACCCGGCGGCGGTGGCCGGCGCGAGTGTCGTGGCAATCGCTTTCCTGGGCTTGGCCGTGAACGTTGTCGTGGCAATGCTCATCAGCCGCGGCGAGCGGACGCTGAACACCCGTGCCGCGCTCGTCCACGTGCTTGGCGATCTCCTGGGGTCGATCGCCGCGCTAATTGCGGGCGCCGTGATCTATTTCACTGGCTGGCTGCCGATCGACCCGATCCTGTCGCTCGCGATTGCCGTGCTGATCCTGTTCTCTACTGTCACCCTGCTACGCGACGTCCTGCACCTCATCATGGAAGGAGTGCCTCGAGAAATTGCCCTCGACGCCGTGGCGCGCGAGCTTGTCGCGCTCCCGGGGGTGCAGGGCGTCCATGATCTGCACGTTTGGACGATCGCATCGGGACGGGTGGCGATGACGGCGCACCTGAACGTGACCGATCTGGAAGAGTGGCCCCATCTTCTCGAGCGCGCGCGCCGCATGCTCCACGACCAGTTCGAGATTGACCATGTGACGCTGCAACCAGAAGCGATCCACGGCATCCGACCGCCCTACCGGCCAGCCATCAACATCATTCCAAAGCGGTGAAGTTGGGGGGCGCCCACGAAGAAGCCGAGATAAGACGCGCACCGGCTCAGGCGCGCTCGACGTACTCGCCCGAGTCAGTGTTCACCTTGATCTTTTCCCCTTCTCCGATGAAGGGAGGCACCATCACCGTGAGCCCGGTTTCGGTCCTGGCAGGCTTGTAGCTCCCCGTCGCCGTCGCCCCCTTCAGAGTCGGTTCGGTCTCCACGATGGTTAGCGTGACCGTACCCGGAAGCTGTACCCCGATCGGGCGCTCGTTGTGAAAGTTCACCTGGACATCGGTATTCGGCAGCAGATACTCCTTCTGACCTTCCAGGAATTCCGCCGAGAGCTGCAGTTGCTCGAAGCTCTCCTTGTCCATGAAGATGTAATGCTCCCCGTCGTTGTACAGGTACTCCATGTCTCGTGCTTCGACAAAAGCGCGCTCGATTTTTTCGTCGGTTCGAAAGCGCTGGTTCACCTTGGTACCGGCTTCGATGTCCTTCATCTCGACCTGCATGTAGGCGCCGCCGCGGCCGCCCACGTGGACATGGTAGCTCTTCAGCACGCGCCAGACGCGCTTGTCCCATTCAATCAGGTTGCCGGCGCGAATTTCGGTTGCGTTGACTTTGGCCATGACAAGATGCCGTCGAAAAAAGGCCTTATTCTACCCGAGCGACGGGTTCGGGCGGCAGCGATGCCATCAAGTGCTTGCCGCTGCGCTCGGTGGTCAGGACCTGCAACGCGTTCCTCCGGATGGAGCTCGCGAATTTGCGGCGAGGTAG
>Ga0209253_10000983_pt1 | contig 24993 bp, 23 predicted proteins | sample FrelakmetBRP12BR_FD_187145 | JGI IMG/M metagenome (GOLD analysis project Ga0209253, IMG submission 187145) | Freshwater lake sediment microbial communities from the University of Notre Dame, USA, for methane emissions studies - BRP12 BR (SPAdes)... | ecosystem: Environmental > Aquatic >...
AGGGTTTGTGCCTGAAAATGAGAAAGGATGATCTTATTCATCCTGTCATTCAACCCACTAATATGCTTTGCAGGTCGGTCAGCGTCTGCTGTGTGTTTAAGAACTGGATTGCAAATAAACCTTCCCGACGAGCTGCCTCAACATTCACTGGCATGTCATCGATGAATATGGCTTCTGCAGGTTGTACATCCAGCCTTTGCAGGGCAAGCCGGTAGATGCGTGGGTCTGGTTTTGCAAAACCTACTTCAGCCGAGATGACCAGGTCATTAAATAATACCGCCATATTCCAGCGTTCTTGCATCGTCTTACGCAGATCATCCCAGGCGTTGCTCAGTAAACCCACCTTGTAGTCAGGATGAAGCCCTTTTATGAAAGCCAGTAACGGCCAATTTACATCATCTGCCGACCAATATTGTTCGAGGAAGCCTGGCATAGCCTCCGGTTGGATGCCCAACGCCTCCCCCACAGCCATCCAGTGCTGCGCAACTTTGATCTCCCCCATGGATGCCCTTCGTGCGGAATCACTGAAGAAAACCAGTTCATCCAGGTGGGATACCGGCACCCCTAATTGTTCAGCCAGCTTCACACGTGGTCGATCGTCGATCATTCGGACCAGCACTCCCCCAAAATCAAATATCACTGCTTGAATTTTCGCCATGCGTCACCCCCGATGACTGTCCAAAAGCTGCTCCAAGTCCAGTCTGACCTGCTGCGGGTTCTGAAAATGGATACCCAGCATGCCCACCTTTTTTGCACCTTCAATATTTCGCAACATATCATCCACGAAAACTGCTTGACCGGCTTCCACGCCCAGCTGCTCGGCTGACATTTGGAATATTCGTGCATCCGGTTTAACCATGCCAACCTCGGCTGAGATGATCATTTCGTCAAATGCATCTTCAAAATGCCAGCGTTCAGCAATGATCTGGCGTAAATCATCGAAGGCATTACTTAACAAACCGGTTTTATAAGACTTGCGTAGGCACCGTATATAATCCAGCAAACTGGTATCAATATCATCCTTGGCAAAGAATTCCTCCACCAGGGCTATTAGTTCTTCTTCCGAGTAATGGATTTGAGCTGCGAGGTTTGTCCAGTGCTGTTGAACGCTGATTTCACCTCGCTGGGCTTGGTCACCTGAATTTCCACCAAAGATGAATCGTTCCAGTTCGAAGCGGTTCGTACCCAGGCGGCTAGCCAGCTTCTCGCGAGCTGAGAAATCGGTGGTCCGTAATAACACCCCACCAAGGTCAAAAATGATAGCTTTGATTGTCATAGGAATAAGTATAACAGAAGGGGAGTTTGGGAACTATCCATAATAAAATCCACGAATATACAAAAATACTTCATCCATTACCTGCATTAAGCTATTCTTACATCTTTCATGCACGGTTGTAATAGACCTTACACTTTTGTAATCCTTTCCTTCCTTCAACCACTTCGCTTGACATTCCCCAAATGCTGGATGTATACTTATCAGCTAATACAATCAACACTAATTTAAGTAAAATCCCTTAGCTCAAGGAGTAAATTATGCCAACTTTCTCACGCATGCCCCGCTACGACCTCCGTAATGATGGCGCTGGTCCTTATGCCATATTTTATTGTGATATATGTGGCCGCGAATTCCGCAGTCAGCCAGATTTTGTTGATACCGTGAAGCAGGATCTCGGCAAGACTGCCCTGGGTGGTTTGCTTCGTAAAGTCCCCCTAGTGGGCAGCAGCGTGGCAGACAACGTGGTCGGTGAAGACCCTCGATACAGCTATAAGATGTCTCCAGCCCAGCTTGAAGCAGCCTGGAAACAGTGTCAGGTTCATTTCGGAGAGTGCTCAACCTGCAATCGCATCGTATGCCTGTCGGATTTCGATAGCCAAAGCGGGTTTTGCCAGGAAGATAGCCCGCGTAATGAGGAAATCTCTGAAGCGCGAGGTGCCCAGGCTGGGGCAGCGATCAAAGGTTTCGCAGCAGCCTTTGGATTGGGGGGTGCGCTCGATAATGTCGGCAAAGCCGTGGAAGCGGCAGGCAAAGCCACGACTCAGATGGCAAAATGCCCTGTGGATGGCACCCTAGCTGCTGCAGGGACGAAATTTTGCCCGGAATGTGGCTCCCCAATGACCCAGCCTGTAGCGGCCATGTGCCCGAAATGCGGTACTGACACGCTTGGCGCAAAATTTTGCCCGAATTGCGGTAACAAAATGGAACAGACCCCAGCGAATTGCCCAAACTGCGGAGCAGAGACGAAGGGCGCTAAGTTCTGCCCGAATTGTGGGACAAAGCTCGGGTAGCTTATCGATAAGAGATGAAACGCGAAGGGCAGGTGGAATTACTACCTGCCCTTTTTTCTATCAAAGTTCTTGTCACTATTATCTATCTTAATCATCTAAAGTAGAAACAGGTGACTAATATGAATAGATTGCAAGAATTTCAGAAAATGAAGGATGATTATTTCGCCCATGATGGACAGAGCCCCCTGACACCCGGACAAAAAAAGGTTTTCAAGGGGCTTAAGTATTATCCACCCAACCCATCATTAAACCTGGAAGTTACCGTGGGCGAATTTACGAATAAGCAGCACATTGAGATGCAAACTACCACCGGAGATACACAAGTGTATTTACGTTATGGTAGTTTCGTCTTTATGGTTGATGATCAAACTGTAGAGCTGACCATCTATCAGAGTGAGAGCGGTTGGTTCCTGCCATTCGTGGACAGTCTTGCAGGCAAGGAAACCTACCCGGCAGGGCGCTACCTGGAACCCGAGCCTCTTGGTGACGACCGTTTCAAGGTGGACTTCAACCAGGCTTACAATCCTTATTGTGCCTATAACGATACCTGGTCCTGTCCCCTGACACCCTTTGAAAACCGTTTAAAAGTCCCCATTCGCGCTGGCGAAAAACTCTTTAAATAATGCAGTTGGGTTGCGGGTGAAAAGTAATCGCCCACAACCCAATATTCTAACCTTTACCGATGTATACACTCAACCGTTTCGATGCGTTTGCGTTTATCTTTAGTACCTTCGAATAGATGTTTTAACGTTTCAACGACCAAACTTTTATACGTTCATTGGCTTCCGGTAGATCGTGCTCCGCTTAACCACCTGGAAACCCATATACTCATACAGATGTAGTGCCCCTGATGTATTTTCTGTATCCACACCCAACCCTGCCTCCGTCATCCCACGCTCTTTCAAGGCGAATAAGCTTGCAGCAATCAATGCCTTGGCAAGACCTTGCCTTCTCCAGGGTCGGCGCACACAGATATTTTCAGTATATCCACGCTTACGCCCATACATTTCATTTTGGTCTTTATCAATGAAGCTCAATACCATCCCAGCAATTTGATCCCCCTGCCAGGCTACCCGCAACAGGTTCGGGTCATAATCTGGATCTGACATAAAACTTTCAAAATCTTCCCAAGGATCAGGGACATAGCCCCAATGATCACGGAATGCCTCATTGGAAGCCTCCCAGATCAAGCGCATGTGCCCTGGCTCAACCGGGCGTATCTCCACACCCGTTGGAAGGGGCAGTTCTGGGATGTTTTCGAGATCAGGGCGCACCATTTCAAATGCATAGCGTGCGGGGGTGTATCCATGCCGTTCGAGTAAATGAATCCGGTCTACTTCAGTGCTGCTGGTGAAATTATCCAACAGACAGATAGCATCGGTTGGTAATTCACCGCTCTCTTTTAATCGTGTGGCAGTTTGATGATGGCGGTCCTCATTAAATCTGAGTAAAGCACTTCCAATCCCCTTTTTCCGGAATCCTGGCAGCACATTGCCAAACTGGAAGCCAATCCATTGGCCACTGCCTTCCAGCGCCCACCACACCCTGCTGTAGCCGACCACTTCACCATTTGCTTCTGCAAACAGCATGTCTTGATACGGGTCACATTGAACCAGGTGGGTATAGGTGTTGACGATATCTTCTAGATTCTCAGCACGTTCCAAGCCATCCGCTTCCTTGCTTTCATGAATCACCTTCAGCATCTTGGGATAATCCTCTTCACCGCGAAATCCACGGAAAGACAACCCTATATCCATAACCCTTGAGAAATCTAATCTATTTAATGTATGCGTAATATTATTCATTTTCTTATCCATTTTATTTTCATTTCATAATTTAACCATATCATCACCACGAGGGACAATGAACACCAGGATATTGTCGATCTATATCGTTGCCCTCAATGGTAAAAACCTATGGTATCACGGCTTCCTCGATTGCTTCCACGGTGGTAGTAGAAGCGCTGTTCTTGGGAAGTTTGAATTTATACCATGCTGGGATAGCGCTGAACAAAGCCGCCAGGCCAGTTATATAAAAGGGCATTCGTGGACCGTATCTTTCCCACATCCGGGCACCAATTGCCGGGGCAGGGAGGGATACCAGCCCAAGGCTGGTACTAAACAAACCAAAAGCAGTACCACGCAGTTTTTCAGGAACTGCCTTGCTGATCAGCGAGTTATATGCCGGAGACATCATCCCCGCTGCCACGCCAAACATCGCCCAAACCAGAGCATAACCCAGGAATCCACTCACTTTCATAAAGGCGAACATTGCAGCAAACTCAAGCAGAAAACCGATCACAATTCCTACCCGCTCACCCTTTTTATCGGCTAACCATCCAGCACCGATCGTAACCAGCATCATGGAGAGACCGAATACGCTTCCCAGCCAACCGATTTGTTGGTAGCTCATCTTTCCAATTTCCTCCAGGTATACCGGGAAAAGATTATTGGAAAGTGAATAGGCTATATCCCGCACTCCATCTGTGATGAGGATCCAGGTCACAACCCCTCCACTCAACAACAACCCAAACATGGATCCAAGGTTGGTGCGTAGATTTCCCAATGACAACCGTTGTGGATTCGCTTCTTGCCCACGCGCAGCTTTGCGTGCCATGCCCACCCGAATGATCGTAGCGCCAATATAAAACACCCATGCCACTACCAGCATGATGCGGAAACTATATTGATCCACTAGGTATCCACCAAGCGGTGGTCCGATAACACTGATAACCATGAAAAGGGTTTCGGTTATTCCAAATACCCTGGCTCGATTCTTCTCAGCTGACTGTTCCGAAATGAACGCATTGAAGCTGGGTCCAATCAACGCACGCGTGATGGCACTAAAAATCATACCGCTCATCACCCACTGCCAGGTGGGTGCAAGGATAAATCCCACAAATACCAGGTTGCCAGCCACGCTTCCAATGGCAACACTGCGCAACCGTCCAAGTGTATCTGACACCCAGCCGCCCAAGATTTGGACTGCCAGTGGAACAATCTGGGAAATCGTGAAAAATAAACCAATCTGCACCACGCTGGCATTCAACTCTTTAAGGTAGAGTGGCAGGAGCATTCCATACATCTCACCACCCATGTTCGCCAGGATCATGGCAAACATGAACAGCAGTAACTTACTATTCAATAATGGCTCGGTTTTTACCTTACCTGTTGATGTTTGCATACATTAATTCCTTGTTAATTCTTCTTCACACTTTTTTGTAGCAATAAAATATCAGCCTGCTCAACCGCTGGGCTTGACCGCCCGTGTGGCAATATATGCTGGCATATACTTCCCCAGTGGGGAATCCTGTCGGTCTTCATAGAGTCCGGTGAGGACGAATCCTGCATCCAGCTGGCCTCCAATTTGGTCCTCCAAGGAATGGCTGAATTCCAGGGGTGAATTCTCATCGAACTCTCGCAATCGATCCTCTTCAGGTAGTTTTATTGCATCAAAGGGTAATGGATATTTCACTTTAAGTTCACCTTTGAGAGCCAGAGGACCATCGAAGATAAACATGGCAGGATTGTTAAATCCGGCTAACAAAATGCCTCCCGGGCGTAAAACACGGAAAGCCTCGCTCCAAATAGGGCGAACCTCCGGGCAAAAGACATTTGAAATAGGATGGAATACCAGGTCGAAGCAGCCATCCCCAAAGATGGATAGATCGCGCATATCCCCTTCAACAGTGACCAATACCAAACCCTCCCGCCTGGCTACCATTCGATCTTGCTCCAGTTGCTTTGGTGAATTGTCAAATACGGTGACGTTCGCCCCTGCTGCCGCCAGGACAGGACCCTGCTGCCCACCACCCGATGCGAGACACAAGACATCCAGGCCTTTCAAGTCATGAGGAAACCAGGAGCGGGGAACCGATTTTTGTTCGGTAAGTAAGACAGACCACTCTCCTTTCCGCGCGGCAACTATCATTTCCGGGCTGGCAGGGATGGTCCAGGGATTCCCCATTTCCACCTGCTGATCCCATTTTTCTCGATTGTATGCTCGTATGTCCATTTCACACGTCCTTTTCATAGGTTCCAAGTCGGTGAATGACCTGGAATCCAACTGATTCATATAGTTTTATGGCTGGCGCATTATCCTCAAACGCGGAGACAATGGCGCTTTTCATACCTCGTTCTTGCAAACGACACAGCCCTTCCAACATGACCGCTCTCCCCAACCCTTGGCGCTGAAAATCCGGGTGGGTTCCCATCGGTTCGAACAATCCAACCTGGTTGACCAGATCCGTCCATACAATGCAGAACGCCCCAACCTGCCCATCCGATCTCACTGCCACGATATCCAGCTCGGGGTCATAGACGGATGAGCGCATGAAGTGGGTGAATCGCTCCACATAGCGCTGATATTTCGCCGTTGACTCGAAAGCTCCATACTGAGCTCTTGCCCGGGCAGTGACTTCCGGTATACCCTTGCACCCACGGACAACAAATTCTACATCAACCGGCGAAGGTGAAATTGTCTCATCTATTGAACGGGTCAGATGCATATATCCTCTTTTTAGCTGGAAACCCCGTTCCCTGAAATGACATCCCAAGATTTCATCATCATGAAAAACCCAAAGTACGTAAATGGTCGGCTTGCCATTCTGCCTGGCGATTCTTGTTGCTTGCTCCTCAGCCCAGATGTAAAACTCCTGGGCAAGCGGGCTACCGCGCAACTCCGGTTGAACATATACATCTATTCCCACCCGATCAGGCGAGATTAACGCCCAACCCAGCAGCTGTCCAGGCTGGTCAGTGTCATCCCACAGGTAAATATGATGCCAGAAGTCTCCTTCCAATGGTGGGTAATATAACCACCAGTACAAGTCTCCTGGGTGGATATAATAGGTTCCATTGTTGGCTTTTCGCCCTGCCATGAGCAGATTGCGCATGGCCTCCAGATCCCGTTCGTCGTGGTAGGGTCGAGGTTGGATCATGCTTTCTCCACCAGCTTTTCCCATTCCCCAGTCAATTTTTCCAACTCAGCTTGCGCCTTGGCATACTTCCAACTCAACTCATTGATGGTGTCAAAGCCTTTTAAGCCGTTAACATGATGAAGCTGCTGGGAGACCCGCTGGACTTCCAACTCCTGCTCCCGTATTTGAACTTCTAATTTTTCTAATGCTTGTTGAAGCCTGCGCGTATCCTGGCTATTATCACGCACCAAAGGTTTGGCTGATAAGAGCATCCGTTGCGGTTGCGATGCTTTGCCAGACCGTTGCAGCACAAATTGGCGGTAAGTCCCGTCAAAGACATCCATGGAACCTTCACGCAGCTCCCAAATCTGGCTCGCCAGCTGGTCGATCAGGTATCGATCGTGTGAAACCAGCAGGATAGTGCCACTGAAATCTTGCAAAACCTGCTGCAGAACCTCCCGCGCCGGTAAGTCCAGGTGATTGGTGGGTTCATCCAGAAGAAGGAAATTAGCACCGCGCAGCGCCAGAATAGCCAATGCCAACCTGCCCCGCTCTCCACCGCTTAACGCACTGACAGGCTTGAATACATCATCACCTCGAAACAGATACTGCGCCAGGTGGCTGCGGGCTTGACCGGGATCCATTTCCCGGGCAGTCAAGAGCTCATCCAGGACGCTGTTTTCCGAAGATAATTCATCATGTACTTGCGCAAAGTAGCCAACCTCCAGGCTGGCACCCAATCGCACATCACCTTTCAAGGGTTCCAGCTGCCCGAGCAGTGTTTTTAAAAAGGTGGTTTTTCCGCTCCCATTTGGACCGATCAATGCAGCGCATTCACCCCGCCTGAGTTCCAGGTGGTTCACCTTGAATAGATTATTTCCTGGGTAGCCAATTTGTGCATTTTCAGCCCGCAAGATGATATTGCTGCTGTCTTTGGATGGAACCAGCCGAGGTCGGATTAGAGGCGGGCGCGATGGCATCGTCAGGGCATTCACCTTGCGAATAGCCTCGATCACATCCAGCGGCTTATCTGCCCGCAGATCCAAGTCATGCCAGCTCCGTCCACTGCGTAATACCATGATCCCATACGCATCCACAGCCATCAATTCACGCGTTACTTTGCGAAGCATTCCCAACGCACGTGCATGCGTGCTGGCACGCACCCAATTGCGCTGGATAAAGTCAACCTCTTTTTGTAAACGTTCCTTCTCCTCTTCAAACACCCGCTGTGTATATTCCCAACGAGCTTCGCGTTGAAGCAAATAACTGCTGTAATTACCCGAATACAGCTCAATGCCCGAAGCGCTCATTTCCCAGATTGTGTTCACGGAATTATCCAGGAAATACCGGTCATGGCTCGCAACCAGCACCGCTCCATCCCAATCCTTTAAGGTATGTTCCAGCCATTCAACGGCTTCTGAATCCAGGTGATTGGTTGGCTCATCCAGCATCATCAGAGCTGGCTTTTCAAGCAGCATGCGTGCCAGCAAGAGGCGCGTCTTCTGGCCTCCGCTCAGGTGATTGAGCGGCATATCCCAGGTGCGCTTACCCAAACCTAATCCTTGCAAGGTTTGCTGGATACGCAGGTCATAATCGTAACCACCGGCATGCTCAAATGCCATCTGCAATTCACCGTAGATGGCAAGCACCTCTTCGGTATAACAGCCATTTGCCATTTCTGATTCGAGCTTGTGCAAGTTCGCTTGCTGCTTTTGCAAATCGGTAAATACAGAAAGCATCTCAGCGTAAACTGTATTCTCATCCTTAGCAAACGCAACTGTACCCGAGGTTTTTCCGAGGATATCACTCGCTTCCTGGCGTAGGTAGCCAAGCTGCCTGCCGCGTGCAATATGGATACTACCCGTAGTGGGCTGGTTTATACCTGCCAGGATCATCATCAACGACGTTTTCCCGATCCCATTCGGTCCAATCAATCCAATCTTGCTGTCATTGGCGATTGTCACCGAAATTCCATGGAACAAGTCAAACGCCCCGAAAGATAAGCCTAGATTTTGTGCAGAAAGTACAGACATTCTAACTCCTTATAACAAGGCCGCTTTTCACCCGAAGTAAACAAATTCGAGTCTTAGCGAAAGCAATCTTTCCTGAGGGGCACGATGAATTGTGCCCCTACGATACCAAAAAATCAAGATCTCACCCATTCCGGTGCAGCTTGCCGGTTCGCTTGGCATAGCGTTCTGCCTGGCCAAATACCCAAAGTCCCACCGGGATGGCAATCAATCCCATCAACAACGTTGGCCAGATATACTGCCAGAGCTGCGTTGTAGGGGTGCCTTCCAATAAAGCTTGCCGTGTGCCATCCAGCACGTAGGTTGCTGGGCTGTAAACTGCCAGCTTCTGCAAAAACTCTGGCAACACCTCTATCGGGTAATACACACCCGACACAAGCAACAGGAGGGCGATGATCACGTGCGTCATCTGCGAACCACGCTCGGGGAAGAGCAATGGCAACACCGAGCCCATCACGCCCACACCGATGAAAGATAGGCTTCCGGCTAATAACATGACCGTCCCTCCCCACAGGTTTGCCCTGCTTAGATCGATGTGGAAGATCGCCACCGTCACCGCCAGGATGATACCGGTTGAGAACATGCTGTAGATGACTGCCCATAACGTCTGGCCTGCCATGTGAGTGATACGCCTTATGGGTGCCATCAATGTATATTCGATGGTACCTTCCCAGCGTTCCATGCCGATCACATCCGTGATCCAGTAAAAGATCAGCGAAAGGTAACGCCAGACCAGGGTTCCCACCACCAGGTAAAGCACCAGGTAGCGTCCTTCGATCTTGGAAACTCCACCGATCTGTTCCATTCCAAGCCCAATGAAGCTAACGGATAGGCTATTGGCAATGGAATATACGATCCACACCAATTCCCAGGACCAGTAGCGTTTCACCAGGTTGGCATTGCGTTCCATGAACGCGTAAGTTGCTCTAAATTCATTGACTAGCGTAGTCATTTTAATAACTCCAAAATCATTAACCGTATCTTGCCAGCCACTCCTGGCGCAGAATACCCATGAAGAGTAAATCCCAGCGCTGCCCCTCCCGCAAGAGAAATTTCCGCACCCGTCCTTCATGAACAAATCCAGCCTTCTCATACGAACGGATCGCGCGTGGGTTATATTCGAAGGTGGTTAAGCTTACTCTTCTCAGGTTTAATTCCTGGAAGGCATAACGCAGGATTATGTTCATCGCATCCGTGCCATAATCCTTGCCCCAGAAATCACGTTCGCCGATCCCAATTCCCACGAAGGTATCACCATTCGGGAAGGCATCTCCGTCCAATCCAGCGAAACCAATCAACCGATCATCCTCCAAAGTGCGGATGGAAAGAAAGTAAAACGCATGCGACTCGTTTTCCTGGTCTTTTTGGATCCACTCCGTGACTTTCTTAACGGAGTACATATTTGTGGGTCCAGAATCCAGCAACCGTAAGTATTCGCTGTTATCACCCCAGTGGACAATTGCCTGTGCAAGAATATCAGGCTCATCCGCTGTGAGGCGCACCAGTTTTCCTAGAAGGATATTATTTTCCATCATCCGCCTTCCATTTCTCAGCAATATTTATGATTCACTAACAGTTACCGCAGCCTGCTTAATGAGCCATTCTTCCCGTAAAATACCCATATACAGCCAATCCCAACGGCGTCCCTCGCGGAGAATTGCCCCACGCACACGCCCTTCAAGGACGAAACCCGCCTTCTCATAAGATCGGATTGCGCGTGGGTTATATTCGAAGACGATCAGACCCACCTTCCTCAGGTTGAGCTCGGAAAAGGCATATCCCAGCATCACCCTCATCGCATCCGTACCATATCCATGGCCCCAAGATTCACGCTCTCCCAGGGCAATTGCTACCAGCGCATCCCCCTGGTGCATGATCAGGTCAAATAAACCGATGAAACCGATCAAGCGATCATCTTCCCGGGTGCGTATGGTGAAGAATAGCTCATGGGTAATTTCTTTCTCCAGGTCTTTTTCCAGGAATTCTTTCACCTTTTTTTCCGAAAACAGCCTGGGTGGGTCACTGTCTAGTAAACGGAACCACTCGCTATCCTGGTCCCAACGGAAAAGTTGTGCCGCAAATACTTCCGGGTCATCAGCTGTCAGGTGAATCTTCTCACCACCTAAAAGGTCAATCATGGTGGATTTTCTCCTTCCCTGCCAGCCATTCATCCCTCAGTAATCCCAGGTAAAGCAGGTCATAGGTCTGTCCATCCCGCAGGAGTGATTTTCGCCTGCGCACTTCTTCAACAAAACCGTGGCGTAAGAAAAACCGAATTCCTGCCGGGTTATCCTCACCCACCACCGCCGACACACGGTATAGATTTAATTCATGGAAGGCATAGCGCAGCATGAGCGCCATGGCTTCACTTCCATAACCCTTGTTCCGCTCAATCGGGTCTCCGATCGCCAGCTTCAGGCTACAGGTACCGTGAGTCCATTCGATCCCTTCAATGCGTGTAAAACCTAACAGTCGGTCATCCTCCCTGCCGCGGATAGTAAAGTGGAACAGCCTTTTCGATTCTTCCACTTCCTTCTCGGTAGCCTCATATTTCTTCTTCATCTGGGCAATCGATAATGGTATGGCAGGCTGGCGGCTCAGGGAGCGCATCAGGGTGAGGTCATGCGTCCAACGCGATTCAACTTCCGGGTCCCTATCGTGATTAATGGGTGCCAGGCGGATCAGTTTTCCTTCAAATAGCTGTGTGTCAATACTCATGCTGCAATCCTTTCCAAATCATCGTTATTCTGAAACCGGTGATTAATACCGGACAATGTTATCCTTATAATAAAATCGTTTTCTCATCAAGGGTCAGGAAAGGGTTTTTCTCAATCCAACCGATTTTAATGGTCGGATCAACCCTCTCCTTGCACCCTTTATAATTGTATGCGTCCTGAAACCTGAAAGGCATCTTTTAGAAACGATACCAACATTTTCCAGGCGATGCGAAGCAATCTATTCAGTGCGTGTTTGAGATTGCCTCGTGATAGGATTCGCTCCTCATATTCGCAATCTCTTATGTACGACATTTCTTCCTTCCTTACTCCTTTACATCGGTTAGGATGAGTAAACATTCCGAAGGTTGTGGTAAAGGCATTTGTCTTCACCTAAAACCCAACATTATTCCTCCTCATCCTCCGCAACCAGCTTATTCCCAGTCAGTTCGAGGAACACCTCTTCCAACGTAGGCTCGTGCCCGTTGCGTGGGAGGAGCTTTTTGAGCGCCTGCGGAGTATCCAATGCCACGATCTTACCGTTATCCACGATGGCGATGCGATGGCACAGGGCTTCCGCTTCTCCCATATCATGGGTGGTGAGCAGGATGGTGGTGCCATGCTGCTCGTTCAGCTCGCGCACCACGGCCTGCACCTCACGCTTGGAGCGCGGGTCCAGCCCGGTGGTTGGCTCATCCAGGAGCAACAATTTCGGGTGGGAGAGTAAAGCGCGTGCAATCGCCACTTTCTGTTGCATGCCGCGTGACATCTCTTCCATGGGTTGCCGGATGGTGTTCTGTTCCAAACCCAGGCGGGTGAGAATCTCCACCACCTTGCGGCGAATCTCCTTGCCCTCCATCCCATACAGGCGTGCCCCGTACAGCAGGTTCTCCATTGGTGAGAGCTTCTTAAAAAAGCTGGCCTCCACCGACACCCGGTTGATCAGATGCTGGACTTCCTTCGCCTGGCTGACCACGTCATGCCCGAAGACGGTTATCGAGCCTGCGTCCGGTAGCAGCAGTGTGGCGATCAATCGGATGAGCGTGGATTTTCCCGAGCCGTTAGGACCCAACACGCCAAAGATCTCCGCTTCCCGCACAGAGAAGGATATGTGGTCCACCGCCACCTTGAGTACTTTTCCGTTCGCGCTGGGCTCAGCCCTGCCCTTCCAGATTGGATGAGCGGTCTTCCCGAACTTTTTATATGCATCCTTTACCTGTATCGCCTCGTACATTTCAATCTCCATTCTTATCTCTGTCATTGCGAGACCTGCGGTTTTTGCAGGTCGAAGCACTCTCCAGCTTGTCTTCATTATCAATTTAATTTATCTACCGACATCATCCTTCAAAAAACAAAAACCGGTCACCGAGAGTATTCCCGTGACCGGTACATGCAGCACAACAATAAAAAAAACGACCACGGGGGTTGGAGCTCACCGTGGTCGTTAGATCTTAATTCGTATAACCTAACGAGCGATAGGCGCGCTCCGCGAAGGCACGACAGGCTCGCTACCAGCGGATACTGTGCGTGCTTCATAAATTCGTTTGATGAGATCGCTCATCGATTGCGCCATTCCTTTCCTTAGAATTAGATTAACAACTTTTCGAGTTTACCATTAGTATTCGGAAATCGTCAAGAGGGGAATTTTTTCTCAGTGCGGTATTCTGTGAATCAATCCCCCATTTCCTTCAGTAGATCAATCGTTTCGGAACACATATCTTGCCTGTGTGTCTGTGATGTTCTTTTTATTGATATTTCACTTCCTCAGCTCCACCTGGTCGATCAGCTCATAGCTCCGGTTGTAAAACTGGAATAACAAATAATCATCTGTGGCCTCCACCCGTATGGCACCGTAGTCGTTGTTGTAGCGTGCCTGGCTGCTCTCCAGGATATCCCCAAAGTTGTATATGGCAAAACCGCCCATCCCGTTCACGAAGTATGTCACCCCATCCACCAACAAACGTTCATAGATATGGTCGTGCCCCGAGATCACTGCATCCACCCCCCACTCAGCGAAAGCCCAGCGTGCCCAATCCGTTGACCCATGAGAACCAGAGGAATAAGGCGGGTAATGTCCATACACGATATTCCATGTCGAGGTGGAGGCTGCCAGCTGCTCCTGCAACCAGGCTGCTTGGATGGATGAAGCATTAAACCCATCCGGTTCAGTCTCGAGATTATCCAGGGCTAACAGGTGCACGGGACCCCAAACAAAATCATAATAACGCTCATTCCCGGGTAGAGTGAAGTAATCCAAATAGGGCTGACCGTTATTTGTTATGGTGTCGTGATTGCCCAGGGATGGGAAGAAACGGTTGATATCAGCCCCATCGCCATAATTCCCCTGGTATGGGTATATAAATGGGTGAAAAAACTGTCCGATAGCTTCATCAATATGGTTTGCCGCCCCAATTAAATAGTTATTATCCCCCACGGTGATGATGAACTCCGGTTGCCAACTCACCATCATCTCAGCCACATCCCCTGTCGCTTGGCTCCCGCCACCATAATCCCCGATCACGGCAAATACAAGTGGTTTAGGCACTGGAGTATGGGTTGGTTCAGGGATTGGAGTTAATGTAGTGTTCTGAATAGGTTCCCAAGTCGGTGTGGATGTTGCGGTTGGAGTGGCAATTTCAGGCGAATATAGCCAGGTTTGGAACAAGCTTTCCAAATGTATATCCGTGACCGCTTGGAAAGCTCCAAGCAGCTCGCTGGTTGAAGCATTCGTGAACCAGTGAGAGCCATAATAGACCTGCAATGCCTTAAAGAATGCCTCATCACCAATTGTCTTACGTAAATCCTCATAGAACAACCCGCCCTTGGCATACACGACTGGACTATAAGACTCGACCCGGTCACTTTCCTGGAAATAGCTCATCGGTGAAGCCACGGGTGCGTCCCATCCATTTTTGGTGTTCTGGTCGTAGCGATCCTGGTAATATGCAAGCGCTTGCTGTTTGGCTAATGCACCTCCAACCTGCTCCCAATAAATGATTGATGAGTATGTTGTCAAGGCTTCATCCATCCACGGAGTACGCTGGACGTCATTTCCAACTGTGTTGTACCACCATTGATGTGCCACCTCATGCGCCACGGTGGCATTGAAGGCTGGGTCCGCCAGGTCAGCATAAAGTCGCTCAGCAATTAAACCCAAGGCTGGGTACTCAATCCCGCTGGGCTGATTCAGCGGTGCTTCGACTATATCAAATTCTGTATATGGGTAGAGCCCGAATTGTGAATTATAGATTTCCAACGAACGGGCAGCGGTCTCCAATGCCTGTGCTCCACCGGCTGCATCCTTGGGCAGGTAATACGAGTTGACGCTTGTTCCACCCACCTGACGGCTGCTTACCTGATAATCTGGACTGGTCATGATGAAAAAATCGCGCGCAGGACCGCTGATATAACGGCGCATCAGCCTGCCACCCACAGTTTGCTGGCTCACACATACCCCACTGGTTACCATGACCAGGCTTGGATCCGTGAATACTTCCACTGTATAAAGTGCTGCATCACTATACACCGAATCCCCGAATCCATATACTGGATCCAACCTCCAAACTCCCGATTCATAAACGGCAAGAATTGGGTAGAAATTTGCAAGCGCCAATACCCCCTGTGAATAATTAAACATGCCATAACCAGTGGCTGAATCGCCACCGCTAAAATCAACTGGGATAATCCCATTGGTCTCAAAATCAACTTGAATCGTATCACCGGGATTAAGTGTAGCTGGCAGAATCACTTCCACGATCGAGGCGGCCATGCTCAAACTGGTCTCTGCCCGTTGCCCATCCACGATGGCGGGCTTGATCATGATCATGCCATTTCCATAGGTCTGTCCATAGTTGGGATACAAGCGGAAGTACAGCCTGTCCATAGATATATTTTCTGTGTTGGTGTAATCGATCCTGCTGTACCCCTTGAACGTATATCTGGTGTAATCGATATCAATTCGTAAGGTGTAATGGGTCAGGTTCGCCGGGATAGGTGGCATTTCTGCGAGCAATACCGACGATTGATCAGCAGGTTGCGGAGAAGCCCTCGGATCAGATACGGTTGGAAATGGGGTGACATCTGTTTTGATTGACGGGGATGTGGATTGTGTCACCAGCTGGCATGCCTGGGCAAAAAACATAGTGACCAGCAGAAAGGCGATTGATTGCCTCATCCGCCAGGCACGAAAATGTCCAAGAGTCCGAATAGCTCTTTGCCAGGAAAGGCTTTTCACCGCAAGATCAGAATGCTGCCGTTATAATCCACCAGATAAATTTCCCCGTTCTCATCCAACCCGAAGGACGAGACGTTGCTTCCGGTATCGAACATCAGGGCATTTTGCCAGGTACCGTCGGGCAGTTGTAACAATCCCCAAACACTCCCTGAGCTGAAGTCACCATACAGGTATACACCCTGCCAGGCAGGCAGTTCCTTTCCTCGGTAGACGTAACCGCCTGTGACTGAAATTCCAATCTCGTGGCTATATTCTGCCACCGGCGAAACAAAAACAGCATTCAATGGGGGTGAACCACGGTAGGGGTGGGTTCCTTCAAAATAATTCCAGCCCAGATTCTCACCTCCAGGGTTGCCCGCAGGCAGATAGGTAATCTCCTCCCAAGCATCCTGGCCAACATCACCGATGTACATATCACCTGTCAGCCTATCAAAAGAGAATTTCCACGGATTGCGCAATCCGAAAAGCCAGATCTCCCAAGGTCCACCCCCGTTGACGAAGGGATTGTCGGGTGGGATGGCATATGGCTCGGATGAATCCACGTCTATACGCAAGATTTTTCCAAGCAGAGTCCCCAGGGATTGACCGTTACCGTTTGGGTCACCGAAAGAGCCACCATCGCCCATCGCTATGTACAGGTAGCCTTCCGGACCAAACTGCAGCTCACCTCCGTTATGGTTTTGGAAGGGTTGTTCTATGTTCAGTAATCGCATTTCACTGCCTGAGTCTGCCTGGTTGGGATCATTCGCTGAAACATTAAAGCGTGAAACAACTGTAAATAACTGGTTGCTCGCCTTTTCTGTATAGTCGACATAAAAATAGCCATTTTCAATATATTTAGGATGAAATGCCAATCCAAGCAATCCTTGCTCGCCACAGCAGCTTACTTTTGTTGTCAGGTCAAGGAATGGCGTGGGAAGCACTGTGCCATCTTTCATAACACGGATCAGTCCACCCTGTTCGACAATGAACAATCTTCCCGTCCCATCACCAGCATTGACCAAGCTTGTGGGTTTATCCAAACCATTTACCACCACCTGCCATGAATAGCCAGATGGGTCAGGCAGTTCACTCACTGTAACAGGTGTGGGTGTCGCTGTCGGTGCCATAACAGTGACTGTGACTGTGCCGGTTAATGATAAGGTGGGTTCAACCGTGGGTCGTGGTGAGGAAGAGGGAGCGGGAGAGGATCCTGCAGTGGGGGAAGGCACCCGGATGATCAGACCTTGCGTAGGTGTACTGGTTGGGATTGGGGTTTTTGAACTAAAACTGCATCCAGTCAATGCAAAGGCACAGAGAATGGCAAGAGGAAAAATGAAACGTTTCATTTTTCCTCCGGGTCACTCTCCACGATCTCTCCATCGATCACTTCACCATGCACTTCCGGTTGGGATGTTTCCTGGTAGCTGTCCATCACCTTACGGGTGGCTTTCAAAGCCTCCAGGTGTTCCTGGACTACTGCCGGCGGGCAAAGTTCTACAAACAAGTATGTCGCCAGCCAGATGACGGCAGCATCATCGATCGGTCCAATAGCGATATCTGGCACCACAAGATAAACTAATGACCCAATGGGCATCAGCTTCAACAACGGGCTCACCCGTGAATCTCCCATTAAACGCAGGATCAGCTTAATACGTAACGTTAAATCCTGGATGAACCCCCCGTCTTGCGAGATGGTTATTTTTCGATTTGATTTTTCGGACATTTTTATCTCCATATATCTATATAACTTATATACGTACCCAGCCTGGATTGGTTCTAACCGAATTCAATCCAAAATTACCAACAATGCGGAAGATCATTGCTCCTCAATGGGTGGTGCCGCCTGCCCATAATCCAGAATCTCATATCCTAGCGGTCCTGTTTCCTTACCAATCACACCTTTCTCCTGCATAGCTTCCACCAGGCGAGAGGCGCGTGTATACCCAATTCGTAGACGTCGCTGCAACATGGATACTGAAGCCCGTCCCTGGCGCCGGGAGAGGTCAATCGCTTCATAAAGTAAAGGATCTTTATCCTCTTCTGCCTGCATCTCTTCCCACAATGGCATCTGCACCAGCGGTATCCCCGATGGCATTGCGTCAGGAATGCCACCCGCTGCAGTAGCAGCCAGGGGTGTGCTGGGGTAGAAGCTTTGCCAGTAAGTCACCAGGCTGAGGATTTCACTATCGGATACATAAGTCCCTTGAAGGCGGATGGATGCCGGCGCGTCTGGAGCCTGGAAGAGCATATCACCTCGTCCAAGAAGCCTTTCTGCTCCAGGTTGGTCGAGGATAACCCGGCTGTCTGTATTGGACGCCACGGCAAAAGCAATCCGGGCGGGAAAGTTAGCTTTAATAATTCCCGTCACCACCTCAACCGAAGGTCGTTGGGTGGCAATCACCAGGTGAATGCCGGTGGCACGTGAGAGCTGTGCCAGGCGGGTTATTGCGCCTTGGGTTTCATCCGGTGCTAGCATCATCAAATCTGCCAACTCGTCAATGAAAACCACCAACTTGGGCAGCTTCTTTTCTTTCCCATCTCCCTGGCTATCCAGGCGTGAATTATATTCAACAATATTACGTGCACCCACTTGTGCCAGCTTGTGATACCGCATATCCATCTCGCGTAACACCCACTGAAGCACGCCCACCACTTTCTCAGTCTCAACCACTACGGGTGCCAATAGGTGCGGGATTCCATTATAGTTGGTCAGTTCCACCCTTTTCGGGTCTACCATGATCAGCCGTAAATCATCCGGGGTGTTATTTAGAAGCAGGCAACAAATCAGGGAATTGACACAAACCGACTTTCCTGCACCGGTCTGCCCGGCGATGAGCAGGTGTGGCATTGCTGAAAGATCGGCTGCCACGGCGTTACCCGCTACATCCTGGCCTAAGGCAAAACGCAGGGGTGACTTTAACCGCTTGAAGGCATCACTTTCAACCACGTCCCGCAGGGTCACCAGGGCTATTTGCTCGTTGGGGACTTCGATCCCGATGTAGCCCTTTCCAGGCACGGGGGCTTCCACTCGGATCGTACGGGCGGAGAGGGCGAGCGCCAAGTCGTCAGCCAGGGAAGCGATCTTTGCCACCCGCACGCGCGTGCGCGAGCCGCGGGTCTCAATAAAATCGGGTTCCACTCCAAACTGGGTGATGGTTGGCCCCCGGTTGATCTCAACCACATTGACAGGCGCGCCAAGCACGCGTAGTGTTTCTTCAATTACGCGGGCACGCTGGCGATCCACATCATCATCAAAAATAGTCTCAAGTCCTTTTTCAAGGATTTGGTCGATAGCAGGTAATGCCCAGGGGCGAGGTTGGTTGGCTCCAGTTGTACCGAATGGGATCGATCCGTTATTTGAACCAGGCAGTGTTTCCAGCTCCGACCAATTCGCAGGTGGAGCAGGTACTACGGTCGTGGATTTTGGTGGCGTGGATTTCAACCCACGGTGGGTGCGGCGCTCATCCATCCAATCCTGGAAATTATCCTGGAGGCGTACAACCAGTGGTGGTGCCCAGCTGACCAGATCAACCGCTGAGATGTCTAAGATAAGTATCAGGGCGATGATCAGCCAGGCGAATAGAGCAATCGCAACGCCAGCTAATCCCAGGCTGCTAAAAAGGATGCTGTATATGAATGCCCCCGTGTAACCCCCTCCTTCACTTGCAGAAGCCAGGGCATATGCATCCTGTGGAAAGGAGAAGAAATGCAGCCAGCCCAGGATATCCAGGAATAACAAAATCACGCCGATAATCCGCTCGATTGCCACATGGGGAATGCGCTCAAAACTGCGCAACACCAGCCATAACCCCACAACTGTCAACCCGACCGGGAACAAATAGGCCCCCCAGCCAAATGCACGCCCCAGAAAGGTCAGCCATGTGGCTGTCGCAGTGTTGTGGCTGGCTGAGATCAGACTTAGAAGTGTCAACAATCCCACAAACAACAACAGAATCCCAACCAGGTCAAGCTTACGATCCAGCGACATTGCCTTTGGAGGGGGTATATTGACTACCGGTGGTCTGCCCCTTGGTTTTGGTGGTGGTGCACCTCTAAAAAATGCTGATAGGGAACCAAGTACGCCACCGGTGGTTTTACGAGGCTTTTGTCCACTTTTGCTGGTTGATGTACTTCCTGGTGGCCTACCGCGTTTCGAAGAGCTCCGTTTGGATGTTGTGGTGCGGCTGGTTTTCGCAAACTGGCGAGTACCATTTTTCCCACTCAGCTTGCTTTTCTGGGCGCTGGTTTTCTCAGTCATCTTTGGCATTATAGCACAAATGGTCTTATTCACTTCCAGTGGGCATATCTCAGCGAAATAAGGTACAATTCTAGCGTTTAAACCCCCTACCAATGAAATTGAGGCTTGCTTGTTCGAAATCATCTTCCTCGGCACTTCCGCTTCTGCTCCTTCCGTCCATCGTGGGCTGTCCAGCCAAGTGGTGATCCATGACGAATTTCGTTTTCTGATCGATTGCGGGGAAGGTACCCAACGCCAGATCCTTCAATCAGGATTGGGATTCAAACGATTAAATCGTGTGCTCATCACCCATGGGCACCTAGACCATATCCTTGGGTTGGCTGGATTGCTCTCAACGTTTATGCGTTGGGAGACGATTGATAAACTAGAGATTTTTGGCGGGCAGTGGGCACTCGACCGAATCTATGACCTGATATATGGCATTGTGCTGCGGGGCACCAAGCCGCCTATGGATTTACAGCTGGTACAGATCAAATCCGGGACAATCTTTGACGAAGAAGATTTCACTGTAACTGCCTTCCCAGTCTGGCACCGCGGACCTGACTGCTTTGGCTATTTATTTGAAGAAAAAAACCGCCGTCCCTTCTTGCCTGAAAATGCTGATGAGCTGAATATTCCACCTGGTCCATGGCGCCGCAGCCTGGTGAACGGCGAGTCTGTTACCCTGCCCGATGGTCGGATTATTCATCCCGACCAGGTACTTGGAGAGGAGAGACCAGGCACCCGCCTGGCACATGTGGGTGACGTAGGTCGCACGGATGAGCTGGTTCAGTTTGTCCATGATGTGGATGCATTAATTATCGAAGCCACCTATATGAACGAGGAGGCAACGATGGCTGAGCAGTTTGCTCATCTCACCGCCAGGCAGGCAGCTGAGCTTGCAGCCAATGCTGGGGTTAAATTTCTTATCCTGACCCACATCTCGCGCCGCTACCGCGAGCGGGATGTGCTTGCAGAAGCACAGGCTATTTTCCCAAATACCATTGTGGCACGCGATTTTGATGCCTTCCAGGTTCGGCGTGGCGAATGCGTAAAAGTCGAACAAATCAAGGAAGCAAACTATTTAAAATAAAAACGTTACACGCTTTACTGGTAAACGTGTAACGTTCTACCGTTCAACATTTTTGCCTTACATCGTACTCCCCGTAAAATTAAAACCATGGATCTTTAATGCTGGGACGCGTACGCTGATCCCACCAAATTCACCAACCAATATGTGGGTAGCTTTCCCTACTGCATCCACGTTCGTCAGCGCTTGAACATAAGGCATGGTGTACCGTAAATTTTTAACCGGATACGCCAGCTCACCATCCTCGATCATGAACACCCCGTCGCGGGTCATGCCTGTGATGACACAATCCCGGGGATGGACAAGCCGGGTATACCAAAAACGGTTGATATACAAGCCTTTCTTGGTCGAGGCGATCATTTCCTGAACAGAAGAATCTCCAGGTGCCATGAACAAATTTATTGCTAAAGGTCCAAAGTCACGAAAGCTGATCGGTGTGGCATGACCCGTACTGGGCTTCCCCATTTTTGCCCCAGAATAACGGTCATACACAGGTCCCATCACCACCCCCTGCTTCACAATATCCACCCGCTGTTTCGGTACACCCTCAAAATCGAACGGAAGCGGTGAGCCATCTGGATCCAATCCGTCATCCCAGATGCTTACGTTTGAGCTCATCACCTGAATACCCATCCGGTCATTCATCCACGAACGACCTTCCTCCAATGACTGAGCTCCCATGCCATAAAAATTGAGGCTGTTGATCAGATCTTCGGTCACATAATGCTGTAGAACCACTGAATATTCCCCTGGCTCAATTCTGCGCGGGTTGTGACCCCGGACAGCTGTTTCAATGGCTTCCTTTCCAAGCCCGGCAATGTTCAAATCGTCAACTTTCCAGGAAGACTCTTGTGAACGGCCAGAAGAATCCTCGCTCATCACAACTGTCTGGAAATCTGCCGTAGTCTGAGGGTGATATGCGAACACTCCCTGGGTGTTGGCAACCGTCAGGGCACCTGAGCCCGTCGAAAAAGCGCCAGAAGCATTCAATCCCTTTTCTTCTGCCATCTTGCAAACCGTGCCGACTGCCCTGGCACGCTTCTCAGGTGAGCAGGCTGCCGTGATTGCATCCCATGCTTCCACACGTTGATACGCTTCAGGCTCTGGTATGCCTGGGTAATTCGGGTCTGCAGGGCTGGTTCGTGCATTTGCTTTGGCATGCTCGACCAGCTCATCCAATCCTGCTTTGTCCGTGCGATTGGTGGAGGCTGTGCCAATTTGCTTGCCGATAAAGTAGCGCAGGGTCACTTCTACATCACGCTCTGCAACGTTCTGATGGATGTTATTGTTGGCAAAACGAGTTAATTCCGCATCGTTATATTGCAGGGTGACTTCTGCTGGATTACTTTTACAGTGCAGCAAGATAGATTCGCATAATTCACGTGCACCTTTTTCTTCGATCATAACATCTCCTTTATTCCTCACCCTTATTTCAATACCCCAACCTTCACGTTGCGAAAACGCGCTGGCGCAGTTCCATGCCCGGTATGGGCAACCTGTGATGGCTGGCCCTTTCCACAGTTTGGTGTACCCCACATCACCCAATGATCAGCATTGCAAACGGCATCGCAGCTATTCCAAAATTCAGGCGTGATGCCCATGTAGGTGCAATTACGCAGCATGCGTCCCATCTTGCCGTTCTTGATCTCGTACCCCATTTCAGTGCCAAATTGGAAGTTGTAGCGTTTATCATCGATCGACCAGGAACGGTTGGATTCCATGTATACACCGTCTTCTGTATCTGCGATCAGATCATCAAATTTCCAGCTGCCGGGTTCCAGGCTGACATTGACCATGCGAATGATTGGTATTCTGTTCCAGCCAGAGGCACGCATGCATGCGTTTGATTCACGGCCTAGCTTGGATGCTGTCTCGCGAGACATTAAATATCCAACAAAAAGCCCATCTCTCACTAGCGGTGACGATTGCGCTGGGACACCTTCATCATCCCAGCCAAAAGTACCCAGACCTAAAGGTCGCAGGCTGTCAGCGGTCAGGTTTACTACGGGAGACCCATAATGGAAGTTATCCAATTTCTCGGTGGTTAGGAAAGATGTGCCAGCATATGCCGCTTCGCTTCCATAGACACGGTCCAGCTCTGTAGGGTGCCCGCAGGATTCATGTACCTGGAGCGCCAGTTGAGAGCCTCCCAGGATAAGCGAAGTAGTGATATTGGATGGACAGGGATCTGCAGTCAGTAATGCAACCGCCTCACTGGCAATGCGCTGGGCATTACCTGGCAAATCCCAGCTTAACATTGCCTCCCAGCCACCCGTAACCTGCTGCCGAGCAAAGGCATTTGGATAGGATCGTATCTGGATCTCGTTTCCTCCAACAGCTGTGGCTTGAATGCCTCCTCCAGTTTCAATGAGGGTTTGCTCGGTGAAAGCACCTTCCGTGTTGGCAAAATATTTGTGTTCTTTAAGCATGGTAGTGTGAGATTGACGAGTTCGCACACCCTGCACCTTGCCCAGCTCCGCATCAGCATTCATCAACAGGGCAAGCCTGTCTTCCATGGAAACGCTGAATGGATCGATCTGAACTGGCGTCTGGTATATACCCTGGCTGGTTACTTTGGGACCCAGGTCCACCTTTTCGCCACTCACCAATCCTGATGCATGGGCAATTTTTATCGCCTGGGCTGTTATACGGTCAACCTCAACATCATTTATTTCCCGACTGGAAGCAAAGCCCCACGCACCATTGACCAAGACCCTTATACCCACGCCCTCAGTCTCAGATGAGCTCAGATTCTCGACGATTCCATCCTTTACTGAAAGGCTTTCTTCACGATGGTTAACGACCCTCACATCTGCATATTGCGCTCCACGCAGATTAGCCAGATCAAGGGCACGCATCATTATTTCCTTCAATTTAGTCTCCTTTTTAAAACGGTTTTTTCTTCTGGCATAATTCAGGAATACATCCCTCACCCGCCGAGGATTGCTTACTAATTATTGGAATTACTACCTGGAAAAATCCCTAGCTTGTAAGTATTTTCGTGATCCTCGAAAAATCAACCAAATCTTTCTTCCCGCCAGATATCAGCTTCATTGTGATAACCAGCCTGTTCCCAAAAACCAGGGCGATCATTCTCCATGAATTCCATTCCTCGCAACCACTTGGCACCTTTCCAAAAATATGGCGTTTTCAGGTCTTCCCGACTTGGGATATACCCCACCACCCCTCTCAATGGGGCGCCATGCTCTGGGGAAATCGGTTCTCCGTTAAAATGCATTGCCAGTAGAAAATTATCCGCCAGGACAATTTTCAAGGGGAGATTAACCGTAAAACCGAACTCGGCATGCTGCATCACGTACTTGGCGGTCGGTTTGAGCTTGATCAGTCCCTGGTCAATCAGAGTATGCACTGAAACCCCTTCCCATGTTGTGTCCAACTTGCTCCAGCGTGTCACGCAATGAATATCCATCCTTAAAGTAGTACGGGGTAATTCGTTAAACTCATCCCATGTCCATGATTTATCTTCCTCAACCTCGCCCCA
>Ga0209253_10000984_pt1 | contig 24974 bp, 30 predicted proteins | sample FrelakmetBRP12BR_FD_187145 | JGI IMG/M metagenome (GOLD analysis project Ga0209253, IMG submission 187145) | Freshwater lake sediment microbial communities from the University of Notre Dame, USA, for methane emissions studies - BRP12 BR (SPAdes)... | ecosystem: Environmental > Aquatic >...
GTCGGTGATCGGCAGGTCGTTGTCCACGGTCTTCGGCACGTGCACGGCCTTGATCGGGTAGCCCATGGATTCGCCGAGCTGCGAGATCTTGAGGCAGGTGTCGGCCGAGTCGCCGCCGCCGTTGTAGAAGAAGTAGCCGATGTTGTGCGCCTTGAAGACCTCGATCAGACGCTCGTATTCGCGCTTGTTGGCTTCCAGGCTCTTGAGCTTGTAGCGGCACGAGCCGAACGCGCCGCTCGGGGTGTGGCGCAGCGCGGCGATCGACTTGGCGGATTCCTTGCTGGTGTCGATCAGGTCTTCGGTGAGCGCGCCGATGATGCCGTTGCGACCGGCGTACACCGTGCCGATCTTGTTCTTGTACTTGCGTGCGGTCTCGATCACGCCCGCGGCTGAGGCATTGATGACGGCAGTCACGCCGCCGGACTGGGCGTAGAAGGCATTCATGGGTTTCTTGCTGGTGGCCATGGTTGGGTCTCTCTGGAATGAAATGACGGAGGGTTGAAAGGAATCGTTACGCCGGGTTGGCGGCGCTCTTGGCCGCCTGGTCGGCCTGCACCTGCAAGAGCGTCATGACGCACTCGCCGATGTCGGTGTATTCGTCGCGCCCGGTACCGTACTGTTCGAGCACGCTGTAGAAGAACTGGTTGCGGTAGGTCTGCACGCCGGTTTTAAAAATGACAAATTGCGCCTTGTCTTCGCGCCAGTACACCACAGGGCAGAGCGTCAGCTCGCGGTCGCCGGGTTCGAGCCGCAGTTCGGCATCGGCCTGCTGAATATCGACCTGCTTGCGGAAGCGTTCGGACACCGCCTGGCGGATGATCCACAATTCCGTGTCGTTAAAGTCGGGAATATTGTCGTGCATCGCGTCGGGTGACCGGTTTGGTAGTCGCTTCGGAGGGCGGTTCGGCGGCTGATTCTACCTGTTGTCGGCCGAATTGCAGCGGCGATTATACGGCGCGTCACTGCCGAGATGAAATCCATCGATTCTCGGGTTTTCAGGCCGCAAAACCATTGACGCCACAATGGGTAGGAGTTAGTTTAGCCCGGCATCAGCCGGGTCCGGAGGGGAGGAACTCATCCGGTCCGTAAAACAATCAGCGAAACAAAGCGAGAACAACCATGCGAATCGTACTACTGGGAGCGCCGGGTTCCGGCAAGGGCACGCAGTCCAAGCTGCTGATCGAAAAATACAAAATTCCACAAATTTCCACCGGTGACCTGTTGCGTGCTGCGGTTGCGGCCGGCAGCGATCTGGGTCGCAAGGCCAAGTCGGCGATGGATGCCGGCCAGCTGGTGTCCGACGACGTGGTGCTCGGCATGATCCAGGAGCGCCTATCCAAGCCGGACGCCCGTGCCGGCTTCATTCTTGACGGTTTCCCGCGCAACATCCCCCAAGCCCAGGCGCTGGATGCCATGTTGGCGCGCTTGAGCCAGCCGCTGCAGTTGGCGCTGCTGGTGGACGTGGACACCGAAGTGCTGATGAAGCGCCTCACCGGCCGGCGCACCTGCTCGAATGCCTCGTGCGGTGCGATCTACAACATCTATTTCTCGGCCCCCAAGTCCCCGGGCAAGTGCGACAAGTGCGGCTCGAACCTCGCGCACCGTTCGGACGACAACGAGAACACCGTACGCAGCCGCCTGCAGGTGTATGAACAGCAGACCGCGCCGCTCGTGTCCTACTATAAGGCGCAGGGCAAGCTGCGCACCGTGCGTGGTACCGGCTCGGTGAACGAGATCTTCAAGAATGTCACTGACATCATTGAAGTGCAGATGCGTCCGCTCGCCGCCGCCATGTCGGCCGCTCAGGCCGCCGCCGCCAAGAGCGCACCGCCCAAACCTGCCAAGCCGGCGAAGAAGCCAGCACCGGTCAAAGCAGCCGCCAAACCGGCCGCCAAGCCCGCGGCAAAACCGGCGGCCAAGAAGCCCGCTGCCAAAAAGCCTGCCGCGAAGAAACCCGCACCCAAGAAAAAGCCCGCGCCGAAGCCGAAGAAGAAAGCCGTAAAGAAAGCGGCCCCGAAGAAAGCCAAAAAACCGGCCAAGAAAAAGTCAGCACCGAAAGCGAAGAAGAAAAAGTAGTATCTATGCTGTAACACTCAGGCCCGGGCAACCGGGCCTTTTTATTTCTGGCGCGGTCGCGTCTCGGGCTCCTGAAGGGTGGAGTCGCTTTCAATGCTGGCCCCCGCGAGTTAGTAACAATCCAGCGTCGTGAGTTGCTCGCTATTTCAGTAGCGAAAACAAATGCTAAAAAGTAAACCACAAGGGGAGGTTTGTATGTTGCGCTACCTGTTACCGTTTATGATTGTTTCGGCTCCTGTTTATGCGGATGGGTAAGAGGTTTTTGCGTAACCCACCAAATGTTGCGGTGCAAAACAACGCCTTTTTTAATGTGTGCCTGGCGGCACTACATTGATTGTGTGCAGCTGGGGGCAGTGTTATTACTCGGCGGGCGTAGCCCGTGCGCGCCGTGTTTTTGCCGGGCGCTGAGTCCCGGTGTCCGAATGTTCAGGGGCGTTCGATCGCACGCGTGCGGCTTCCAGCTGCGACAGGAACTGTTTGGTGCAGGCTGCCCACGTGTACTGGAGCGCGACGCTGCGGCAGACCTCGGGCTTGAGGGCGAGCGCGGCCATCGCCGCCTTCTGCAAGTCTTCATCCAGAAATCCGGTGACGCCGTTCTCGATGATGTCGATAGGTCCCTGCACCGGGTAGGCGGCGACCGGCACGCCGCTGGCCAATGCCTCGATCAGCACCAGACCGAAGGTATCGGTGCGGCTCGGGAACACGAACACGTCCGCGGCGGCGACATGCTGGGCGAGGACGCCGTTATCCTTGAAGCCGGTGAAGACCGCCTGCGGGTATTTCTTCTTCAACATCTCCAGGTCGGGTCCGCCACCGACGACCATCTTGGTGCCGGGTAAATCCAGCTTCAGAAATGCCTCGATGTTCTTCTCGATCGCCACGCGTCCCATGCACAGGAAGACCGGACGCGGTACGCTGAGAAAATCCTTGGGGCGAGTCTTGAAGTGTTCGGTATCCACGCCGCGCGACCAGTAGGCGAGGTTGGTAAAACCGTGTTCGGTCAGCCGCTGGTGCAGCGTCGCGGTGGCGACCATGACGGCCTCCGCGCGCCCGTGGAACCAGCGCATGACGGCGTAGCTCCACGCGAGCGGAATGCGCGTGCGCAGCCACACGTATTCCGGGAACTGGGTGTGGAACGACGTCGTGTAGGGAAACTTGTTGCGCAGGCACCAGCTACGCGCGGCAATGCCGAGCGGGCCTTCGGTGGCGATGTGCACCGCATCCGGCTTGAGTTCCTCCAGCCGCTGGCGCACCTTGCGGCCCGGGAACAGCGACAGGCGGATGTCCGGATAGGTGGGCATCGGCACGGTGCGGAAACCTTCCGGGGTGATGCACTGCACGGTGTGGCCAAGCCTGAGCAGTTCGTCGCGCGTGCGCGCGAGTGTGCGCACCACACCATTAATCTGCGGGTACCAGGCATCGGTCACGATGACGATGTTCATGTTCAGCCTCGCTCAGTAGAAATACGCTTTCATCCGCCCAATGGATAACCGCCAGCGCGCCATCGGCGTGCTCGACCAGCGCCGTGCAGCTCTCCACCCAGTCGCCGTCGTTGCAGTACAGGACGCCGTCGTGGTTCTCGATCGTGGCCTTGTGGATGTGGCCGCAGATCACGCCATCCATGCCGCGCTTGCGCGCCTCGTGCACCACGGCCTTCTCGAAGCTGCTGATGAAGCTGACCGCGTTCTTCACCTTGTGCTTGATGTAGGCGGACAGCGACCAGTACGGGAAGCCGAGCTTGCGGCGGAAATAGTTGAACCAGCGGTTGACCGCCAGCAGGACGTCATAGGCCTCGCTGCCGAGCACGGCGACCCATTTGCTGTGCTTCACCACCTGGTCGAATTCGTCGCCATGCAGCACCAGGAAGCGCCGGCCATCGGCGGTGTGATGAACCGCCTCGGAGCGCATCTCGATGCCGCCGAAGCTGGTGCCGAGGTAGTCGCGGAACAGTTCATCGTGATTGCCGGGCACGTAAATCACCTGCGTGCCGCGCGCTGCCATGCACATCACCTGCTGGATGACCTTGTTGTGCAGGGCCGGCCAGCGCATGCCCTTCTTCATGTGCCAGAAGTCGATGATGTCGCCCACCAGGTAGAGCTGCTTGCACTCGGCGTGCTGCAGGAAGTCGAGCAGGAATTCGGCCTTGCAGGCACGCAGGCCGAGGTGGGTGTCTGAAATCCAGATGGCGTTGAAGCGAAGTCGTTGCATGGGCGCCTCCCAGGCTGTTGGGACGAGTGCAGGATGGGCAGCGCGCATGGCGGTGGTGTGACGCGGCGATGACCGTTGTGTGAAGAATGGCGCCAGCAACTTGATTTGTATCTTGTTCCCCGGTAAACAGACGGCATGAAGAAAATGTTGCAGAGTCTCACCGACACCGGCCGCATTGTGCGCGCCTTCAGTTTTTCCATGCAGGGTCTGCAGGCGGCCTATAGAAAGGAATCGGCCTTCCGCCAGGAACTGATTCTGGCCGCGGTGCTGCTGCCGTTGGCGGTCTGGCTGGGGAGAACCGGGGTGGAGCGTGCGCTGCTCATCGGCAGCGTGCTGCTGGTGCTGATCGTGGAGCTGCTGAATTCTGCGGTCGAGGCGACCGTGGACCGCGGCGGCAAGGACTGGGACAAGCTGGCCGGCCGTGCCAAGGACATGGGTTCGGCGGCGGTGCTGATCGCGCTGTTGCAGCTGGCCGCGACTTGGGGATTGATTCTGTTCGACCGGTTTGGCACCTGAGCGATGCGCAGGGCCCGGTAAAAGCCCATCGGCGCTACGGTAGACAAAGTACGACGTGGCACAAAAAGTTTTTTCCCTTCTCCCTTCGGGAGAAGGCCATGATGAGGGGATGGTTCATCTCATAAACACCAGCTCCTCTATTGGTTCCCTCACCCCGGCCCTCTCCCAGAGGGAGAGGGAGATACCCCCGGCTTTGCCGAGGTCAGTTAACTGCCACCGGTAGAGGCGCTACGCCGCGAGGCCATCCGCGGGTTGTGGCGGTGTGTTTGCGCATCTGCCAAATGCTGTAAACTCTTCCAATCGCTTCCCGCGGATTCCCTGATCATGAGCCCAAGCCTCCCCGGACGTTTCCCCCGCACCCGTCTGCGCCGCATGCGCCGCGACGACTTCTCGCGCCGCCTGATGCGCGAACACCGGCTGACGGTGGATGACCTGATCGAGCCGGTGTTCATCATCGAGGGCAAGAACCACGCCGAGCCGGTGGCGTCGATGCCGGGCGTCACCCGCGTCACCATCGACCTGCTGCTCAAGCAGGCCGAGGCCTGGGTCAAACTCGGGTTGCCGGCGGTGGCGCTGTTTCCGGTCACGCCGAAGGAAAAGAAATCGCTCAACGCCAAGGAGGCGCATAACGCCAAGGGGTTGGCACAGCGCGCGGTGCGCGAGCTCAAGAAAAACTTTCCCGAACTCGGCGTGATCACCGACGTGGCGCTCGATCCGTTCACCACACACGGCCAGGACGGCCTGATCGATGCCAGCGGCTACGTGCTGAACGATGAAACGACCAAGGTATTAGTGAAACAGGCGCTGTCGCACGCAGAGGCCGGTGCCGATGTGGTCGCGCCCTCGGACATGATGGATGGCCGCATTGGCGCGATCCGCGACGCGCTTGAGGCTGACGGGCACGTGCACACCCGCATTCTTGCTTACTCGGCCAAGTATGCGTCGAGCTTCTACGGCCCGTTCCGCGATGCCGTCGGTTCGGCCGCGAATCTCGCCGGCGGCAACAAGTACAGCTACCAGATGGATTGCGCCAATTCCGACGAGGCGCTGCGCGAAGTTGCGCTCGATCTGGAGGAGGGTGCCGACATCGTCATGATCAAGCCCGGCATGCCGTACCTCGATATCGTGCGCCGGGTAAAAGACGAGTTCGGCGCGCCGACCTTCGTCTACCAGGTGAGCGGCGAATACGCCATGCTCATGGCTGCCGCCCAGAACGGCTGGCTGAACGAGCGTGCCGTGATCCTGGAATCGCTGCTTGCCTTCAAACGCGCCGGCGCGGACGCGATCCTGACCTATTTCGCATCCCGCGTGGCGAAGTGGCTCAAGGAAGGCTGAGTCGCTCCCGGTGTTCGGAAACAGCAACGGGGCCCGTAGGTCCCGTTGCTGTTTGAAGAGGGAGGCTGGTTCAGCGGTTCTTACCGAGTATTTCCTTCTCGATCTGCTCCAGACTGGTGTGGCGCACATCCTTGCCCTTGACGAGATAGATGATGTACTCGCAGATGTTGCAGGCATGGTCGCCAATGCGCTCCAGCGCGCGCGCCGCCCAGACCACGTCCAAGGTGCGCGAGATGGTGCGCGGGTCTTCCATCATGAAGGTGATCATCTGGCGCATGATGCCTTCGTACTCACGATCCACCTGCTCGTCCTCGCGTGCCACGCGCACGGCAGCCTCGACATCAAGGCGTGCAAAGGCATCGAGCGCGTCATGCACCATCTGGCGTACGTGATTGCCGAGCGACTGGATCTCCATGTAGTTGTTTTTGGGACGCTCCTCGGTGGCCAGGCGCACGGCCATGCGCGCGATTTTTTCGGCCTCGTCGCCGATGCGTTCGAGGTCGGTGATGGTCTTGATGACCGCCACCACCAGGCGCAGGTCGCTCGCTGCCGGCTGGCGGCGGGCGATGATCTGGCTGCATTCCTCGTCGATGGTGACCTCCATCTGGTTGACCTTGTAGTCCTCGGTCACGACCGCCTCGGCACCCACGGTATCGGCGTTCACCAGTGCGGTGATCGCCTGGCCGATCTGGCGTTCGACCAGCCCGCCCATTTGCAACACGCGTGTGCGGATGTCCTCGAGCTCAGCATTGAACTGGCGGGAAATATGCGTATGAATCGGTTCCATGGTATCTCCGTAAATTCTCGTAAACCGTACTGGCGAGTATCGTTAGCGGCGCGTGTCAGTGACTATCCGGCTTTCAGCCGGGGTGCAACAAAATTCGTTGCACCCGTTCGGCGGCGCAAAGGCCCACTGGGCTTTTGCGAAATCCCCGCCTCACCCATAGCGCCCGGTGATGTAGTCTTCGGTTTGCTTCTTGGTCGGGTTGGTGAAGAGCTGGTTGGTGTTGCTGAACTCCACCACCTCGCCCAGGTACATGAATGCAGTGTAGTCGGAGACGCGCGCCGCCTGCTGCATATTGTGCGTCACGATGATAATGGTGACACGTTCCTTGAGCTCGTGCATGAGCTCCTCGATGCGGGCCGTGGCGATCGGGTCGAGTGCCGAGGTGGGTTCGTCGAATAGCACGATTTCCGGTTCGGTGGCGAGTGCACGCGCAATACACAGACGCTGTTGCTGGCCGCCGGACAGGTTATAGGCCTGCTGGTGCAGCCGGTCCTTGACCTCCTCCCACAGCGCGGCGCCCTGCAACGCCTGCTCGACCTTCTCGTCGATCACACCCTTGCGGCGTACGCCGCGCACGCGCAGGCCATAGGCGACGTTCTCGTAGATGGTCTTCGGAAACGGGTTGGGCTTCTGGAACACCATGGAGATGCGCATGCGCACCTCGATCGGGTCGATTTTCGGTCCGATGATGTTCATGTTGTCCGGATGCAGGACGATTTCGCCCTCGTAGCGGTTGCCCGGGTAGAGGTCGTGCATGCGGTTGAAGCAGCGCAGGTAGGTGGTCTTGCCGCAGCCGGACGGGCCGATGAGCGCGGTGACGCGCTTCTCGGCGATTTCGAGATTGATGTTCTTGAGCGCGTGCACGGTGCTGTAATAGAAGTTCAGGTCACGCACCAGCGCCTTGACCGGCGGCGCCGACGACGCGGCGGGCACATTCGACAGATGCACCTTCCCGGCGGCGCGCGGGGCGGTTTTCATTTCTGGCGTCATTGTCTCTCCTACCATTTGATGCGCTTGCGGAAACGGTAACGGATCCAGATGGCGATGCCGTTCATAACCAGTGTCATGCCGAGCAGAACCAGACCGGCGGCGGCGGCGTTGTGGTGGAACTCCTCCTGCGGGCGCGACACCCAGTTGAACATCTGGATGGGCATGACTGTGAACTGGTCCATGAGCCACTGGAAGGACAGGAAAGGTGGCTCGGCGCTGATCGGTGGCGTCGGCAGGAAGGCGATAAACGAGAGTGCGCCGATAGCAATGAGCGGTGCGCTCTCGCCGATGGCGCGCGACAGGGCGATGATGACGCCGGTCAGGATACCGCCCGTCGAGTAGGGCAGCACATGGTCGCGCACGGTCTGCCACCGGGTGGCGCCGAGCGCGTACGCCGCCTCGCGGATATTGCTGGGAATGGCGCGCACCGCTTCGCGCGTGGCGATGATCACCATCGGCAGGATCAGGAGCGCGAGTGTCAGGCCAGCGGTCAGAATGCTCTGGCCGAGATGGAAGGTGTAAACGAACAGGCCGATCGCCATCAGGCCGTAGACAATGGACGGCACCGCCGCAAGATTGGCGATATTGATCTCGATGAGCGCGGTCATCCAGTTTTTGGGCGCGTACTCTTCAAGGTAGAGGCCGGCGGCGATGCCGAGCGGCACGGCGGTCATGGCCGTAACCAGCATCACCAGCGTGGTGCCCACCCAGGCCGAGAGGATGCCGGCCTTGCTCGCGAAGCGCGACGGGAAGGATGTGAAGAAATCCCAGGACAGGCGCGGCAGGCCGTCGGTCGCCAGGTCGAGGATGAGCGCCATCAGCGTCAGCAACCCGATGGTGAGTGCCAGCAGGCCGATGACCGAGAAAATCCGGTCGAACAGCTTGCGGCGGGCGATCAGGGCCTTGAGCTTGTCCATGTCAGTAGACCTGGCGGAAGCGCTTGCGCAGGACGAAGCCGGCGATGTTGAACACCAGCGTCATGAGCAGCAAGGTGAGACCGGCGGCGAAGATCGTCTGGTAACCGATCGTGCCGTGCGGCAGATCGCCGAGACTTACCTGCACGATGTAGGCGGTGATGGTCGCGGCCGGCTCCATCGGGTTCCAGGTGAGGTTCGGCTGCATGCCGGCGGCGATTGCCACCACCATGGTCTCGCCGATGGCGCGCGAGATGCCGAGGATGTAAGCGGCGGCGATGCCGGACAATGCCGCCGGGATCACCACGCGCAGCGAGGTCTGCAGGCGCGTGGCGCCCATGGCGTAGGAGCTCTCGCGCAGGTGCATGGGTACGGCGCGGATTGCGTCTTCGGACACCGAACTCACATACGGAATGATCATGACGCCGATCACAATACCGGCCGAGAGCATGTTGAAGCCGGGCAGCCCGGGCAGGAGCTTCTGCAACAGCGGCGTGACAAACAGCAGCGCGAAGTAACCGTACACCACGGTTGGCACCGCGCTCAGCAGTTCCATGAGCGGCTTCACGATTTCGCGCGTGCGGTAACCGGCGTATTCGCTCAGGTAGATGGCCGTGATGGTGCCGAGCGGGATAGCGACCACCAGTGCGATGGACGTGGTAACGAGCGTGCCGGCCATGAGCGGCAGGATGCCATAGTGGGCATCATCGAACAGCGGTGTCCACTGTGTGTCGGTGAGAAAATCCAGCAGCGAGACATGTTTGAAGAAGCCGGCGGATTCGACCACCAGCACACCGACAATGCCGATGGTAATCGCCACGGACGAGAGTGCCGCCAGGAACAACAGACTTTCGACCAGGCGTTCGCGCAGGTGTCGCAGGCGCGAGCGGGTGGCGTGGGCGGAAAGGCTGGCGGCCAAGATAGTCTCCGGGACGTTGTCGTTATGGAATGCAGCCGGAACCCTAACAGCGGAATATGACAATTATGTTACAGAATCGGCCGGGACGGTAACACGGGCAGTATCCCTTGAATATCAAGGCGCTGAAAGTGTGAAGGGCGCCCAAGGCGCCCTTCGATACCGCGACAGGGAACGTATCGTGTTACAGCTTGGCCTCGCGTTTCAACAGATCCTCAATCTTGAGGCCAACCTCGGAGCTGCCACCGAACACCGTGCCGACCTTGCCCTTCTGAAAGTGTTCCAGTGCCGTGCTGTAAGCCTTGGCCGGCAGTGGCACGTACTTCACTTCCTTTACCAGCGGGGCGGCGTTCTTCAGATAGTATTCGACGAACTCTTTCACCTCCGGCTTGGCAGCCGATTTCTTGCTCACATAGATAAAGATCGGGCGCCCCAGTGGGCTGTAGGTACCATCCTCGACACTCATCGCGGATGGCATGACTGGGCCCTTACCGCCGTCTATGGCCACCGCTTTCAGCTTGGTCGAGTTTTCCGCGTAGTAGGCAAAACCGAAGTAGCCGAGCGCGTTCTTGTCGTTGGCAATACCCTGCACCAGCACATTGTCGTCTTCGCTCGCGGTGAAGTCGCCGCGCGAGCTCTTAGCCTTGCCGACCACGGCTTCAGTGAAATAGTCGAAGGTGCCTGAGTCTGAGCCGGCGCCGTACAGTTTGATCGGCGCATCCGGCCACTTCGGGTTCACCTGGTTCCACTTCATGATCTTGCCCTGTGCCGCCGGCTCCCAGACCTTCTTCAACTCGGCCACGGTCATGGACTTGATCCAGTCGTTCTTCGGATTGACCATCACGGTGAGTGCGTCATAGGCCACTGGCAGTTCGTAGTACTCCACGCCGGCCTTTTTGCAGTCGTCCATTTCCTTCTTCAGGATCGGGCGCGAGGCGTCTGAGATATCGGTCTCGCCGCGGCAGAATTTCTTGAAGCCACCACCGGTGCCGGAGATGCCCACCGTTACCTTGACGACATTCTTCTTGGCCTTCTGGAATTCCTCGGCCACCGCCTCGGTAATCGGGAACACGGTGCTGGAGCCGTCTACCTTGATGAAGGTCTCGGCCTGGGCGGTAGCGGGCGATGCGCTGAATGCGCCGGCCATCAGCGCGACGACGCCGGCTGCGGATAATGTCTGCTTGAGTTGCATGAAAACCTCCAGATGTGGGTATAGGTAACAACGTGCGTACTATTACAACCGAATGTGACAGGAAGATGAAATATGTATGACCGTACTGTGATCAGATTCGCAAGCCGACCGGGCGGGGAGGTAGCTGGCCTGTGTCCGATCAGTCGGTGGCAGCTGGTGCGCGCTCGTACCAGCTGCGCGTGTGGTTGACGATTTTCACCACCGACAGCATCACCGGCACCTCGATCAGCACCCCGACCACGGTTGCCAGCGCGGCGCCGGACTGGAAGCCGAACAGGCTGATGGCGGCGGCCACGGCGAGCTCGAAGAAGTTGCTGGCGCCGATCAGCGCCGAGGGACCGGCCACGCAATGCGCCACGCCGAAGCGGCGGTTGAGCAGGTACGCGAGCCCGGAGTTGAAGTACACCTGGATCAGGATTGGCACCGCGAGCAGGGCGATGATCAGCGGCTGGGCGAGGATTTGCTCGCCCTGGAAGCCGAATAATAAGACGAGGGTCGCGAGCAGTGCGGCGAGCGACGGCCGGTGCAGGCAGGCGAGCGTGCGTTCGAGCGCCACAGCCCCGCCGCGCTTGAGCAGTTGCGTGCGCCAGACTTGGGCGGCGATCACCGGAATGACGATGTAGAGCGCGACCGACAGCAGCAGCGTGTCCCACGGTACGGTGATCGCGGATAGCCCGAGCAGCAGGCCCACGATCGGCGCGAACGCGAACACCATGATCGTGTCGTTCAGCGCCACTTGGGTGAGCGTAAAGTTTGGTTCGCCGCCGGTGAGCCGGCTCCACACGAACACCATAGCGGTGCAGGGCGCGGCCGCGAGCAGGATCAGGCCGGCAACATAGGAATCGAGTTGCTCGGCCGGCAGCCACCCGACGAACGCGTGGCGGATGAACAGCCACGCGAGCAGTGCCATGGAAAACGGCTTCACACCCCAGTTGATGAACAGCGTCACGCCGACACCCTTCCAGTGGTGGCGTACCTCGGCGAGCGCGCCGAAGTCCACCTTGAGTAGCATCGGGATGATCATGAGCCAGATGAGTGCTGCCACCGGCAGGTTGACGCGTGCGACTTCCATGCGGCCGATTGTCTGGAAGACGGTGGGGAACAGCTGGCCGAGGCCAATGCCGGCGCCGATGCACAGGAACACCCAGAGCGTGAGATAACGTTCGAAGAAACCGAGCGGCTGCCCGGCGGCCTCTTTGGCGGTGACTTCGCACTGTGCGCTCATGTCAGGCGCTCCGTGCCTGGCTACCGAGGCTCTGGATCAGGTCGGCGACCCGCCGACGCACCTCGTCGCGCGTGGCGCGGAATTGCGCCAGGATTTCCTCTTCGGTACCAGTGGCCTTGGCCGGATCGCTGAGCGGCCAATGGATTTTCTTAACGCTTGGTGGTAACACCGGGCAGTGTTCGTCGGCGTGCCCACAGACAGTCACCACGATATCGGCGCGACGGACCATGTCGTCGGTGACGCGCGTGGATTCCTGGCTGGAGATGTCGACACCGGCCTCGCGCATCACGGCAATGGCGCGCGGGTTCTTGCCGTGTGCTTCGATACCGGCCGACTCGAATTCGGCAATGTCGTGGCCCAGATATTTGCCCCAGCCCTCGGCCATCTGTGAGCGGCAGGAGTTGCCAGTGCACAGGAATAGGATTTTGTATGTCATCGCAGACATCATGGCTTCTCCGAAGCAGTCGTCTGTTTGCCGGCCCGCCGGATCCGGCCGGTGAGCACGGTGCCGGCGGCCAGCGTGTTGTACACCGTGCCGAACTTCATCACGTTCTGGTGCAGCAGTTCGAGTTGCCGGTCGTTCTCGTCGGTGTCCACGGTCAGTGTGTACTCGATGCGCGCCATCTTGGGCGGGGAGTCCTGGCGCACGCCGTGGACCGCGACCTCCACGCCGCGCAGGCGAAAGTGCAGTATTGGCGCGACGCGTTCGATGCCCTTGATCATGCAGGCGGCGAGTGAGGCGAGCAGCAGCTCCGCCGGGTTGAAGGCGTCGATGCGTCCATCGACGTCCGTATCGAGCAGTAGCTCCGCCTCCTTGCAGAAGGCAAGACTGCCGTGTGCGTCCACGCGCTCCGCGCTTACGCCGTACTCACGCATCGGATTGTCCGTCATGGCCATCAGCTCCCGAGCCAGCCTTCGACCTTCTTGCGGTCCGGCACGCCGCCGGCGTGCACCACCTTGCCGTCGATGACCACACCCGGCGTGGACATGACGCCGTGCGCCATGATATCGGCGATGTTTTCGACTTTTTCGAGTTGCACCGTCACACCCTTGGTCTTGGCGATGTCGTCGATGAGCTTGAGTGTGGCCTTGCAGTTGTCACAGCCGGTGCCAAGTACCTTGATGTGTTTCATGGCTGTTCTCCTCGCGTGCGGTCAGAACTTGTAGAACTGGGTGTTGAGGTAGACGGTAACGTCGTCGATATCCTGCTCCGACAGCGCCGGGTTGTAGTAATCGCCCCAGCGCGCCACCTCTTTGTGTAGCGCCGTGAGCGATTTGATCTTGCGCTCCGGCACCACATACAGGCTGGTGCCATGGCACTCAAGGCACACCTTGTGAATTGCTTCGCCACGCACCGGGTCGCCCTTGCCGCCGCCGGAGCAGCCGGTCACCACAACGCCGAGCGCGAACAGCGCGACCAGCCCGGCCGTCGAACGCATGCCAGACGTGTTCATGGCGATGTGCCCCCGCGCAGCCTCTGGCGTTGGCGCAGCGGTTCGCACTGCATGGCGTCCAAACCGCGCGTGCGAGCACGTGCCTGCATCTCATCGTGGTGCGCCTGGCGCACTGCCGCCTTCTCCTGCGGGGTGCGCGCAGTGCGCATGCGCGCGCGGTAGGCCTCGCGCTCCGCGGGAGTCATCTGCTCGGCGCAGTAGATCAGTTCGCGCGGCGCGTCAGACGCCGCGGGCGGTTCGCCCGTTTCCTGCGCCCATGCCGGCAACGCGCACAGCGCGGTCATGGCCAAGCCGCACAGGGCGGTAGTCAGCTTGTTCATCGCATCACCCCCAGCTGGTTGAATAGCATGCCCACGACCACGAACGCGCTCGCGAGGTAACCAGCGTACACCCCCAACAACGGCCAGCGCACCACCTTGCGCAGGATCACCATCTCCGGCAGCGACAGTGCCGTGACCGCCATCATGAACGCCAGCACGGTGCCGAGCGGCACACCCTTGCCCAGCAGTACCTCGGCGATCGGGATGATGCCGACCGCGTCCGAGTACAGCGGCACGCCGACCAGCACTGCGCCGAGAACCGACAGGAACCCGCCGTCTCCGGCGATGCGCGCCACGAAGTCCTGCGGCACATAGCCGTGAATGAATGCGCCGACGCCGACGCCGATCAGCACGAACTTCCAGATGCGCCCGACGATTTCCTTCACCTGGCCGACGGCGTAGGCGTGCCGGCCGGCGAGCGAGCTGTCAGGCGTTTCGCGCTGTGCCTCGCCCACGTGAATCTTCCAGACGTACTCCTCGACCCAGCGCTCGGGTTTGAAACGCTCGATCACGAAACCACCGACAAATGCGACCGTGAGGCCGGTGGTGACGTAGATCGCCGTCAGCTTCCAGCCGATCACCGACGCCAGCACCACCACCGCCACTTCATTGACCATGGGGCTCGCGATCAGGAACGACAGTGTGACACCGAGCGGGATGCCAGCCTCGACAAAGCCAATAAAGAGTGGAATCGACGAGCACGAGCAGAACGGTGTCGCCGCGCCCAGGCCCACCGCCATGAACCGCGCCGAGACATTCGAGCGCCGGCGGATGAACTCGCGCACTCGCTCCGGGCTCAGGAGTGCGCGCAACAGACCCATGACGTAGATCACGAGGGTGAGCAGCATCAGGATCTTGGTCACGTCCATGACGAAGAAATGTGCGGCCGCGCCGAACGCGCTGTCGCGCAGTCCGGCGAGGTCGTAAATCAGCCAGTCGGCCAGTGCTTCGAACATGGCGTAGTGCTCCGAACCCGGTTCAGCCCGCGCAGCGTACCGGCGGGCGGTTAGGGGTACCTTTCAGGCGCTTGCGGTCGCGCGCGTACGGCTCGGTGTTGGTGTTCGCGCGGGCCGTGGTACTCAGTACCTCGTGTACCCACGCCGGCAGCTTCGGATTGAGACGGTAGTGAATCCACAGCCCCTCGCGCCGGTCGAGCACGATGCCCACTTCGCGCAGCATCGCCAGGTGGCGGGAAATCTTTGGCTGAATCTCGTCGAGTGCATGCGTGAGCTCGCACACGCACAACTCCCCCTGGCTTGCGAGCAGCAGCAGGCAGCGCAGACGCGTTGGGTCGGCGAGGGCTCGAAACAGGTCGTCGGCTGTCATCATAATATCTTAAACATACGTCTAGACGAATATATGTGCAAGCAAATATATTGCCGCCAACCCACCATTGAACGTCTGCGGCTGTGGGTGGCGGTGCGGCGCAAACGGCTCAGCAAGCCGTCATCGGTCGGTTAGTCAGACGGGAGAAGTATTCGGGGTCGATGCTGCCGTTGTCATTACGTCGGTGACGCGCGTGGATTCCTGGCTGGAGATATCGATGCCGGCCGGTTCAAACTCGATAATGTTGTGGCCTAGATGTGTACCCCAACCATCGGCCATCTGCGAGCGGCAGGAGATTCCAGCACACAGGAAGAGAATGCGGGTTTTGTGTATGTCGATCGTCTTGGGGTCAATCGGCCATCTGTATCACTTGAGTTTGAAGCTGGCGTGACAGGCGACACACTGCTGGGTCAATTCACCGAGCGCGCCCAGCGCACGCGGCAGATCGTTGCTCACCGCCGCTTCCTGTACCGTGCGCGCGAAGCGGCTGGCGGCGCGATGCATATTGGTGCCGATGTCTTGCATGGCCTTGGGCATGTACGGTGCCATGTGCGAGGCGCCGTGGCTTTGCAACGAGCTCATGCCGATGCGTTGCTCGGCGATATCCGCCGCCTGGTAATATTTTCCCTTTGCCAACTCTGTCTGGATCTCGCCCAGCGCGGTCAGGTGGTCACGCATGTTGGCGAGCATGTGCTCCTGCATCGGCGCCGGCATCGTGACTGGCTGGCGTGCATCGTCTGCCCCAGTGGCCGTAAGTATTGTGCCCAGCAGAATGGCAGCGGTTATAGTCAGAATGTGTGGCATGGTGTTCTTCAGTGAATGATGAGTCTTTGTTCATTGCGGAAGGGGCGGGAAGATCTCTTAGGCCACGGTGACGAAATCCGTATGCACCGCGCGTGCTGGTGGGAACACGCAGGAGAAGGTGCTGCCCTTGCCGAGTTCGCTGTCGATCGTCAGGTGCGCGTCGTGGCGCAGCAAAATGTGCTTGACGATGGAAAGACCCAGGCCGGTGCCACCGGTGTCGCGCGAGCGTGCCGTGTCCACGCGGTAGAAGCGTTCGGTCAGGTGCGGAATGTGTTGCGGCGCGATGCCCTCGCCGCTGTCGCGCACGGCAAAAACCGGACTGTCGCCGTCCAGCTTCCAGGTGAGGTGGATGTCCCCGCCGTCCGGCGTGTAGCGCACGGCATTGTTGATGAGGTTGGAGAAGGCACTGCGCAGCTCTTCCTCGTTGCCGGAGAGCCGCAGACCGGTATCCGCCACCAGGCTGATGTGATGATGGCGCGCACCACTTACCAGTTCGCCCGTCTCCTTGAGCGCAGCGAGCATGGCCGGTACATCCACCGCGCCCTCGTGGCGCGTGGGCAGGGTGGTTTCGAGTTTCGAGAGGGTGAGCAGGTCTTCGACCAGACGCGCCATGCGCTGTGCCTGATCGTGCATGGTCTGGAAATGTTTCTTCAGGTCGGCGCCGGCCGGCTTGTCCATGTCCTTGAGGGTCTCAAGGAACCCGGTAAGTACGGTGAGCGGCGTGCGCAGCTCGTGCGAGATATTTGCCACGAAATTGCTGCGCATGGTCTCGAGGTGTGCGAGGTGCGTGGTGTCGTGCGCGATCACCAGTTTCTGGAGGCTGCCAAACGGAATGATGCGTACCGACAGCGAGCGCTGCGGTTGCGAGGACGAGGTCATCTCCAGAGCCTCGCTGTACTCACCGTGTTCCAGGTAGGCATTGAACGCCGGATCGCGTATCAAGTTGATGAGTCGCTGGCCGGCATCGCGCGGCGTAGTGATGCCGAACAGGCGCTCGCTTGCGGCGTTCGCCCACTCGATCTCGTTGTGCGGGGAGACGATCAGCATGGCGTCTGGCGTAGCAGACGAGGCGCTCTGGAAGCGCGTCAGCATCTCGGTGAGCCGATCCTCGCGCTGCTCGGTATCCTTCATCAGCGCGCGGATGCGGTCGAGCACTTCGCCCCACAGGCCGCCGGCGTCCGGCACATCCTCGCGCTTGCTCACCAGCCAGCGGTTGAGCTGCACGAGGTTGCGCAGCTGGGAAGCGATGTACAGGCCGAAACCGAGCGTGGCGATCAGGAACGGATAACCGGTAATCTCGGCAAGCATGAGACTGGCAAGCGCGATGCCGATGAAGATCCAAACTTCGCGCCAGAGATTCTCGGACACGCGTCAGTCCTGGGCCGAGAGCCGGTAGCCGGCGCCGCGCACCGTCTGGATGAGACGGTCGTGGCCGCTCGGCGTGAGCGCCTTGCGTAGGCGGCGGATGTGCACATCCACGGTGCGTTCTTCGACATACACATTGTTGCCCCAGACGCTGTCCAGGATGCGCTCGCGCGAGTGCACACGCTCCGGGTGGGTCATGAAAAAGTGCAGCAGACGGAATTCCATCGGTCCAAGTTCGAGCTTGATGTCGCCGGCCTGCACGCGGTGCGTCACCGGGTCGAGCGCCAGGCCGCGCACCTCGACCGGCTCATCCGTGGCCTGTGGCGCGGTGCGGCGCAGCAGCGCCTTGATGCGTGCAATCAGTTCGCGCGTCGAAAACGGCTTGGTAATATAGTCATCCGCACCAGTATCGAGGCCGCGCACCTTGTCCTCTTCCTGGGTACGGGCGGTGAGCATGATCACCGGCACCCCCTGGGTGAGCTTGTCGCGCCGCAGTTTGCGCGCATAATCGATGCCGCTCATGCCCGGCAGCATCCAATCGAGCAGGATCAAGTCCGGCAGGCCTTCGAGGATGCGCTGCTGGGCCTCGTTCGTGTTGGCCGCCTCCAGGCAGTCGTATCCGCCCTGACTCAGGGCCAGGCACACCATTTCACGGATGGCCTGCTCGTCTTCGACAATGAGAATTCGTCCCGGCATGCTTGAATACCCTGATGAACTGACGGCGTTTGGTGAATGACATAATTATGACGCCCTGCCATTTCATATCATTCATATTACAATGGCGTGACGGGCCGCGCGAACAGTCCGGAAACAGTATAATCCCCTCCAATCAGCTGCCAGGACCATGCACTCCCCATGTCGAAGGCCACAGTAAGACCCACGGAGATCAAACTCCATCAAAAGTCCCGCCTGCTCGAAGTCACCTTCGATGACGGATCGCATTTCAACCTGTCTTGCGAGTACCTGCGCGCCTATTCGCCGTCCGCCGAGGTGCGCGGTCACGGCCCCGGGCAGGAAGTGCTGCAGGTCGGCAAGGAAAACGTGAACATCACCGACATCGAGCCGGTCGGCAGCTACGCAGTGTGCCTGCACTTTGACGACGGCCACGCCACCGGCATCTACGCCTGGGAATACCTGCACGATCTGGGCGTGAACCAGGAGCAGAACTGGAAACGTTATCTCGAACGCCTGGCGGCCACCGGTCACAAGCGCAAGCCGGTGGAGGTCTGACATGACAGGCCGGCGCGACGACAAGACCACGCATTTCGGCTTCCGCGAGGTGCCGGAGTCGGCCAAGGCCGGCATGGTTGGCCAGGTCTTCAGCTCGGTCGCAAGCCGTTATGACGTCATGAATGATGTCATGTCGTTCGGTATCCATCGCCTGTGGAAGCGCTTCACAATCGAGCAGGCAGGCGTGCGTGCCGGTCAGAAGGTGCTGGATCTTGCCGGCGGTACCGGTGATCTGGCGGCGCAATTCGTGCCGCAGGTCGGGGCCGCCGGTTCAGTGACCGTGGCCGACATTAACGCTGCCATGCTGGATGTCGGACGCGCGCGCTTCGCCGATCGCGGGCTGGCCGGTAACGTGGAGTTTGTGCAGGCCAATGCCGAATGCCTGCCGTTCCCGGACAATCATTTCGACTGCATCACCATTGCCTTCGGCCTGCGCAACGTCACGCACATCGACGCGGCGCTCGCCTCCATGTTTCGCGTCTTGAAACCGGGCGGGCGCCTGCTGGTGCTCGAATTCTCGAAGCCGGTGCTGCCGGGTCTGAATGCCGTGTACGACGCCTATTCCTTTCATCTGCTGCCGAAGCTCGGCAAGCTCATCGCCAACGACGAAGACAGTTATCGCTACCTGGTCGAGTCGATCCGCAAGCATCCCGACCAGGAGACGCTCAAAGCGATGATGGAGAAGGCCGGCTTCGAGCGCGCGCATTACTTTAATCTCAGCGGCGGCATTGTCGCGCTGCACAAAGGGTATAAGTTCTAAAAAAGCAGCCACAGATGAACGCAGATGGAGTTGGATTTAGAACCCAGGCGGATGAAGTCCGCAGAAAATCTGCATTTATCTGTGTTCATCTGCGGCTCCCGCCTTTGTAATTAGATCTGACAAATATGCCGCCACCGTTCACACCATTGATTGAAGAGGTCGGCAACCGGTTGCTGCGCCTCGACCCCGAAACCCTGCGTCGCCTCGGCGATCTGCAAGGCCGGGTGGTGTGCATCGAGTTTCGCGATCTCGGGCGCAAGATTTACCTGCATCCCTCCGAGTCCGGTTTTCGGCTCGCCACCGAGTCCGATCGGTCTCCGGCCGTCACGTTGCGCGGCACGCTGGCGACCTTTGGGCGCCTAGGCCTGGGCGCGGAGACCGAAACGCTCAATGCCGGTGAACTCGACATCGAGGGCGATGCCGCCCTCGGCCAGCGCCTGCAGCGCATCTTCCGCAATCTCGATCTTGACTGGGAAGAGCCGCTTGCCCGCCTGTTCGGTGATCCGCTTGGGCACGAGATCGGGCGCGCAGCACGCGCTGCTTTCGCCTGGCATCGGCAGGCACTCAAGACTTTCGGCCTGAACACTGCCGAGTATTTTCAGGAGGAGGCGCGGCTGTTGCCGGTGCGTTACGAGGTCGAAGCGTTTCTGAACGGCGTGGATGGCGCGCGCGCCGATGTCGATCGACTCGCCGCGCGCATCCAGCGTCTCAAGGATAAACTTTCCGCATGACCCCGCTTTCCCAGCTCGGCAGACTGCTGCGCATCACGCGCGTGTTCGTGCGCCACGATCTCGACGAGTTTGTGCGCGCCTTGCACCTGTTCCGCCCGTACCGTCTGGCGCTGCGTGCCGTGACGCTGCGCTGGGTCACCAAGCCCATGCGCCCGCGTGCGCAGCGCCTGCGCGAGGCACTCGAAGAACTCGGGCCAGTGTTCATCAAGTTCGGACAGATGCTGTCCACGCGTCCTGACTTGCTGCCCGATGATATCGCCATGGAACTCACCCGGCTCCAGGACCAGGTGCCGCCGTTCCCGGGTGAGGACGCGGAAAAAATTGTGGCGGAGGCGCTCGGCGCGCCGCTCGATCACCTCTTCCGCCAGTTCGACACCCAGCCGGTCGCCTCGGCCTCGGTGGCACAGGTGCATTACGCCGTGCTGCAGGATGGCACCGAGGTCGCGGTCAAAGTGCTGCGCCCCGGCATCGAGCACACCATCGAACGTGATCTGGCGCTGCTCGATACACTCGCGCGCCTGGCCGAGTGCTATGTGCCGGAGACGCGCCGCCTGCGGCCGCGCGAGGTGGTGAACGAGTACCACAAGACCATCCATGCCGAGCTCGACCTGATGCGCGAGGCGGCGAACGCCAGCCGTCTGCGCGCCAACTTCGAAAACTCCGCCCTGCTGTATGTGCCGAAGATCTACTGGGACCTGACGCGCACGAATGTCATGGTGATGGAGCGGGTCGCCGGCATCCCGGTCGGCAATATCGCGGCACTGAAGGAAGCGGGCGTGGACATGAAGCAGCTCGCGCACAATGGTGTCGAGATATTTTTCACCCAGGCGTTCCGTGACGGTTTCTTTCATGCCGATATGCATCCCGGCAACATCTTCGTCTCGCCCGAGGGCCAGTACCGGGCGGTGGACTTCGGCATCATGGGCACGCTCTCGGAGCGCGACCAGCATTACCTGGCGGAGAATTTCCTGGCGTTCTTCAATCGCGATTACCGCGCCGTGGCCGAGGCGCATGTGCGCGCCGGCTGGGTGGACCGCGATATACGCCTGGAGGAGTTCGAGGCCGCGATTCGCGCCGTGTGCGAGCCGATTTTCGCCAAGCCTCTGAAGGACATCTCCTTCGGACGGTTGTTGCTGCGCCTGTTCCAGACCGCGCGCCGCTTCAACATGGAGGTGCAGCCACAGCTCGTGTTGTTGCAGAAGACGCTCTTTAATATTGAAGGCCTCGGCCGTCAGCTCTATCCGGATCTCGACCTGTGGGAAACGGCCAAGCCCTTCCTCGAACAGTGGACCCGCACGCAACTCGGACCCGAAGCGTTTCTCAAGACACTCAAGCGCGAGTTTCCACGCTGGTGGCGGATGTTGCCGGAGACCCCGGCCGCCGCCTTTGATTTTTTACGCAAGGCCGGCAATGGCGAATTGTCGCTGCATTGGCGCTCGGCTGAGCTCGACAAGTTGCGACACGAGTTGCGCGCGCACCACCGGCGCCTGCTCCAGGCCGTGACCGGCAGTGGCCTGTTGATCTCGGCAGCGGTGGTGCTGGCGGTGGGCGGTGTGAGCACTGCCTCATGGATCAGCCCGGTGGCCTGGCTGCTGGCTGGCGCGGGCATGTTGCTGCTCATATCCGCCTGGCCGCGCCGCCAGCCTTAAGGCTATTTCCGGCCGGATAACTGCTCCTGCGTTTGTCCCCGTAGGGACGGCTTCGCGCCCGGCACTTCTGCCCTCCATGGATGGAGTAATGCCGCGAGAGGGCAGGAGCCCGAAGCGGCCGCTATCCATGGCGGCCGCTGCACCTGCAGCTGGTTCCTGTGCTACGATTATCTGACTCGCTCGACCCGCCAAATGACTGGAGTTCATGGCGATGAACTGTGCCCGTTGCCGTTCTCTCGCTCTTGCCGCCTTGCTGTGCGGCGCCGGGACGGTTGTGGCCGACGACGTGTCCAATAGCCTGTTGCTGGATCCGGCGCTTGTCAGGGAGCAGGGCTCCAAGCCAGCGCTTCAGCTCATCAACCGCACGGAAACGGATCTGGTGCGTTCGTTCACCGGAGAGCCACTGGGTTGGGGCAACAACCGTTTCTCCGTGCCGCTGCAGCAGGAAACCTGGCGTCTCGACTCGCGGCGTTCCCTGCTCATCAATGCGCTGGCCATTGAGTGGCAGCACAACATGAACGCGAGCAATTATCTGACCCTCAGCGCCCGTCACGGTGATAGCCTGTACAGCGATGCAGAGTCGCTAGGCACCTCGGGAACGGCCGCCACGCTTTCCTGGAGCACACTGTTCGGCGGCGAGTCGCGCGTCATCGGGCGACTCTATGCCGGTGACGAGGACGCGAAGGAGCGCGGCAACGGAAACACCGACCGTCGTTATTACGGATTGCAGGTTGAGGGGCGCTACGGTTTGTGGCGCGACCACGCGCCGTTCGCGAGTCTCAAGTGGCAACGCAGTAACGTCGAAACGCTGGGTAGTACGGGGACGGCCAATCCGCTGTTGCGGAGCGAAAGTTTCTCGCATCTCGGTGCCGGATGGAACTGGCAGGTCAGCCCCAGTTGGGATGTGCGCGCCGAGGCCAACTACCGGCTGGCCGACGACAGTGTGGATGCCGTCGAATACGACCGCACCCAGCTCTACTTCAGTACGCGCTACGGCTTCCGCTGAGCGCGGCGATTTTTGCCTAACCCCAGTCCAGACGTTTGGTAAAATTCGCCGTGTGCGGCCGCTCCTCGTAACCGAGGGAGGGATAGAAACCGCGTTTGTAGGACTCACGTTCGCGGCTGTTGAGCACGCTAATGCGGAAACACTTTTGGGTTACCGCTTCGGACTCGATCGCACTCAGCAGCGCCTTACCCACACCGCGCCCGCGCGCGCGTTCCATCACGAACAATTCGCTGACCAGCATCTCGCGCCCGGCGAACAGCAGGTAGGTGACAATCTCGCCGTGGATGTAACCCACCACCTGGCCATTGAGCTTGGCCACCAACAGCAGGGCGTTTTCCCCGGTGATCAACGCCTCGAGACGCTGCTTCAGGGTGCTGCCATCGGCCATGAACGCCGGGTTCCAGCCGAGCTCGCGGTGCAGCTGCATGACGTCGGCGATGTCGCTCGGTTTGAGCGGGCGGATAATGATGTCGGTGTTGTTCATACGATATCCAGTTGGGCAGTTAATGCGAAAGCGTGTGGGTCGCCGGACGTACCATGCCGGACTCAACCCGGTCGCGTGTGGCACGGTCGGTAAGCACTTCGATCAGCGCCAACGCGAAGTCCATGGCCGTGCCCGGACCGCGTGAAGTAAGCACTTGACCGTCGTGCACCACCGCCTGGGTTTCAAGACGGATGGCCGGAAACTGCTGCGCATCCAGCGTGCCCGGGTAACTGGTGGCGCGCTTGCCATCGAGCAGCCCGGCGACCGCCAGCACCTTGGGCGCGGCGCAAATAGCCGCGGTGAATTTTCCGGCGGCGGCCATTTTTTTCAGCAGCACCAGGATGCGTGCGTCCTGTTCGAGATTCGTGGCACCTGGCTGACCGCCCGGCAGCACGATCATGTCGTAGTCCTGTTTCAGGGCCGCGTCGAGCGTGGTGTCGGGCAGCAGCACGGTGCCGCGACTGCCTTTAACCGGGCCGGGCGCCAGCCCCGCGGTGACCACCTCGATCTGCGCGCGCCGCAGCAGGTCGATGACCGTGACGGCCTCGAGTTCTTCGCAGCCGGGGGCTAATGGGACCAGGACGCGCGCCATAGTTTTGCTTCGGGTGAATGCTGGGCAAGACGGGTGGTGAGCGGAATCAGGTGAATGCCGCGCTCCGCGAGCTGCGGTAGCCGGCTTTCGAGCGCGGCGAGCGTGACCGGGTGCGGGTGACCGATCGCCAAGGCATAGCCGTGCCGGCGTGCCAGCTGTTCGAGCCGGTCGAGTTGCGCGGCCACGGCCGCGGGGGCGAGATCGTCATCGAGGAATACACTGCGCTCCAGCACGGGCACGCCGACGTGCCGCGCCGCGTTGGCCGCAACCGTCTCCGCATCGGTGCGCGAGTCGACGAAGAACAGGCGGCGTTGCGCGAGTTCGCGCATCAGCCAGTCCATCGCACCCGGCTGTGTGGTGAGCAGACTGCCCATGTGATTGTTGACGCCAATGACGTGCGGGACCGTGCTGAGGTCATAATCGAGAGTGGCGCGCATTTCGAGCGCTGGCATGCCCGCCTCGAGCTGCCCGGGACCCGGTTCCTGCGCATCGCGCGACGCCATCGGCAGGTGCAGCATCACTTCTTTGCCGGCGGCATGTGCTGCATTCGCCACGCTCCTGGCGAATGGCGTATGGGGCAAGACCGCGCAGGCGACGGCACCCGGCAGGCGCGCGGCGCGCTCATCGTTCGCCAGGCTGTTGCCGAGGTCGTCGATGATGATGCCGATCGTCACCCCTTCCCCGGCCTCACTCGCGGCCGGCGCGGCGGCGAGTACAAGCAGGAAGAGCAGGGTGACGCGGATCATCAGCGCGAGCCGATCAAGGTTTCTGGGTCCGGAAAATGGAGATGCCCTTGAGCAGGTTGAGCGCCTCCTGCAGCTGGTAGTCCTCGCCTGCGGTGTCGAGCTTCACCGACGGGGCATCCTTTTTCGCGCCCGGCTTCTCCTTGCCCTTGCCCTCGATGTGTCCCGGCAGATCGGCTTCCTTGAGTGTTTCTTCGCCAGCGGCCTTGTCGCGTTTCGTGACCTTGGCCTCTTCGGTCACCACGTCCGGCAGGATGCCGGTGGCCTGGATGGAACGGCCATTCGGCGTGTAGTAGCGCGCGGTGGTGATCTTGAGCGCCGAACCGCCGCTCATCGGCAGGATGGTCTGCA
>Ga0209253_10000985_pt1 | contig 24967 bp, 22 predicted proteins | sample FrelakmetBRP12BR_FD_187145 | JGI IMG/M metagenome (GOLD analysis project Ga0209253, IMG submission 187145) | Freshwater lake sediment microbial communities from the University of Notre Dame, USA, for methane emissions studies - BRP12 BR (SPAdes)... | ecosystem: Environmental > Aquatic >...
CCAATGCCATCGGCTCGCATCATGAAGATATCCCGATGGAATCACCGATTGCCCCGCTCGTGCAGGCGGCAGACGCCATAAGTGGTGCCAGGCCCGGTGCTCGCCGCGAATCCGTGGAGGGATATATCAAGAGGCTCGAGAAACTCGAGGCTTTTGCACAGTCTTTCAAGGGAGTCGCGAAAACGTACGCCATCCAGGCCGGACGTGAAGTGCGTGTCGTCGTCGAGCAGGACAAGGTTGATGATACGATGGCCGATCAGCTCGCCCATGACATTGCAGCAAAAATCGAGCGGGAGATGGAATACCCGGGGCAAATCAAAGTCACGGTGATCCGTGAGTACCGGTCGGTCTCGATCGCGAAGTAATCCTTCCCGCCGCCGAAAGCCACAACGCGGGTTTCTCCTCGTGGGGGTGACCGGCGGCATCGGCAGTGGGAAGAGTGCGGTCTGCCGGGAGTTTGAACGACTTGGACGAGCGGTTCTTTCCGCTGACCGGATTGCCCGTGAGCTGACGGAGACCGACGAATCGGTCAGAAGCAAAATCAAGACCGCTTTCGGCCCTGGCGTTTTTGCAGCCGATGGGAGTCTGAAGAGGAAAGATGTCGCGGACCTCGTCTTCCATAACCGCGGACTTCGCGAAAAGCTCAATGGCATTGTCCACCCCCGTGTTTTCACCCGCATTGAAGAGATGCTCTCCCGGCTTCCCGCCGCAGCCCGGTTGCCCTATGTTGTCATCGAGGCAGCGCTCATCTTTGAAAGCGGCATGGATGCGCGGCTGGACTACACCGTTGCTGTGGATGCCCCAGAGGAGGCAAGGATTGCACGGGTCATGAGGCGGGACGGATGCTCGCGCGAAGAGGTTCTCACCCGGATTGCGGCCCAGATGTCCGTACATGAGAAACGCGAACAAGCGAACTTCGTCCTTGAAAACAGCCAGGAGGAATCTTCACTCGCCGGCCAGGTGGCCTTTCTCGATAGATTATTCGCGACTTTGTCGCCGGGCGGAGCCGCGCATGGGAAGGAGTAGGTGTCTCTCAGGGGGCGACGACGTTCTGGCACACTTTTCCAGAGATCCTCTCTGGTCATTCATCATATCAGGAGGTTCCATGAAGATGAGAAATTGTGCCGCAATTGCGGTGTTGGTGTGTTGTGTTGCGGCTGCCGGCCTTTCACAGGCCAAACCCGGCGGGGTTGCCCGCCAGATCGCGATGGGTGGCGCGCTCTCAGGAAGAAGCGCCGTGTTCAACCCGTTCATCTTCCAGGATCCCGCATGGATTCTCATCAACCCGGCTTACCAGGGGATGTACAGGGACTATGTCTGGCTAAACGTCGCCGGCGGCGGTGTCACAGGCGCAAATGGCGGTGAAAATGCATCCGGCCACCAATTCGGCGGACTGAATTTCGGATTCGGGAAGGAATGGGCATTCGGCGCCGTGTTGAGCTACGACCCGACCTATGCGAATTCCCTTCTTGGTCCGGGAGGAGTCCTCAACAGCTTTGTCAACACCGCACGGCCCGGCCGGTTGAACCCGGCAAGTACCGGCGTTCCGACCGGCACGCTTCCTCCGGTCGATGTTTTCGAAGTGCTGGCGTCGTATCACGCCGGCGATCTCCGCCTCGGCTTCGGGTTTCTCTATGGATGGACAAACAAGGACTATACGTCCACACCGCCCGCCCCTGCGAGCTCCATCGATGCTATGTTGCGTGCACATGTCTTTGGCTTGCGGGCCGGGCTGATTCTCGACCTGGGGTCGGGGTCCGCTGTCGAGGGATCGGCAGCCGCGCGATTTGACGGCGCAACAGACAAATACACGCTGTCAGGCACGGGGGCGGGAACCGGCACCAGCGAATACACGGCCAGCGCAACGGAAATTCAGGCGAACCTCCGCGGAAGGTTCCGGATTTCCAACAAAGTAAACTTTGTCCCGTACGGCGGTCTGTCGACGATCTCCGCCGAACCCAAGGAAAGCTCGATCCTCGCCGGGCAGGTGGCATCAACCTTTAGCTCAAAAACAAGCGTCTTCTCCTATGTGCTCGGCGCAGGGGCGGAGTACAGTACGCGGACTCTCTACCTGGCGGGTGGCGTAAGCCTGGCGTCATCGAAAACAAAGACCGAGAGTAATCCCGGTGGCGCAGGGTCGGGGACCACCACCAGCAGTTCAACGGTCAGCGGATTCCCGGTATTCAACTTCGGCGGCGAGTGGTGGTGGACGGAATGGCTTGCCGGTCGTGCCGGATACTACCGGGCGTTCGGGAACCGGAATGTGAAAGTGGATCCGCCGTCGGGAGGGACCGCCATCGAAGGGAATCTGTTCACACCGTCGAGCGTGGTCGGGATTAGCGGGTACGGCCCGATTGCCGATAACAGTCTGGTGACATTGGGACTTGGCTTGAAATTCGCCGGCTTCGCTCTTGATGCGACCGTCAGCGAGGAGGCTCTCCGGCGCGGGCTCGGATTGATCGGCTCGGGGGATGCCATCAACACGTTCGGATACATCAACATCAGTTACTGCTTCGAGTAACAGCTGCACCACGCGTTGATTCTCGAGGGGCGGTTCCGCGCGCCGGAATCGCCCTTTCTGTTCCAGTACTCCACCCAGGGGAAGGATATCCTCCAGCATGACGCATCGTTTTGATTTCCTGGTCATCGGCTCAGGGATTGCGGGTCTGTCGTACGCCCTGAAGGTCGCCGGGGCAGGTACCGTCGGAATTATCACGAAGAAAGAGCAGGCGGAATCCAATACGAATTACGCCCAGGGCGGAATCGCTGCAGTGATGTCGGTGGTCGACTCGTTCGATCTGCACGTTAAGGACACCCTGTCGGCTGGCGTCGGCCTGTCGCACCAGGACGCTGTCGAGGTCCTTGTGCGGGAAGGCCCGCTCCGGCTGCGGGAGTTGATGGAAATCGGCGCGCGTTTCACGCAGAAGAACGGACACCTCGATCTCGGCCGCGAAGGCGGCCATTCCGTGAACCGGATCGTGCATGCGAACGATCTGACGGGACGCGAAATCGAGCGGGCGTTGCTGCACGCTGTATCGGGAAATCCGAATATCAGCGTCTTCGAAAACCACGTGGGCGTCGAACTCATTACCGAGCACCACCTTGTCCGGCCGCGGCCCCCGGGGGAGAGCAGGATTCACTGCTGGGGTGCGTATGCCTTGAACGACAAGGATCGTCGTGTCGATACGTTCCTTGCCCCCGTGGTTCTCCTCTCGACGGGCGGTCTCGGACACGTTTACCTCCATACCACGAATCCCCTCATTGCAACAGGTGACGGCGTTGCCATGGCTCATCGCGCCGGCGCCACGGTTGCCAACATGGAATTCATTCAGTTCCACCCTACGACGCTCTTCAATTCCGGGAGTCCGGCTTTTCTCATCTCGGAGGCGGTGCGCGGATTCGGGGGAGTCCTGAAAACGCGGGACGGCGAGGAATTTATGCAGCACTACGACCAGCGCAAGTCGCTTGCCCCGCGAGACATCGTTGCCCTTGCGATCGATACGGAGCTGAAAAAGCGGGGGGATGAGTTTGTGCTGTTGGAGCTGCGGCACCTGGCGGCCGATGACGTCCGGGAGCATTTTCCCCACATCTACAAAACCTGCCTAGAGCGGTACAAGCTGGATATCACGAAGGAGCCCGTGCCGGTCGTCCCGGCGGCGCACTACTCCTGCGGAGGAGTGGTAACCGATATTGACGGGAAGACCACTGTTGAGGGACTCTATGCAACGGGCGAGGTGAGCATGACCGGGGTGCATGGGGCCAATCGTCTGGCGAGCAATTCGCTCCTGGAAGCGCTTGTGTTTTCGGACCGTGCGGCGCGCCAATCCATCGGGCACCCCGGCGACCCTGATCGCGTGATCCCGACAATCCGTGACTGGGACGACAGCGGCACATTCAACGCCGACGAATGGGTCCTGATATCCCACAACAGGAAAGAGATTCAACAGATCATGTGGGACTACGTCGGCATCGTCCGATCCGATCTTCGTCTGCAGAGGGCGCTTCACCGCATGGAACTCATCCGTGATGAGGTGGAGAACTTCTACAAGAAGACGAAGGTCACGGAGCAGCTGCTTGAGCTCCGGAATCTCGCGCTCTGTGCGATGCTGATCATCCGGTGTGCAACGAAGAGGAAGGAAAGCCGGGGACTCCATTTCACCACCGATTATCCCGCCCGGAACGATGAGCAGTTCCTTGCCGACACGGTCGCGGACTGACGCGGGCTGCTTCGCCTTGTTTCGAGCCGATTCTTCTCGTATATTTCATGATATGAAACGTTCCTCACTTGATAAGCCACGCTGTCATTGCGCTGTCTTCGGCGTGTACGGCGATCCCAAGGCGGCACAGCTGACCTATTACGGACTCCTCGCCCAGCAACACCGCGGGCAGGAAGGATCCGGCATCGTGACATCCGAATTCGATCCCGCGGTACGACGACAGCGGTTCCACGTCCACAAAGACTTCGGTCTCGTGGACGATGTCTACAAAGGCACGGGGGTCCTCACGGACGTTCTCCGTGGCTCGATGGCCATCGGGCACAACCGTTACTCCACCGCCGGCGCATCGAACAACAAAGCCAACATCCAGCCGTTCACGGTTCTCTACAAGGGCGGAAATATCGCGATCGCCCATAACGGCAACCTCACGAATTTCCGCGAAATCCGCACGAGACTCCAGAACGAGGGGACGATCTTTCAAACCACGTCCGACACGGAAGTTATCCTTCACCTTATTGCCCGGAGCAAGGAAAAGGATCAGATCGATCAGATCCGCGATGCACTCTCGCAGGTGCGCGGCGCCTTTTCCCTTGTCATCCTGACGGACAACGCGCTGATTGCCGCCCGTGACCATTCGGGCTTCCGGCCCCTCGCGCTCGGCAGAAAGGGCGAGACGTTCCTCGTCTCCTCGGAGACCGTCGGGTTCGATATTATCGACGCGGAATACGTCCGTGATGTTCAGCCCGGCGAGATTGTCATCATCGACGACCGGGCCCGGCAGACCGGCGAAGTGACGTCGATCCGGATCGATGACCGCGCCGCGTCTCCACATCACTGCATCTTCGAGTACATCTATTTCTCCCGTCCCGACAGCAGGATCTTCGGGCACAGCGTCGACAAAGTCCGGCGCAAGCTCGGCAAGAATCTCGCGAAGTCCCAGCCCGTACACCCCCGCAATCCGGCCGACAAGCTGATCGTGATCAACGTGCCGGACTCCAGCAACACGGCGACGATGGGCTACGTTCAGGCGACCAACAAGGAGGGGGGCAATGCGAAGCTTGAAATCGGTCTGATCAGGAGCCACTACATCGGCAGAACCTTCATACAGCCCGGACAGGACATCCGGATGAACAAGGTCAAGACGAAGTTCAACACGGTCAAGGGCGTACTGAAGGACAACGTCGTTGTGATTGTGGACGACTCGATCGTCCGGGGGACCACGTCGCGGCAACTGGTCCAGCTGGTGCGGCAGGCGGGGCCCAAGGAAGTCCATTTCCGCGTTTCGTCACCTCCCATCACTCATCCGTGCCATTACGGCATGGATTTTCCCACACCCAAAGAGCTGATCGCCAACCAGTGCGACGGCGACGTGAAGAAGATTGGCGAGGCTCTGGGCGTGGACAGTCTCGGCTATCTGAGTATCGAGGAGATGCTGGCCTCCGCCCCGAACGAAAACGGCGAGAATTACTGCACGGCCTGTTTCAGCGGCAGGTATCCCGTCCCGGTTGATACGAATCAGAAGAAGGAAGAGAATGAGGCGTGAATTCTTCACTCCCTCCAATCTCCTGAGTATCTCTCGCGCTCTCCTGGCCATCCCCTTTGTCTTCGTCATGCTCTCCTCGCTTCCTACGGCACGCTTCTGGGGCGCATGCATCATCGTCGTTGCGGCGCTGACAGACAAATTCGACGGCCTGCTCGCACGCAAGTTCGGGTACGAAACGGAATGGGGAAGAATCCTCGACCCGCTGGCGGACAAGGTGGCGGTCGCGGCTGCCGCGCTGGTTCTTCTGAAGTTGGGCGACATCCCGCTCTGGTTCGTGATGGTGCTCATCGTCCGGGATACGCTGATTTTTCTCGGCGGACTGTACCTGAAAGCCAGAAATGGGGTGGTGTTGGGATCGAACCTGGCAGGGAAATGGGCCGTGGGGATCATATCGCTTGCCCTCTTTGTGCTGGTGGTGAGTGGCCTGAGTACTGTGGCGACCGTGCTCATCGGGGCGAGCACCGTGATGCTCGCGGTCTCCTTCGGACTGTATGTGCGGCGTTTTGCTGATGCCTTGAAAGGACCGGCGGCATAAAACCTATGGGATTGCTGGATCGGATCGGACTGGGAAAACTGAAAGAGGGGCTGGCGAAGACGCGTGAAGGGCTCTTCGGCAGAGTCGCCCGCCTGGTAGCGTCGAAAACGACCATCGACGATGACCTGCTCGAACAGCTCGAAGAGATCCTCATCGGCGCCGACGTCGGTGTCGACACCGCTGTCGAGATCATTGGTGCTCTCAGGAGACGCGTGAAGAGTGAAGGCTACACGGAGCCGGCGCAACTGACCGGCCTTCTTAAAGAAGAAATCCGCAGGGAGTTCATCCGCGGCGACGGCCCGGAGTCGGATCCGTATGCGCTGCCAGCCGCGAAACCGTATGTGATCATGGTCGTCGGCATCAACGGCGTCGGGAAGACCACGACCATCGGTAAACTCGCCCATCAGTACGTCCGGGCCGGGAAAAAGGTGGTCATTGCCGCTGCCGACACGTTTCGCGCCGCTGCGAATGAACAGCTGGAGATCTGGGCGGCACGCGCCGGCGCCGATATCATCCGGCAGCAACATGGGTCGGATCCTGCCGCCGTCGCGTTTGATTCGGTCCGCTCAGCAGAGGCGCACGGGGCCGACGTCGTTATCGTCGATACCGCCGGCAGGCTCCACACCAAAGTGAACCTGATGGAGGAGCTGAGAAAAATCAAGCGCGTGCTGCAGAAACAGTCGCCGGGAGTCCCCCATGAGGTGCTGCTTGTCATCGACGCATCCACGGGACAGAATGGCCTGCAGCAGGCGAAGCAGTTCAGTGCAGCCGTCGGCGTCACGGGGCTCGTCCTGACGAAGCTGGACGGGACCGCAAAGGGCGGCATCGTGCTCGCCATCAGCAAAGCGCTGGATATCCCTGTCCGGTTCATCGGGGTCGGGGAACACCTGGGCGACCTGCAGCCCTTCGACCCAAGGGCATTCGTCGACGCTCTCTTTCCCGCGTAAACCATTGATCAGAATCGTAAGACCATCGACAGGACTGCTCTCGTGATACGGCGCCCCATCCAGATCCTCCCCGAACAGATCGCAAACAAGATCGCCGCCGGAGAGGTGGTCCAAAGGCCCGAATCCGTCGTCAAGGAGCTGCTCGAGAACGCCCTGGATGCCGGCGCGACCAGAATCGTCGTCGCCGTCAAGGAAGGCGGAATCAAAATGGTCCAGGTGAGCGACGACGGTAGCGGAATGGATGAAGCGGATGCGCTGGCGTCGTTCCTCCGGCACGCGACGAGCAAGATTGTGACATACGAAGACCTCGAAGAGATCCGCACGTTCGGGTTTCGCGGAGAGGCACTCGCGTCAATCGCTGCGGTCGCTCAGGTCACGATGAAAACCCGGCGCTCTGAGGATGATGCTGCCACGGTGGTCCGCATCCATGGCGGAAATCCACCGCGCGTCACGCGCGAGGGACGGGAGCACGGAACCACCGTCGTCGTCCAGAACCTCTTCTATAATGTCCCGGCACGCCGGAAATTCCTGAAGAGTGCCACAACAGAGTTCCGGCACGTTTATGACGCCGTCCACCGGGTGGCCATCAGCTATCCTGAAATCGGCCTGGAGTTCATCAGCGACGAGGATCAGATCTTCAACCTGCCGCCGGCGCCTTTCCCACAACGGTTGAGGGAGGTTTTCGGCGAGCGCAGGCTGGAGGCGCTGATACCCGTCGAAGAGACCGCCGACCTCCTCACGGTGCGCGGCTATATCGGGAAGCCGACGTTCGGCCAGAAGTCCCGCGCCAACCAGTACCTCTTCCTCAACAGGCGGTATATTGTCAGCAGGAACATCAACCACGCTGTCTTCTCTGCCTATGAGAACCTGCTCCTGAAGGGAACCTTCCCCTTCTTCCTGCTCTTTCTGGACATCGACCCGCGCCGGGTCGACGTCAACGTTCACCCCTCGAAAATGGAAGCGAAATTTGAGGACGAACAGGGGGTCTACCATTTCATTGCATCGTTGGTGAGAAAATCCCTTGCCTCCGCAGACTTTGTCCCTTCTCTCTCCATCCGCCCGGAGGCAGGGGCGGCGGGGGAAACGGGACTGCATTTCACGCAGCGTCAGCATGCGTGGCCCGGAGGAACCCCCTCCGATGCTGCATGGAATTTCCCGGCCCGCGAAATGATCGACCAGCGTACGGGAGAGATTATGCCCGGCGGGGCTCCCGGCGGGACGGGACTCGCCGGACGACTTCTGGGAAACATCGACGAGCGTTTTGCGGCGGCTGGGCAAACGGTCGGGGCGACGGGCGATCGCACCCCGATGAGCGTTCCCGGGTCCGGGCCGGTGTGGCAGGTTCATAGCAAGTATATCCTCACCCCCGTGGAGAACGGCCTGATGATCGTCGATCAGCACGTCGCGCACGAACGCGTGCTGTACGAAAAGGCGCTCCGGCGCTTCGGCACAGGATTGACGACGGGGCAGCAGCTCCTCTTCCCGCGGACGATCCAGCTCCTCCCGTCGGATTATGCTCTGGTTGAGGAACTCTTGAAGGAACTGCAGCAGCTCGGTTTTGACATCAAGGTGTTCGGGAAGAATACCGTCGTTGTCGAGGGTGTCCCGCCCGATGTGAAAGTGGGGGATGAGGAGAGGATTCTGGAGGAGATTCTCACGCTCTATAAGGAGTACCGCCGTGATTCGCCCACGGCGGTTCGCGACAACCTCGCGAAGTCATTCTCCTGCAGGTCCGCCGTCAAGGCTGGCGATCCCCTCAACGACACCGAAATGCGCTCACTCCTCGCGCAGCTGTTCGCGACAACGATGCCGTATGTTTGTCCGCACGGTCGCCCTGTCGTGCTGAGGATTTCCATCGATGAGCTCGACAAGCGATTCGGAAGGACCTGAGCACGGACAGGTGTGGCGCGATGATGCCAGACCACGTGAAGATTGGCCGGGAGGTTGTGGTGCCCGGCAAGCGGAGACCCGCTGGATGCAACGGCCTTCCCGGGACGTCGAAACCTTTCGGTGGGCGATCCGTGTGCTGGGTGCCCTGGACATGCCGGGCATTCCTGCACTGTTGATAAAGAGTCCTGAATTCGGTTAATTGGCACCCTAGCTTGCGTCCTGTGTCAGAGATCATAGTATCTTCCGGGGAAAGAGCATGCACATCAATGGACACGAGGCACTGAAATCTGCAAAGGCCGCCTGGAGCGCGAAGGCGGCGGCTTCCTCGCGCCAGATGCAAACCCGGTTCACCACGGTGAGCGGCGAACCTATCGAGCTGCTCTACACTCCCGACGATATCGCGCATCTCAACTACCTCTCCGACATCGGCTTCCCCGGTGAGTTTCCCTATACCCGCGGCATCCACCACAACATGTACCGCGGCAAGCACTGGACCATGCGCCAGTTCGCAGGTTTCGGCACGCCAGAAGACACGAATGAACGGTATCACTATCTTCTCGGCCACGGCCAGACCGGATTGTCCGTCGCTTTCGATCTTCCGACCCTGATGGGGCGTGACGCCGACGACCCCCTCGCGGCAGGCGAGGTAGGAATCTGCGGTGTTTCGGTCAGTTCCCTGGCCGACATGGAGATCCTGTTCCGTGGCATTGCGCTGAAGGATGTATCGACCTCGATGACCATCAATGCTCCGGCGGCGATGCTCCTCGCGTTCTATGTGGCCGTCGCAGAGAAACAAGGGGCGCGCCCCTACGAACTCCGCGGAACACTCCAGGCCGACATCCTGAAGGAGTATATCGCGCAGAAGGAGTGGATCTACCCGCCCCGTCCATCAATGCGGATCGTGACGGACGTCGTGGAATACTGCGCGCGGGAGCTCCCTCAGTGGAACCCGATCTCCATCAGCGGATACCACATTCGCGAGGCGGGATCCACGGCGGCCCAGGAGCTGGCGTTCACGCTGGCGGACGGTTTCGCGTATGTCGAGGCCGGCATTGAACGCGGGCTGGCGGTGGATGACTTTGTTCCGCGGCTGTCATTCTTTTTCAACTCCCATCTTGATTTCTTCGAGGAGATCGCCAAGTTTCGCGCCGCCCGGCGTATCTGGGCCAGGCGAATGAAGGAGAAGTACGGCGCACAAAACCCCCGGTCGATGGCACTCCGCTTCCACACCCAGACCGCCGGGTGCACGCTCACCGCGCAGCAGCCGGAGAACAACATCGTCCGGACCGCGTTCCAGGCTCTCGCCGGCATTCTCGGTGGGACACAATCGCTCCATACCAACTCGATGGACGAAACCCTGGCGCTTCCGTCGGAGAAGGCGGTGAAAATCGCTCTCCGGACGCAACAGATCATCGCACACGAGATCGGCGTGACGAACACGATCGACCCCCTCGGCGGCAGCTATTTTGTCGAAGCGCTCACCGACAGGATGGAAAAGGAGGCCGTTGCCTATTTTGAAAAGATTGATGCTCTCGGCGGGGTGATCCCGGCGATCGAACAGGGGTTCTTCCAGCGGGAAATTGCCGACGCGGCGTACCGGTATCAACTGGAGCTCGACGGGAAACAGAAAATCATCGTCGGCGTCAACGACCTGGTGGAGGAGAGCGAGCATGTCGACATTCCGATCCTGACGATTTCCCCGGAGGTCGAAGTGAAGCAGCTGCAAAGGATCGCCCAGCTGAGAAACTCCCGCAGCCAAACGGAGGTGGAGCGGACACTCCGGGAGCTGAAGAACGCGGCGGCCGACGGCAGGAATCTCCTCCCGCCGCTCCTCGCGTGCACGCGGGCGTACGTGACCCTGGGAGAAATGTGTTCCGAGTTGACCCATGTCTTCGGCGTTCATGAAGAAGTAGCGGTGTTCTAGGAAGGACCGCATTTTCTCGACTATCGATCGAATGATGCCTATGCCCAAAGCACGCATTGCGGTCTTGAGGACGACGCCGGAGACGGTGCTCCAGGATTATGAGCGTCTGGCAGAACTCGCCGGCATGAAACAGGCCCTGCGGGCAGGCGCCACCACAATTCTGAAGGACAATATCTCCTGGCATTTCCCGTTCCCCGCAGCGAATACGGCGCCGTGGCAGCTCGAAGGGGCAATCCTCGCGCTGAAGAATGCCGGATTCAATGACCTTGCTGCCGTGCAAAACAAGACTGTGGTCACCGATGCCTTCAAGGGGGAAGACCTGAACAGGTATGGTCCCGTCTTCCGGCGGTTCGACATACCGGTTCTCTTCAACTTCCGGGACGGGGACATGCGCTGGGTGGAGTACCGGCCGAAGGCGAAGATGCGGGTGCTCGATCGAATCTTCCCCGAAGGGATCCGGATCCCGGACTTCTTTGCCGGAAAGAACATCGTGCACCTGCCAACGGTGAAGTGCCACATCTATACCACAACGACCGGTGCAATGAAAAACGCGTTCGGCGGTCTGCTCAACACCAGGCGCCACTATACGCATTCCTGGATCCACGAGACACTCGTTGACCTCCTGGCAATTCAGAAGGAGATTCACACGGGGATGTTCGCGTTCATGGACGGCACGACGGCGGGGAACGGGCCCGGACCGCGGACCATGGTTCCGGAAATCAAGAATATCATCCTCGCCGGTGCGGACCAGGTCGCCATCGATGCCGTTGCGGCTAAGATGATGGGCTTCGATCCGATGTCCATCCCGTACATCCGCCTGGGGCACCAGGACGGTCTCGGGATTGGCGATGTCCGCGATATTGACGTTGTTGGCGCCGACATCTCCGGCGAATCCTGGGGGTTCCGGGTCGGCAACAACGGCGTGAGCCTCTTCGGCAATCTCGCGTGGTTCGGTCCGCTCAAGGGAATGCAGAACCTCTTCTTCCGCACGCCGATGGTCCATGCGTTCATTTTCGGTTCAGAAGCATATCATGATTACTACCGCTGGCCGCTCAGGGATAGAAGGGTGTTCGAAGCGTGGCGGTTGGGCACGCCCTGGGGACGCCTCTTTCAGAAGTATGAGCGGAGCGGTGAAAGCGCCCGGGATATGAGTACCGCCAGGGCCTGAACTTCACGTGCCTATACTGTGAAACCGCAATCAAGAGCCGAAGCAGCGCTGCTGGCGATGACGTTCATCTGGGGTGGCACCTTTGCCATCGCCAAGATCGGCATGCAGGATGTCACTCCCATCCTCCTGATCGTCGTCCGGTTCGTCGTGGCCTCCCTTGTCATGCTCCTCTTCACCTGGAAAAAAATCTTCCCCATTCCTCTATCAACCCTTTTCAAAGGGAGCATCCTGGGGATATTCCTCTTCCTCGGGTTCGTCTCGCAGAACATCGGCCTTACGATCACCACCGCATCGAAGTCGGCATTCATTACCGGCATGATGGTCGTGTTTGTCCCGCTGCTCCAATTCGTGATAGAACGGCGCGCACCGAAACTCGGGAACATCGTCGGGGTCCTCGTGGTGTCGGTCGGCCTCTGGTTTCTTACGTCACCTGACGGTTCCTCGTTCAACGGCGGTGATGCCCTGACACTGGTCTGCGCCGTCCTGTTTGCCGTGTACATTGTTTACCTGGACGTGGTCTCCAAGGAAACCACAATGATGCAGCTGCTGTTCATGCAGTTCGCCTGCATGGCACTCTTTTCGGTCGTCGCTCTGGGATTCTTTGAGGTGCCGCGCCTGACGGTCACCCCCCAGTCGGTTGCCGTCCTTGCCTACCTGACCTTTCTTGCGACGATGCTGACCACCTACGTCCAGACCCGGTTCCAGAAGGATACAACGCCGACACGGGCGGTCGTCATTTTCTCGATTGAACCGGTGATCGCCGGCGTCGTTGCCTATTTCCTGCTGGGGGAACGGATGGGGGAGATGGGAGTTCTTGGCGGCGCGATGATCATCGCCGGAGTCCTGGTGTCGGAGCTCTCGGACAATATCCCTCTGCTGAACAGGTCGCTCGACGGCTCCCCACCTTGACTTTCGGTCGACGGCATTGTATTTTTTGAGGGAAGGGGAGGGGGAGAGAGGCATGGTCTCCAGGGTCCGCATGATCGCTGAGGGTCTCGTCCAGGGGGTGGGCTTCCGCTGGTTCGTGGCTCGCCGCGCGGGTGCGATGGGCGTCAGGGGATACGTCAGAAACCTGTATGACGGAAGCGTGGAGCTGGAAGCGGAAGGAGATCGTTCGCTTCTGGAAGAGCTTATGAAGGATGTCCGGATCGGGCCGAGGTCTGCACACGTGACGAACGTGCGGATTGAATGGCGGGACCCGCTGCACAAAGAGTCAACATTTGAAATCAGGTGAGCCCGTGCCTTCAGCCACTCGCATAGGATTCGGATACGATGTCCACCGCCTCGTTGCGGGAAGGCCATGCATACTCGGCGGCGTTGAAATCCCCTACGATCGGGGCTTTGCCGGGCACTCTGACGCCGACGTGCTCCTGCATGCCGTCGCTGATGCGCTCCTGGGTGCGGCGGCTCTCGGGGATATCGGGCGGCACTTTCCCAACAGCGATCCACGGTTCAAGGGGATCTCCAGCCTGATTCTCCTCCAGCATGTCGGAGACCTTCTCACGCAACACCGGTTCGATGTCCAGAATATTGATGCGACCGTCGTCCTCGAAGAGCCCAAGATTGCTCCCTACGTGGACCGGATGCGCCAGAACATCGCCAACGCCTTGAAGATTTCCCCACTTCAAATCTCCGTGAAAGCGACGACCAGCGAATCCCTCGGCTTCGTCGGCGGAGGCCAGGGCGGGGCGGCCCATGCCGTCGCTTTGCTCACCCAACACTAACGCTGTCCTCCTCTTGGAAGAGATCATCCATTCCCTTCAGACGCTCGACCCGATCCTGGTGTACGGGCTTCTCTTTGGCATCGCCTTCATCGAGAACATCTTTCCTCCGTCGCCCAGTGACATGGTGATTGTCTTCGGAGGGACCCTGATCGGCCTGGGCCGCGTTGGCTATGTGGAAGCGCTCCTCAGCGCAACAGCGGGGAGCACCGCCGGTTTTGTCGTGATGTACAAGATCGGCGACTGGTTCGGGGTCCACATCCTTGAACAACAGAAGTTGAAGTTCATTCCTCTCGAGATGGTCCGGAAAGTCGAGGAGTGGTTCCGCAAGTACGGGTACTGGATCATTGTCGTGAACCGGTTCCTTACGGGGACGCGTGCTGTGGTCTCGTTCTTTGCCGGCATGTCCAGGCTGAACCTGTTCAAGACGACGGCCCTCTGCTTCGTCAGCGCGCTGGCGTGGAACGCAATCCTGATTACCGGCGGGGACCTCCTCGGCCAGAACTGGGAGCGGATCGGCTTCTACCTGGATACGTACAGCGAAATTGTCACCGGACTTGTCATTGTTGCTCTTCTCGTCGTTCTGGGACGGTTTCTCGCCATGAAGCGAAACGCGAGGAATTCCTCGTGACGGAATCGCTGGCTGCCATCGACCGAGCGGTGTTCCTCTTTCTTAACCAGACCCTCAGCAATCCCGTCGGCGACTTCCTCTGGCCGCTCATCACCGACTACGACCGGCTCCCTCTCGTCCGGGTGGCGCTGATCGGGTTATGGATTCTGCTGCTGGTCAAGGGAGGCGTACGAGGCAGGACTGCAGCGCTTCTCCTGATTCCCGTCCTTGTATTCGCGGACCAGCTGAGCAGCTCCCTGATCAAAGAACTCGTGCAACGCCCGCGGCCGTGCCACGCTATCGACGGCGTCCCCATCGTGCCCGGAATCCACCTGCTGGTGCATTGCGGCGGCGGAAAGTCATTCCCATCCTCCCATGCGGTGAACAATTTCGCTGTTGCAACGCTCTTCTCGTTCTATTATCCGAAAGGTCGATGGGGCTTCTACGGGTGGGCGGCCCTCGTTGCACTCTCACGTCCGGCAGTCGGGGTTCACTACCCCTCGGATATCATCGGTGGGGCATTCATCGGAATCCTGGTTGCGGCGTTCGTCCTCTGGGTCTGGACGGTGACCCAGAGGAGATACTTCCCCGGTGCGTCTCCCGTTGCTGCGCAAGAGGGACCATGACCGCCTTCCTCAGGCAAAGACGCAGGCTTCCGCCGGAGACCGACGATGTCCGCTCCCCGCGCCTGGCCATCCGTCGGGTCAGGCTTCTCCTGTGCGTCCTCTCCGGGGCCATGCTGGGATTCTCGTTTCCACCCAGTGCGCTCGGCATCCTGGCCTGTTTCGGCCTCGTGCCCCTCCTTATTGTTCTCGCCGATATTGATGAAATCAGCCGTGCGCTCAGGTACAGCTACATCGCTTTTTTCGTTTTCCACCTGATCACACTCAACTGGACAGGGGGCTTCTCGCACGGCAACGACCCCTATATGATGATCGCGGGCTCGATCACCATCCTGGCCCATCCGTTCTTCTACTTCATTCCCGTCGCAGCATATGTGTTCGTCAGGCGGAAGCTCGGTGACCGGGCTGCGCTCATTGCGCTCCCGTTCCTTTGGGTGGCGTACGAATACTCACACAGCCTCACGGAGTGGTCGTTTCCCTGGCTGACACTGGGGAACAGCCAGACGTACGATCTTGCCCGTATCCAGTTCATCAGTACGACAGGTGTGTACGGCCTTTCGGTCTGGATTCTCCTGACGAACGTTTTGGGATTCCTTCTCTATTCACACGTCGCGCGTGCGAGGGGGTCCCTTCGGTCTCCTCAGGTGGTCGGACTGGTCGGTCTGCTCGCAACGGTCTATCTCGTCCCCCTTGCCTACGGGCTGGTGGTGCTGTCCGGCGCGGACGCGGCGCGCGAGCATGCGCCTGAACGGGAAGAACCTTCGATCACCGTCGGTATCGTGCAGTCCAACGTTGATCCGTGGGACAAGTGGTCTCTCACCGGTTTCGATGTTCTGAGGCTCTATCTGAGGATGACAGGAAGCCTCATCCAGGACGCATCCCCGAAAAAGCCGGACCTCGTCCTCTGGCCGGAGACGGCAGTCCCGTATCTGATCCTGACCGACCAGAACCAGTTCTTTCTGAGCGACCTCCGCTCGAGGCTGGATTCCATCGGCGTTCCGGTGCTCACGGGTCTGCCGCATGCGGTGTATTACCGGAATTCCGCCGAGGCACCGCCATCCGCGAAGACCCTTCAGCGGACGGGGGAGCGTTACGACGCGTTCAACGCCGCCGCGCTCATCGAGCCGGGAAACCCCCGGATTGCATGGTACGGAAAGATGAAAATGGTGCCGTTTGCCGAACGGGTGCCGTACGCGGACATGTTCTATGCTTTCGATTTCCTCCGCTGGGGTGTGGGAATCGGTGGGTGGCAAATTGGAAAAGATACGACGATCTTTACGGAGCGGAAAACAGGAGCGAGATTCGCGACGGTGATCTGCTACGAATCAGTCTACCCGGATCTGGTCGCGGCATTCGTTCGCAAGGGGGCCGAGTTCATCTCGATCATCACGATCGACAGCTGGTGGGGAAGGATGTCGGGAGCATTTCAACACCATCAATTCGCAATCCTCAGGTCAGTGGAGAATCGCCGATGGATCGCCCGCTGTGCTGTGGGCGGAATTTCCTGCTTCATCGATCCGTACGGCCGCACGTATGACAACACGGAGCTCTTCACCCAGGCGACGCTTGCCAGGACCATCGGCAGGAGGACAGAGCTGTCGTTCTATAGCGAGCACGGCGACTGGCTGGGTCTATCGTGTGTGTGGCTCGGCTGTGCATTTCTTGCGGCCGCGCTCGGACAGTCATTCTTGAACAAGAAACGGGAACAGGCATGGCAGACCAGGCTATAGATTTGCGCAGCGATACGGTGACAAAGCCCTCTCAGGCCATGCGCCAGGTAATGGCTGCAGCCGATGTGGGAGATGACGTCTTCGGGGAGGATCCCACCGTCAACCGCCTCCAGGAAAAGGTGGCAGGGCTTCTGGGCAAAGAGGCTGCGCTGTACGTGCCAAGCGGCACCATGGGAAACCAGGTGTGCATCAAGGTCCACACAGAACCGGGAGATGAGGTGATCGCAGAATCCGGATCGCATGTGTTCAATTACGAGACGGGAGGTGCCGCGTTTCTCTCTTCCGTTCAGGTCCACACGATCGAAGGCCGGCTTGGCCGGCTGAGCGTGCAGGATATCCGCCGGGCTGTCCGGCCGCCCATCTACTATATGCCGAGATCCAGCCTGATCTGCGTGGAGAACACGCATAACCGAGCCGGCGGGACGGTCTACCCGCTGTCGCTCCTGAAAGAAATCAGCGCCTTCGCGCACGAAGCGAAGATCAGCGTGCACCTTGACGGGGCCCGACTCTGGAACGCATCAGTGGCGGCCGGCGTGAGCCCGGCTGCATATGCGGCATGCGCCGATTCGGTTTCCGTCTGCCTCTCCAAAGGCCTCGGTGCCCCCGTAGGGTCCGTGATCGCCGGAACGCGCGGGTTCATAGAAGAGGCGAGACATTATCGGAAGATCTTTGGCGGAGGGATGCGCCAGGCGGGTGTTCTCGCCGCCGCAGGCATCTACGCCCTGGACCACAACATCGAGCGCCTACAGGAAGACCATGCGAAGGCTGCCTTCCTGGCCGGCGAACTGGCGTCGGTTCCGGGGCTTGAGATCGATCCGGAATCTGTGCAGACAAACATCATTGTCTTCACCGTCGAGAAATCCGGGAAATCACCGGAGGAGATCCTCATGAAACTGCGGGAGCGAGGAGTCCTTCTGACACCCGGGAACTATCTGGTTCTGCGGGCGGTGACGCACATGGATGTTTCGATGGACCAGGTGAAGCGGGCTGCGGTGGTAGTGCGGGAGGTCATGCAGTGAGCCCTGGGCATTGAAGGGAAAACCCCTGGGAATGTCGTCCTGCCCCGCTGGAAGACAGCGTTTCCCTATGCAGGCCGGACGGCCCTCGCCTGCCTGACATAGTCTGGAACCTTTTGCAGGCATGGGATTTGCGGGACCTCTGAATTCTACTTGCTTTTCATTGTTCGGGACCGTATATTATAAGCGTTGTAAGCAATAGCCCGGAATGGGCTATTTTTATTTCACTGGAACAGACCGATGGACCAGCAGATTCTCCGTCTCGTGGAGGAATGTGTCGAGCGGAAGGGTGCGCACCTGATTGACCTTGTAGTACGGGGCGACAGAGGGCGACAGGTCTTTGAGGTGTACATCGACACAGAGCAGGGGCTGACAACCGAACGATGCGCGGAGGTCAGTCGGGAAATCGCGATGAGTCTGGATGCCGCCAAGCTGGCGACCCGGGCATATCGGCTGGAAGTCTCGTCTCCAGGCATCGAACGACCGCTGAAGTTCCCCTGGCAGTACCGGAAACATCTCGGGCGCACGCTGCAGCTCAAGGTAAAAAACCCGCAGGGGATCGCGCAACTCAGCGGCACCCTTGTAGGCACAGATGACCTGGCGATCCGGCTCGAAGCCGGTCACGGCGGTGATCCCATGGTCGTTCCGATGAACACGATTATCGAAGCACGGGTTCCGGCTCCTTGGTAGGATGTCGGCGGGTGTTTGAATTTTCTTTTGGAGGTCAGGAATGAATTCTGAGATTGTCGAATCATTTGCCCAGATGGTTCGGGAGAAGGGGATCGACCGGGACATTCTCGCCGGCGTCGTCGAAGACGTGTTCTCGATGATGGTCCGCAAGAAGTACGGGCAGGACGCGAAATTCGATGTCATCGTCAATATGGACAAGGGTGACATCGAGATCTTCCTCGAACGCGAAGTTGTGGAAACGGTGGAGAATCCGACCACGCAAATCGATGTCGAAACCGCACGGGGACTCTCTGGCGAGGTCCTTGACGTCGGCGAGGATTTTGTGGAGGTCGTCCCGCTTGAGACGTTTGGCCGAAGGCTGGTGGTCAGCGCAAAGCAAAACCTCAACCAGCGTATTAAGGAAATCGAACGTGAATTGATCTATAACGAATACAGTAACGCTGTTGGAGAGATCGTGGTCGGGGAGATCTACCAGATCCGCCGCAATGAAATTCTGATCAACCATAACAGAAACGAACTGCTCTTGCCCAAGAGTGAGCAGATCTTCAAAGAGCGGTACAAGAAGGGTGACACCATCCGCGCGGTGGTGAAGGAAGTCAGGAAAAACGCCGGCAATCCGGCCGTGATCGTTTCACGTGCCGATCCGAAGTTCCTGGAGAAACTGTTCGAACTGGAAATCCCCGAGATCTACGACGGGATCATTGAGATCAAACGCATCGCCCGCGAGCCGGGTGAGCGCGCGAAGGTGGCCGTGGAATCGCACGACGATCGCATCGACGCGGTGGGTGCGTGTGTCGGCATGAAGGGCGTCCGGATCCATACCATCGTCCGGGAACTGAACAACGAGAATATCGACGTCATCAATTACAGCGAGACGCCGGAGATCTTCATCCAGCGCTCGCTCGCGCCTTCGAAACTCAAAAGCATCGAGGTCGACAAAGAAGCCCGAACGGCCAATGTCGTGGTCGCCGCGGACCAGGTCTCGCTCGCCATCGGACGGAACGGGCAGAACATTCGCCTGGCATCGAAGCTCACAGGCTTCGAGATCAACCTGATCAAGGAAGGCGGGGATGACGAGTACGACATCGAGCTGGTGGACTTCAAGGCTGAACTCGGCGAGGAACTCTATCTCAAGCTGATCGATGCCGGGTTCGAAACGGCCAAGGATGTCCTGAACGGGAAACTGGATGCGCTCCTGGCCGTCGAGGGTCTGGACGAGGAGAAGATCCGCTCCCTTCGGGAGATGATGGCAAAGGATCTTGCCGAGGCCGAGGTCGAAGACGAGGACGAAGAAGAGGAGGAGGAAGAGGAGGAGGAAGAGGAGACGGAAGCGGTCAAAGCTCCGGAACCTCCTGCTGAAGAACCGAACCCAGCACAAGAGGGAGAGCCGGATGCTCCCCCGGAAGGGGAGGCAGCGGACAAGAAGGCGTAGGGCACCGGCTGCGAAGTACTCCCGACTGAACATAAGGAAACGAATGGCTGAGACGGCAGAAAAAAAGAAAAAGATCTACAAGGTTGCGACGGAGCTGAATCTTTCGCATGAAACGCTGGTTGAGTTTCTGCGAAAGAAGGGGCATGAGGTGAAGAGCCACATGTCCACTCTCGATGACGACATGATGCGGGACATCCTGGCCCATTTCAAGAGGGAAAAGGACGTCGCCGAGAAGCATCAGCGGAAGATTCAGGAAATCCGTGACAGCAGAAAGAAAGTCGAGAAGAAGATCGAGGAACCTGCGGAGGTTCGGCCCGTGCCGCTCTCTGCGCCCGCGGCACTCTTGGAAGAAGAGGTCTCCGCGCCTCCGGCGGTTGAGGAAGCCCCGGCGGCCGAGCCCATCGAATCCGGGCAGGCCCCTCTCACCGGAGTGGAACCTGCCCCGGTCGAGTCCTCTGCCCAGCTGGCAGCGCCGCCTCTGCCACCCCCGGTCGCGGAAATTCCCGTTCCGCCGGTGAAGCGGCCCGCGGCGGAGATGCTCTCGCCCCTCGAGAAGGAGCGCCGCACGAAAGTCGGGCTGACCATCAAGGGGAAAATGGACCTCAGGCCTGCCCGGCCGCCGGCCGCCAAGGGTGGCGCGCGTCCTCCGGCCAGACCCGGCAGGCCCGCAAAGGGACCCGGCGGACTGCCAACTCCTGCAGCTCCCCCGGATGTCGAAGACCTGCACCGGAAAAAGAAGAAGAAGAAGAAGGTCCGCGAGGAAGTGGTCGAGACCAAAGTCGCAGAGACTGATGATCTTGACCGGAAGAAGAAGAAGAAGAAGAAGATCCGCCACAAGGATATCGACCAGGCCGAGGTGAAGGATGCGATCCGGAGGACGTTCGCAGCGATGGACGATACTCCGGTCAGCGGCAGGGCGGTCCTGAAGAAGCGGAAACGGAAGGAACGCGAAGAGCACGAACAACGCCTTCAGGAAGAGGCGCAGCGCGAGGAAGGGAAACTGCGCGTCACCGAATTCGTTTCCGTGAACGACCTTGCCAATCTGATGAACGTCAATGTCTCGGACGTCATCAAGAAATGCATGGACCTGGGGATCATGGTGTCGATCAACCAGCGCCTCGACAAAGATACGATCACGCTCGTCGCGGATGAGTTCGGGTTCCAGATCAGTTTCTACGACGAGGTGACGGAAGACCAGATCGTCGAGGTGCTCGACGACGCGCCCGAGGCGCTGCTGCGCCGGCCCCCGGTCGTGACGATCATGGGCCACGTCGATCATGGAAAGACTTCGCTGTTGGACTACATCCGCCGCGCGAACGTAGTCGCGGGCGAGTCCGGCGGTATCACACAGCACATCGGTGCCTATGAGGTGACCACGGCCTCCGGAAACAAAATCGCCTTCTTGGACACGCCGGGTCACGAGGCATTCACCGCGATGCGCGCCCGGGGCGCCCAAATCACCGATATCGTTGTTCTGGTGATCGCGGCGGACGACAGTGTTATGCCGCAGACCGTGGAGGCCATCAGCCACGCTCAGGCTGCGGGCGTCCCCATCATCATCGCCGTGAACAAAGTGGACAAGGCTGACGCCAATCCGGACAGGATCCGGCAGCAGCTGTCGGAGAAGAATATCCTGGTCGAGGAATGGGGAGGAAAATACCAGTGCGTCGAACTTTCGGCCCGGACCGGAAAAAACGTTGATGTCCTTCTCGAGAAGATCGCCCTTGAAGCCGAAGTGCTTGACCTGAAGGCAAACCCGAACCGCCTCGCGGTGGGAACGGTCGTGGAGGCGCAGCTCGACAAGGGGAAGGGCGTTACGGCAACCGTGCTGGTCCAGAAGGGGACGCTGCACGTGGGGGATCCGTTCCTGGCCGGGATCTACAGCGGCAAGGTGCGCGCGATGTTCGACGAACGCGGCAAGCATCTTGAAATCGCTGGACCATCCACGCCGGTTCAGTTGACCGGCCTCGACGGCATTCCACAGGCAGGCGACACGTTCCTCGTCATGGAATCGGATCACGAAGCCCGGGAGATCAGCCTCAAGCGCCAGCAGCTCAAGCGGGAACAGGACTTCCGCCAGGTGCACCTGACCACGCTGGACGATATCTCCCAGCAGATCAAGGACGGCCAGGTGCGCGAGCTCAATGTGATCGTCAAGGGCGACGTGGATGGCTCCGTGGAGGCGCTCTCCGACTCGCTCATGAAGATCGAGCACAAGGAAGTCAAGCTGAACGTCATCCACAGCGGCGTCGGGACGATTTCTGAATCGGACGTCATCCTGGCGGCGGCCTCGGGTGCCGTGATCATCGGCTTCAGAGTGCGGCCGAACCTCAACGCGCGTCGATTGGCAGAGAAGGAAAAAGTTGATATCCGGAACTACAGCATCATCTACGACGCGATCGATGATATCCACAATGCTCTCGAGGGCCTCCTGAGCCCCGAGAAGAAAGAAGAAATCATTGGGACCGTCAACGTGCGGGAAGTGTTCAAGGTCCCGAAGATCGGCAATATTGCCGGATGTTATGTGGTGGACGGCCGGATCCTCCGGAGCAATAGGGTTCGCCTCGTCCGGGACGGCATCCAGGTCTTCGAAGGCACCATCAGTTCGCTGAAGCGGTTTAAGGACGACGTCAGGGAAGTCGAGTCGGGCTTCGAATGCGGTATTGGCCTTGAGAATTTCAACGACATCAAGGTGGGAGACGTCATCGAAGCCTTCCGGATCGTGGAATCGAAACGGAAACTCTAAGAGAAACCCGACGCCGAGAACCGCTGCTGCACCGAAGGGAAGATGCTGGCATGTCCATACGAGCTGTGCGCGTTGCCTCGCTGATCAAAGAGGAAATTGCGGCGATTCTTATCAGGGAGTACGGGGATCCGTCATACGGATTTACCACCGTCACCGAGGTAAAAGTCACCCCCGATCTCCGGATCGCCAAAGTGTATTTCAGCGTTTTCGGCCCTCCGGAAGTCCAGGAACGCACCCTGGGGATGCTGGAACAGGAGAAAAGCCACATCCGCGGGTTGGTGGGGTCGCATCTGCGGCTCCGGTTCATCCCCGCACTCCAGTTCTATCTGGATCCAACGCTCGACCGGGTGGATAGAATCAATCGCCTGATCAGACAGATTCACAGGGACGACGATGCTTCCGGCAGTGGACCCGGAGCGTGAATTGCATCTCGCCGAGGGGGAAATGCTCCTCGTCGACAAGCCGCAAGGGTGGACGTCGTTCGATGTCGTGAACAAGATTCGTTCCCTCTTTCATGTCCGGCGGATCGGACACGCGGGAACGCTGGATCCTATGGCGACGGGATTGCTTATCGTCTGCAGCGGAAGAAAGACGAAGGAGCTCAGTCAGTTCGTCGGCCTTGAAAAAGAGTACGAAGGTGAGATGATCCTCGGTGCCCGGACACCAAGTTTTGATGCGGAGACGCCTGTCAGCGAACGGCGGAGCACCGAGGGGGTGACCGAAGAGCGCGTCCGCTCCGTCCTTCGGGAATTCGTGGGGCAACAAACGCAGATTCCACCGATGTGGTCCGCCGTCAAGGTGCAGGGGCGCCGTCTCTATGAGTATGCGCGCAAGGGGGTGGAGGTCGGCCGGTCGCCACGCGAAGTGTTCATCACCTCGATTACCCCGGGCCGGATTGCCGTTCCCACGGTCGCGTTTACGGTGGTCTGTTCGAAGGGGACCTATATTCGGGCCCTTGTGGATGACGCCGGACAACGGCTCGGGTGCGGCGCATACTTGAGCGCCCTGCGCCGGACCAGGATCGGGCCGTACCGCGTCACCGATGCGCTCGCCATCGAGGATCTGATCCGCTACCGCACTCAGAACCGCGGAGCGGTATGATTATCGTCCGCGATCTGTCGGCCCTCGCTCGGAACAAGAATTCGGTGGCCACCGTAGGGACGTTCGACGGTGTTCACCGGGCGCACCAGGAGATCATCCGTGAAGTGGTCAACCGGGCCCGGATGCGCGAAGGACGAAGCGTCGTGATAACGTTCGACCCTCACCCGAAGGAAGTCGTACGGTCATCAAAAGGCGGGGAGGTCCGGCTGCTGTCAACGATGGAAGAGCGGATCGCACTGTTTGAACAGCTGAAAGTCGACCTGCTTTTTTCCATACCGTTCACCCTGGAATTCTCCCGGCTCCGCTCGCATGAATTCTACCGGCGCTACGTGGTCAACGGGGTCGGGGTGAGCGAGGTCGTCGTCGGATATGACCACACGTTTGGCCGCGACCGGGAAGCGGGGATCGGGGATCTCGTGAAGATCGGCCAGGAGTTTGATTTTTCCGTCTTCGCGGTGCATCCGTACACGGTGGACGGGGAACCGGTGAGCAGCACCCGCATCCGTCGCGCGCTGGCATCCGGGGATCTTGTTCGTGCGGGGAAGATGCTGGGGTATCCGTACCGGCTGAGCGGGAGGGTGGTTCGTGGAGAAGGACGTGGAAGGACGATCGGGTTTCCCACGGCGAATATCTCTCCCGATTCGCTCCGGAAGATTGTCCCCGCGCGCGGCGTTTATGTGGTTGCCGCGGAAGGCCGCAGCCGCCGGTGGTATGGGATGATGAATATCGGCGTGCGGCCCACCGTCACTGCGGGTGTGGCAGAAACGTTGGAGGTCCATCTGTTTGATTTTGCGGGAGAGCTGTATGGAGAAACGATCACGGTGACGTTTCTCCGGCGGTTGCGTGACGAACGACGATTTGACACCGTGGAAGAACTCGCGCAGCAGCTCGGACGGGACCGGGAAACGTCCCTCCGCGCTCTCGCCGAACACGGAAAACAGGATATTCAAGTCCAATAAACGATGAAGCACAAAGGAGCACGAGAATGGCATTAACAAAGGAGTCGAAAGCAGAGATCATCACCAAATACGGAAAGAACCCGAAGGATACGGGGACACCGGAAGTGCAGATTGC
>Ga0209253_10000986_pt1 | contig 24967 bp, 21 predicted proteins | sample FrelakmetBRP12BR_FD_187145 | JGI IMG/M metagenome (GOLD analysis project Ga0209253, IMG submission 187145) | Freshwater lake sediment microbial communities from the University of Notre Dame, USA, for methane emissions studies - BRP12 BR (SPAdes)... | ecosystem: Environmental > Aquatic >...
GAGCTTCGATCACCAAGCGGGAGCGCGAGCGAGCCCGCCAGCAGAGACAGAAGGAGAAGGCGGACCGGCGTGTCCAGCGAAAGGCCGAGAAGCAGGAACGACCGGCCCATGAGCCCGGGGTGGATCCGGACATTGCAGGGATCGTACCGGGGCCGCAGCCACGTCCGCTGGATGAATAGCCAGGGTGGTTTGGGCATGCCCGAAGGAGCTGGCACAGCTCTCGCCGTGATCTGCTGAAACGCGCCCGGCTAGTGCAGTTGGCGCGCGATGAACTCCTCGATCGCCCGCTGGTCCGCCTCGGCGCTCTCGACGAACTCCACCCCGATCTGTGTGATCCGGCCCGTCTTAGGGTCGCTCACCTCGCGGGCGTGGACGATGCGGCCCCTGGTCTGGAGCACGGCGCCGTGCAGGTGGACCTCCATGTCGAAGATGGTCCCCTCCGGCGGTGCCGTCTCGCTCTCGAGGAGGAGTCCCGAAGCGCTGATGGTCTTGACCACGAACGGGTACTCGGTGTCGAGATCCACCGGCTCCGTGAGCTTGAGCTTAAAGCGGCCGGAGATCCTCGTGTCCAGGGCGATGATGGCCGTCGCCTCCAGGAAGCGGGTCAGCTCCTGCGCCTTCTCGGTCAGGATGTCGTCGAACCGGAAGCCGGCGTGGTACACGCTCCTGGTGTCGCCCCCATCGGTCTTTCGGATTCCCCGCAAGTGGCACCACACGACGGTCCCGAGTAGCTTGAGCACGAAGTCGGTGCCGTGCTTGAGGGTCAACGAGTAGGAGCGGCCCACTCGCGCCTGGGTGTCGGTCTCCACCGCCACCCCGGTGAGGCTCATGTTGATGATCTTTGCGCCGGAGGTGAAGTGTAAGGTTCCCTTCACGTCGTCAACCGGGTGACGCGGGTGCCGGCGGCGCTCCTTGATCGGGGTCTTCTCCAACATTACTGATAAATCATAACAGAAGCGAGGGTGGTCTTCAGTGGCCGGGAGGCCTATTTCCTTGCTCCCATTCGACATCGACAGGGAATTTCTCGGGAAGGGCGGCCGTTGGAGACTGCGACTGATCCCAGATCCCTGCTTCGTCGGAGCGGCACGCAGGGGCAGGGAGGGGTCGGGGGGTCGCCATGGGTATCGAATCGGATCTGTTCATCTTCGTCCTCGGCTTCGCGGCCGGCTCACTCGTCGTGCTGGGTGGGCTCCTGCTGGCCAGGGTGAGGCGTGAGAGCCTGAAGGAGGGTGACCGTTTCCTGAGCAGGCTCGGGTCGGTCGGCGCCCAGCGCTTCCTCGAGGCCGTCCAGGGCTGATCGAGTAGGCTCGGGGGCCCGCGGCACTCGGTGTGAAAGGCCTCGAGCCTGACCGGAACGTCGCGCTCGCCTAGTTGATCGTCGGACCCCCCGGCCCGTCGTCACGGTCCACCACGTACAGCCCGCGCTTCCTCGCCAAACGGTCCACCTTGCGCGTGAGGCGTTTGCGGCGCCACTCCAGCCACCGGGTGCGCAGCCTGCTCCTCGTCCCGCGACGCGAGAGAACCAGCACGCTGATCCCCGTCGCAGCGCAGATCCCGAAAAAGCCGGCGAGGTCCTTGGTGCCCAGATACGCCACGAAACCGATCAGGATTCCGAGCCACAGGAACCAGCGGGCCCGCAGCGGCAGCACGAAGAAGGCGAGGATCGTGGCGTCCTTGTAGAGGACCGCGAAGGAGGCCACCAGAATCGTCATCAGCACCCGCTGGCCCTGCATGAGCTGGAACGGGAACGGGGTGGGTCCTTGCCCGGCAACCGCCTCCGTGGCGATCTCGGTCGCCATGGCGACCACGGCGGAACCCGGCACGGCCCAGGCCAGCAGCTTCCAGAAGCCCCTGGGTCCAAGCCGCGCGCGCACGTCGGCGCCAAACCAGTAGACGATGAAGAGCTCGAGCACGATCCAGAGGCTCGGCCCACCCACCCCCGAGAAGGCGTAGGTCGCCAGTTGCCAGACAAAACCGAACTGCCAGACGGCAGGCGTCAGGCGGAGCACCGCTGGGACGATCGCGGTGGCCTCGAAGAACTGCAGCGCGAAGGTGACAAACACCACCGCGAGCAGCGCGACGAGGTCCCGCGGCGGGCGCCCGGCCAGGCCGCCGACGCCGCCGAAGCCAACCTGGCTCCTGTACGGTCCCCCCGATGTCACGGTCTCCTCCCGGGCGCAATCTTTCCCGAATTTGCCCGCGCGCGCAACCCCGAAGGGCCTTGATTCGTAATGTCGATGCCGCAGAATACCGCGGCTCGCCCGGGTGCAGCGGCGGCCCGGGCCCGCAGGGAGGCGCATGACGAAGGAAGAACGGGACGCACTCATCGAGCGGTACGCCTCGGGCACCGCAGAGGTCGTGAGCAGCCTCGAGGGGTTCCCACCCGACAAGCTGGCTACAAGGGCGTTTCCCGGGAAGTGGAGCGCGGCGGAGATCGTCCACCACCTCGCCGACAGCGAGATGACCTCGGCGATACGGCTCCGCAGGCTGCTCGCCGAGGAACGCCCCGTCATCCACGGGTACGACCAGGAGGCCTTCGCCACCCGGCTTCGCTACGCCGGGCGTGACATATCGCCCGCGCTGGACGCGCTTCGCAGCGCCCGCGCAACCACCCTTCAGCTCCTCAAATCCATGTCGGACGAGGAGTGGCGCGCGGCTGGGTGGCACACCGAGATCGGGCTCTACACGGCCGAGCGCTGGCTCGAGATCTACGCCCAGCACGCCCACGGGCACGCGGAGCAGATTCGACGCCTGCGTGCGGCACTCTCCAAGAGCTGAGGTCGATCTTTCGGCCGTGCCGGACTGCGCGCCCGATCAGTGGACGCAGACCCCCGGCTTCACGGGGCGAGCCACGTACCCGCGCTGGAAATCCTTGGCCCTGGTGATCTCCCAGGTGGCGCCGTCGAGGTGGAACCGATCGCCCACTTGCGGGGAGCACCCAAAGGCGACCGTCGCGACGCGGGCCTGGTCGCCGTGATCGAGGATGACGGGAACCGAGAACTCCCGCAGGCCGCGCTTTGATGGCCGGACCCTGCTGACTTCAGACGGCACGTACGCCATAGGACCCCCCTGTCACCCTGACGGTCACGGTCGCCGAAAACCCTCACCGTGCCCGCCGTCCGCACCCTATTAGACGTAGGAAACCCCAACAATGTTCACGTCACCGCTACTCGGTGGGGGGCTGCGGTGTGAGAAGGGTTACATCTGGCGCCGCCGGTCAGAGTAATGCTATTGTGACGGAGGGAACCATGCACACGGACTCGTCTGCGGACTGGTACACCGTCCTTCCGATTGGGTTCGAACCCACTGGGCTGGAACGGCTTCGCCAGGCGCTTACCCCCCTCCAGGCTGTCGTCACGGTCGGGGCCGACGACTGGTCGGAGGCGGTCGAGCTGGCGTCCATCGGCCACTACGACGCACTGGCCGTGGCCTACCCGCTGGGGGGCGCCCCGATGTCCACCTTCCTCGCCGCCCTCCGCAAGCCCGAGTGCCCCTGCCGGAACTCATCGGTGGTTCTGGTCGCCCATGAACGCTACCGCGCCGAGGCCGAGATGTACCTGGGGCGCGGCGCGAACCGGGTGGTGACGTGGGAGGAAGTCGAGTTGCGGCTTCCCGAGGTTCTCGACCGCCTGTTCAGCACGGCGCCGAGGCTCCCCCTCGTCATCCCGAGCCGGATCCAGGAGGTCGCCGAGCGGCCCGCGAAAGGGGTCAACTGCCGCACGGTCAACATCTCGACCACCGGAATGCTGCTGGACCTTTCCCACAGCTTCCGCCCTGGAACGGTTCTGGCCTTCGAGCTGATGCTTCCCGGGTCGCACGAGCCCATCCGGGGCCGAGCGCGGGTGGTCCGCCGCACCGCCGAGCCGAGCGAGCCGTTCTCGGGCGTGGGCGTCGTCTTCGCCGCCTTCGACGAGAGCAACGAGGGGCGGCTGGCCTCATATCTGGGTCGCTTCGCGAGCTGAAACCGCAACCGTACTCGGGCTGCCTGACTACCTGTCTCGGATCCTCAACGATCAGGATCCGCTTCGTCTGGGTTGACTATGGCTGACCTGGACTCCATATTGTCTTGCAAAAGAACGCCGCTCGTGTCGAAGGGCCCGCAAAGGAGGGGAGTTTTCTCACGACGCCACTCGGTTTGTCGCTGTGGCCTCGCACGCCGCATCGAAAGGAAGCAGGGGGAAAGGAGAAGGAGGTAACACGCTTTGGCCAAAATCGTCCTGATTATCGCGGCTGTCATCGAGTTCGTCTTTCGGGGGCTCCCGGCGTTCTTTGCCAGCGCGCCTGTCGCGAAGCTCTTCGGGCTCGAGTACATCCCCGGAGCCCTCGTCTATACCCATCCGTTTGGCGCCCTGATGCTTGTTTTCGGGGTGATGTTCTTCGTGGCCTCCAAGGATCCGGCAAAGTACAAGCTGATTTTCGACGTGGGCATTCTGCGGTACGCCCTGGGCATAGGGTCCTACATCGTCACGCTGGTCACGCTTGGTTCCATTGCCACCTTCTGGTGGGTCCACCTTGTCGTGGACGTTGTGCTTCTGGTTCTGTTTGTGGCTGCTCGGCCGAAGGCTGCCGTGGCGTCAGCCTGAGTCGTGTGCGGGGTCACAGCGACAACCGATTCTTGCGAAGGCACCGGGTTTGGCCGTGTAAGGCCTTGCTGGCGTGCAAGAGCCAACCAGCCTTGTACACCGGGCCGAGCCGGCTCTTCTCTAGTCGGTGACGGCCTTTGCGGCGGGAGCCACGGGCAGCTCCACGGAGAACCTCGTGCCGCGGCCGACCTCACTCTCCACCGATATGCGGCCTCGGACCTCCTCGATGATCTGCTTTGAGATTGCGAGACCGAGGCCTGTGCCTCCGTGCGCCTTGGTGGTGAAGAACGGGTCGAAGATCTTTCCGAGGACGTCCTGTGGGATCCCCGCGCCGTTGTCCTCGACCTCGAGACGGACGAAGTCCCCGGCAGGCCGCAGGCGCAGCGAGACGACGTTTTGTCCGCGCGGGCGGTCCGGAAGGGCCTGCAACGCGTTGATGAGCAGGTTCATCACAACCTGCCCGAGCTTGTTCGGGGAGCCCACGACCGGTGGGCCGGGCTCGATCTCGACCTGGATCTGGGCGCGCTTGAGGAGCTCGCCGCGGACGCACCTGAGAGTGAGGTTCGCCACTTCCTTCATGTCGGCGGTTTTCTCCTCGTCCCGCCGCCGGTTGGAAAGCTCGATGCCGGAGGTGATCTCGGTGATCTGATCCACCGCCTGCCTCGCCCGCGAAATCTGGTCGACGACCTTCTTCACCGAGTCCACCTCGTTGGGAGCGATCGGCCGGCCGGAGCCCAGGCCGTCGATCATGGCCTTGAGCCGCATGTCGGCGAGGTCGAGGGTCGTCAGCAACGCCGTGAGCGGGGTCCGCAACTCGTGCGCCACGCTCGCGGCGACCACGCCCAGCGAGTAGACGCGCTCGGTCTCGAGCAGCCGTTGTTCCAGCTCGCGGACCTTTCTTCTCGTCTCGTACACCTCGAGTGCCTCGCGAAGAGTGGCCTTCAGGTGCTCCGGCTCCCAGGGCTTCCGAAGGTAGCCCCGTACCTGACCGCGGTTGATCGCGTTGATGGCGTCGGTGAGGTCCGAGTAGGCGGTGATGAGAATCCTGACCGTGTCGGGGTGGTGCTCGCGCGTTGCCTCGAAGAGCTCGACACCCGTCATCCCCGGCATCCGCTGGTCGACGAGGAGCACGGCGATCTCGTGCTGGCGCATGATCTCGAGGGCCACCTCCGCGCTCTCGGCGGTGACCACGGCAAACTCGTCGGCACACGCGGCCTGCAGGACGGTCAGGTTGGCCGCGTCGTCATCAACGTAAAGGATCGTTTGCTCCATCGACCGCCTTTCTGAGCTCGAGCAGCCGGGGCCGCCGCAACGCCACTATCTCGATGCGGACTCTACCCAGAAGAGTACCACCCCCGGCTAGTGCTTCCTCACGATGAGGAAGTAGTACGCCTTCCCGGGCTCCAGTGCGACGTCCAGTTCCGCCGTGTCGGGCAGCAACTCACCCAGCCGGAGCATCTCCTCGCGCGTCCGGTACAGCATCGTCCAGTCCAGCATGAACTCCGGAGGCCAGAAGTGCTCGTTGGGACCAGCGGCGTTGCCCATGGTGAGCAGCCCGCCTGGCGCCAGCTGTTCGTAGAGGGCTCGGGTGAGCACCCGGGCTGTCGACTCGCGGAGGTAGTCGAAAAGCCCGGTCGCAAAGATGAAGTGCTGCGGGTGCTCGATGGGCACCAGGGAGGGGTCCCGAAGCACCTGGATGAACGACAGGTTCAGGCACTGGATGGCGGCGTTGGCACCGGTGGCCTGGACCTGGCGCTGGCTCTGGTGGTAGGCGATGGAGAGGGCCTCGTCCTCCTGATCGATCAGCGTAAACACGACCTGCCCTGGCCATCCCTTCTGCCGCTTGATGAAGTCGGATACCTCCCGGGCCGGGCCGCATCCGAGGCTGGCCACCCGGAAGACAGGGTCTGTCTCCCCCAGCGCAACGTAGCGCCGGTGCTCCCTCTCAATTAGCTCGATCACGAAGTCCTTCCGGGTGCGCACCCCGGCGGAGAGGGGGTGTTCGACAGCGAACTTGTGGAAGACCCGCGCGAACACCGAGTCGCCCTCGAGGGCGTTGTTGTAGTAGTAGAGCATCACCTGGTAGTCGCCCGAGTAGCCGAGAGGCTTCGTGTAGGCCCGGTGGACGAGCGGGCAGTCCAGCACGACAGGAGTCACGAGGGTCTCGGTGTACTCCTTGGCAGCGACGAGAACCTCGCGATCGTTCAGGCACTCGAGAGCGGCCCGGGAAGCAACGCGCTCGATCTCTCTCCAGGGCTCCCGGAGGGCGTCAAGGGCGCGCTGCTCCAGCGCCGCGATGGCGTCGGTGCCGCCGCCGCCCGGGGCCTTGTATCGGGCCTCGTGGCGGTCAAGCGTCTGCCTGTAGAAGTGGAGGAAGTGCACGGCGCGCGACGTCGCCTCCTGGAATCCCTTGGGGATCCTTGCTCGCCAGTACTCGGGTCCGAACTTCAGCTGGTTCTCGAGGCGGCCCTCCTCGTCCTGGCGCAGGATCTCGGGCAGATCGAGGAAGCCGTTCGTGAGCCCGAACCCGATCCGGCTGCCTTTCTTGGGACCCGGCTCCACGCGGGCGACCCGGGCCCGCCCCTTGTAGACCTCCTTGTTGTAGAGAAGCAACGTGAGATCGAACTCGGTGCCTATCGGCCACAAGTGGTTCCCGTCGCGTGAGATGAGCGAGACGCCGTTCATCGAGAGGTCGAAGAGCGGAAACTCCTTGCCATCAACCAGTAGCTGCGGCTGAGCGTCGCGCGAGAGGAGGTCCCGCACTCGGCGTCTCTCCGGCCGGAAGAAGATCGCCCGGCCGAGGGCTCCCATCAGTTCCTCGTAGGACTTCGGCATTAGCTCCTCACATCCGGCCGGGAGCGACGGGGCGCGAAGCCAACGCCGCAGGGCCCGGCGTGCAGCGTCTCATGACCCCTCAGCTCCCAGCGCCACCAGTTCGGGTCTCGGGGCCGTTACCGCTCATCCGCCCCGGACCGCGGGTAACTCGACCACGAACTCGGCCCCGCCGCCCTGCCGATCCTCCACCCACAGCGCGCCTTGATGCCTCTCCACTATTCTACGGGAAAGGTAGAGCCCAAGACCAACACCCGAGCCAGCCTCTCGCGTCGTGAAAAACGGGTCGAAAATCCGCTGGGCAACGCCGGCCGGAATCCCCGGGCCGTCGTCCCCGATTCGAATCGTCAACCGCTGGCCCTGCTCAGCCACGTGAAGCCAAAGATTCCTGGCTCCCGTGCGCAGGGCGTTGTCGAGTATGTTCAAAAAGACCTGGTTGAGGGGTCCGGGGGGTGCCGCCGCCATGGTGTCAGTGGCGTACTCCCGGTGCACAGTCACACCCGTCATCCGGTGCTCCAGCAGTCGGAGCGTTGCGTCGAGACCCTCGCGTACGTCGCAGGGTGTGAACCCGCCCGCCTCCGCGGGCCGGGCGTGGGTCTCGAGAGCGGTGGTGATCCCCTGTATGCGCTGCGCGGCGTCACTTATGACACCGATGAGTCTGTCCGTCATCTGGGTCTCGGCCTTTCCCGTGGCCAGGACCCGCGCGGCGTTGAGGATCGCGTTCACCGGATTTCGCACCTCGTGCAGGATCCCCGCTGCTAGCGTGCCGACGACGGCAAGCTTCTCGCGCTCGGCGAGCTGTAGACCGAGGGCGCGCAGCTTCAGCTGGGCGCGTACGCGCGCCACGAGGACGCGAGGATGAAAAGGCTTTGCCACAAAGTCGTCCGCGCCGTAGGCGAAGCCCTCGAGGGTCGCCTCCGAGCCCACGCGCGCGGTGAGGAGGAGCACCGGGATGTTCTTCAGCGCCGGCTCGGCCTTGATGTCGCGGCAGAGCTCGGTGCCGGTGCGGCCGGGCATCATGACGTCGGAGATCACAAGGTCCGGCATCTCCCTGCACACGAGCTCCCAGGCCTCGTCGCCGTTGGTCGCGGTCATGAGGTCGAACTCGGGCTCCAGAAGTCCACGGATGAATTCCCGCACGTCGCCGTGATCCTCGGCGAGGACGATGCGCGCCCGCCGTGACCCGCCGAAGAGCACCGGCTCGGCGGCAGCAGCCTGGCCCTGCTCCTGCCCCGAGACCACGGCCGCCGGGGCGGGTTTCGGTCCCAGCTCGGGGTCCTCGGTTCGGCGCCTGAAGTCTTCGCTTGGCGCGAACTCCCTGCGCCTCTCCACCACCTCGGGGCGGATGTGGTCCGTCCCGAACGGGATGAAGAACGAGAACGCGCTCCCCTCGCTCACCCGGCTCTCCACGCTCATCGAGCCCCCGTGGAGCTCTACAAGCTCCTTGGCGAGCGCGAGGCCGATGCCGACGCCGCCTTCCCGCCTCTGCTCGGCCGGTATTCCCTGGAAGAACCTCTCGAACACGTGGGGGAGCGCGTCCGGCGGGATGCCGCGTCCGCTGTCGCTGACCTGCACCCTGACCCCTGTGGGGAGGTCCTCGACGCGCAGGTCGATGCGCCCCTTCGGCAGCGTGAACTTGAGGGCGTTGCCGACGAGGTTCGTGAGGACGATCTCGAGACGGTGCGCGTCCCCGGAGATCTTCCTGCTGGAAGGCTGCGCCGTGAAGGTAAACTCGATGCCCTTCGCCATGGCTGCAGGCGTGCTGTTCTCGTGCACAGTCGCGGCAATGGTGCGGAGGTCGACCTCGGCCAGGTTCAGCCTCAGTCCGCCGGCGTCCAGCCGCGAGAGGTCGAGCAGATCGTCGATTAGACGGAGGAGCCGATGGGCGTTCCTGCGGACCACCCGCAGGTACTGCAGGTGATTGCGGTCGGTGGTGGTCTGGGCGATCTCCTCGATCGGCGCCAGGATCAGCGTGAGAGGGGTTCGCAGCTCGTGGGAGACATTCGCGAAGAACTTGTCCTTGAGGCGGTCGAGCTCCTTCAGCCTTTCCAGCGCGTCCTGCAGCTCGGTGGTGGCGTGCGCCAGTCGCAGGCGGGCGGTTGCCTCCCGCCGCGCGACGGAGTACAGCTCCGAGCGGGTCGAGTAGTCCCGCCGTGCCAGGTCGTACTTGAAAGAGGCGGTCGCAATGGAGAGGCCAGCGGCCGTCAGTACGAAAAAGATGCTGCCGAGAAGGTCACGAGAGGAAATGGTGGAAGGCCAGACGAGGAACGCGAACAGGCCGCTGGCCAGGTTTGCGCCGATGATCGAGACGGCCCATCTCGGAGGCCAGAACGGCAGCAACCCCGCACCGAATATGATGATTGAGAACCCCATGAAGTAGAGCGGGTAGCTTCCCGCCGCGAGCGGGAGCATCGGTGCGATGAAGCCGTTAAAGACGAGCCCGACGGCCCAGAAGGCCTCCCAGGTGTAGCGTCGCAGCCGCGGCCGGTACACGATGAACACGATGAGGGCGTTGGCGGCGGTTCCGATCAGCCGGAGCGTGAGGAAGTACCGCCAGTGGCCCGGAACCAGAAAGTAGTCGAAGACACCCCAGGCCAGATAGGCGACGTTGAACACCGCAACAGTCCAGAAGAGCAGGGGGAGGTTGGTGCGGCGAAGCTCCTCGTGGAACGATTTCACGTTGATCTTCACGCGGCCGCGGGGCAGGACGGAGGTCGCGAGCTCCGCCTCGACGTCGGGCTCGGCGAGGTCCACACCCGACAGCAAGGGCTGCGGAGCCAGCACCTCCTCGACCACGGCGGCTGCATCGCCGCGAACCGGCTCTTCGCCGCTCACCACCGCACCCGATTCCCGGGAAGACATGAGGTGCCCCCGTCGTGTTGTTCCGCAAAGCCAGTCTAGCACCGTGTCTGCGTGGCCACACCGCCGCTAAACGCTTGCACGGGGTGTCGCTCTCGCCGGCCGGGCGAGCTCAGCGCGGCTGGAAGTCACCCTGGGACGGGGTGAGCGTCAGGACGTGCGCCTTCGGGCCTGGAAGAAAGGGCGTCGGGTCGCCGCGCACCCAGGCCTCGTGCCCCGCGCGGTAGAAAGGCGAGAGCGGATTCCCGCTCTGTCCGCACGGCATGTGGAAGATGCCGCGGTCCTCGTGGCCGGGCGAAACGATCATGCGCTCGGAAGCGCCGAAGTCGGGGGTCTGGAACCGAGGCATGTTCGCGTCGCCCGGGAGCTGGTCGCGCGACATGTCCAGCAGCCGGCCCACGAGCGGGATCGCGCCGAAGAGCGGGTGGCGAATCGAAGCCGTGTTGCGCTCGCCCCAGGTGCGAGCGCCGAGGTCCGCCCCTTGCTTGCGGAAGTTGTCCAGCGTGGCGTCCGCAGCGGCGAGGAGCTGCTCGTCCCAGCTCTTGAAAGCCGGGTCGAGCAGGTGGAGCGGCCGCTCGGTGACGATTCGCCAGACCGCCCCCTCGAGCTGCGTCAGCCTGCCGTAGCGAAACCGGTCGTCGGCCCTTCGGCACGGCCCGGTGAGCGGCTCCATCGTCCGCTCGATGACGAAGCCCCTAAACGCGCGGACCATGCGGTAGCCGACAGAATCCACCGAAGCACGTCCACCCCACGCCTCCACGAACCTCCTGAGCTCGCCCCGACGAGGGTCCGCTGCCACGGCGTCTCGCGTGAGGGTCGCCAGCAGCAGGTCGCGCCAGCGCTCCAGGAAGAGCGCGCGGTCATCGAGCTGGATCACCAGCATGTCGCGCTCGCTCACGCCGACCCGCACCTGGAGGTCGTCCCGAATCTGGCGGGCCCGCGCGCCCAGCTCGTACCCGCCGTCGCCAAGCCTCGCGAGGGCCTCGCCATCCACGGTGCGCGCGTTTGCGGTCCAGAGAACCCCCGACGGTGGGTCCACCAGACGGGGGACCGCGCCGGAGGCGAGCCAGCCATCCCACCTGCGGGAGCCGTCCCGCCAGGAGCCCGGGAGGCGCCCGTCGAACCCCACGCGCCTTGGGATGATGCCCGCCACGGTCCAGCCGATCCGGCCATCGGAGGAGGCGCAGACGAAGTTCTGCGGCGGGATGCCGCTGGAGTTCGCGGTGTCGAGGGCCTCCTCCAGCGTGCGCGCGCCTTCGAGGCGGAACAGGTTGAAGTTGACGGCGGCAGGCTCGTGAGCCGTCCAGCGCAGGGCGCGCGGACGCCCGAGGTGGTCCTTGTCGACGAGCGGGCCCCAGATGGTCGAGACGACCTCCAGCGACTCGCTTCCGCCACCCTGCAACTTGATCGTCTCCTGCGAGCGCTCGAACCGGTGCCGACCGTCGGGCGCGAAGTAGAGGTCCGGGTCGCCGGGGTCCACCTCCACGACCACCAGATCGGTCCAGTCGCCGTAGCTGTTCGTGAACCCCCACGCGACCCTCGAGTTGCTGCCGGCGATCACCGCCGGCGTGCCGGGCAGAGTGACACCGGTGATGACGACCTGGCGCCCGGGCTGCTTGGCGTCGGGCCAGACCAGGGAGGCCCGGTACCACGTGTTGGGCACCGCGAGGCCCAGGTGCATGTCGTTGGCCAGGATTGCGCCGCCGTTCGCGGTGCGCTTTCCGGCCACCGCCCAGTTGTTGCTGCCGACGGCGCTACCCTCGGGGGCAATGCCAGGCGTCTCAGGGGGGAGTGCAGCCGCCCGACCGGAGCGCCGGAGGTCGAGGACCTCGGGCCCTGGGACCGGCGGGGTGACGATGGGGCCGCCGACGAGCGGCGCGTCCCACTCGGTCCCCCACGGGGCGAGAAAATCGAAAATCGGCCGGGGCAGGAGGTCGTGTACCAGCCCGAGGGCGGATTCGTAGCGCCCGTTGGAGTCGTTGAGCTCGACGAACATCGAGAGCAGCACGAGCACCGTGTCCTCGGCCTGCCAGGGGGAAGGGGTGACCCTCAGCACGACGTACTCGAAAGGCTTGTCGTGAAGGGCGGCAAGGCCGGCGTTGACGCCCTCGGCGTAGGCCTGGAGGAGCTCACGGTCGGCCGCCACGGTGTTGGCGAGGACCGTCCGGGCAACGCTTCCGAAGCGGTGGACGCGGATCCTGCGGTCCCATCCGAGCGCCGCCTTCCCGACCAACTCGGACAGCTCACCCGCGGTGCTCCTGCGCATCAGGTCCATCTGGAAGAAGCGGTCCTGGCCGTGGAGGAAGCCAGTTGCACGGGCGACGTCCAGCCGGGAGACGCCTCGGATCGTCGGGACGCCGAGGGCGTCCCGTTCCACGGTGACCGGGGCCCGCAGGCCAGCGAGCGGCACCTCCCCGTCGAGGAGAGGTAGGCTCGCCTGCACTCTGGCGTGGAACCACGCCCCCACACCGATGCCCGCTATCACGAGAACGGCGAGCACCAGGATCGCGGTCCGTCCAAGGCGGATGCTTGCGGAGCGGGTCCGCCGGGAGGGGCCGATCGGCTCCGGGAGGCTCGGCGTTCCGGCGACCGCGCCGCTCGAGCTCAGCACGTGTTCACCCCCTGTTGTCTCATGGGCATGAAGGGTACCACCTGGGCGCGGGACGGCGCCGCGGCTCGATTGCTAGACTTGGCGCGTGAAACCCTCGCACTTGGGTCCGCTCGTGGCCAGGATCGAGGCCGAGCTGAGGCTCCGGGGCGAGTCCGGGCGCGCCGAGGGAGCCAAGCGCTACCTCAAGAGCGAGCTGGTGTTCCTCGGCGCCGACACGAGAACGGTCCGAGAGACGGTGAGCAGCGCCCTGGAGGGTGCCCCTTCGCTGGACCGCGGTGGTCTGCTGGCGCTGGTGAACGCCCTCTGGCCGCGGGGCATCTTCGAGCTGCGGGCGGTGGCCGTCGAGGCGCTGAGGGCGCGCTGTGCTCTCCTGAACGCCAAAGACATCAAGCTGATCGAGCGTCTGCTCCGCGACTCGCACACCTGGGCGTTCGTGGACTTCCTCGCCATCCAGATCGCCGGCCCCCTCGTGGTGCGCTTCCCGGAGCTCGGCACGGTGTTCGACCGCTGGGCCGCGGATCCCGACTTCTGGGTGCGCCGCGCGGCGATGCTGGCCCTCCTCCTGCCCCTGCGCCGCGGCGCGGGCGACTTTGGGCGTTTCTCGCGGTACGCGGACGGCATGCTCGAGGAGAAGGAGTTCTTCGTTCGGAAGGCGATCGGCTGGGTCCTGCGGGAGGTCGCGAAGAAGCGGCCCGAGCTCGTGGATGCCTGGTTGGCGCCGCGCATCCAGCGCGCTTCCGGCGTTACCGTGCGCGAGGCGGTGCGGTACCTGCCGCCGGCGCGACGCGAGGCGCTGTTGACGGCCTACCGCGAACGCCGCCCGGCAACACCGAGCGCCGCCAAGGCAAAAGGGTCAAGACTTCGCCAATCGGACCGAAAGGGGTGGCAAGCATGAGAAGGAGGGACCGACGGGTTCAGGGAGAGGGGATGAGCCGGCGCAACCTGCTCCAGGCCGGACTCGCTGGAGGCATCGCGATGGCGGCCGGTTCGGCGCTCGGGGTGGGGGCCGGGGCCGAAGAGCCGGCACGTGCGACGGTGCCGGCGTTCGAGTTCGAGGAGGCGACCGTCGCCGACCTCCAGGTGGCGATGCGGTCGGGAAAGCAAACGGCGCGCTCGCTGGCCGAGGCGTACCTCGCGCGCATCGAAGCGGTCGACCAGCGCGGGCCTGCGCTCACCTCCGTGATCGAGGTCAACCCCGACGCCCTGGCGATCGCGGAGGCGCTCGACGCGGAACGAAAGGCCGGAGGCGAGCGCGGCCCTCTTCACGGCGTCCCCGTGCTGATCAAGGACAATATCGCCACGAAGGACGGGATGATGACGACCGCGGGCTCGCTCGCGCTGGTCGGCGCGAAGACACCGCGCGACTCTTTTGTGGCGGAGCAACTGCGCAGAGCGGGGGCGGTGATCCTCGGCAAGACCAACCTCTCCGAGTGGGCCAACTTTCGGTCCTCGAAATCCACGAGCGGTTGGAGCGGCAGGGGCGGTCAGTGCAAGAACCCGTACGCGCTCGACCGCAACCCGTGCGGGTCCTCCTCGGGCACGGGCGCGGCGATCGCGGCCAACCTCGCGGCCGTCGGCGTCGGGACCGAGACCGACGGGTCGATCGTCTGCCCCGCGCACGCCTGCTCCCTGGTCGGAATTAAGCCGACACTGGGCCTCGTCAGCCGCTCGGGCATCGTGCCGATCGCGCACAGCCAGGACACCGCGGGCCCGATGGCGCGCACGGTGGCCGATGCCGCGGCCCTGCTGGGCGCGCTGGCGGGAGTGGATCCGCGGGACGCCGCGACCAAGGCCGGCGGGGGCAAGGCCGGCGACTACGAGCGCTTCCTCGACCCAAAGGGTCTCGCGGGCGCGCGCATCGGGGTCGCGCGCGAGAAGCTCTTCGGCTACAGCGCCGATGCGGACGCACTCGTGGACGCGGCGATCAAGGAGATGGCGCGGCTGGGCGCGGTCATCGTGGACCCGGCGGACATCCCTCACCTGGGAGAGTACGACGACGCCGAGTTCGAGGTGCTGCTCTACGAGTTCAAGGCGGACCTGAACGCGTACCTCTCCGAGTGGGCGGCCGGCGCGCCGGTGCGCACGATCGCGGACATCGTCGCCTTCAACGAGACCAGCCGCGAGCGTGAGATGCCCTTCTTCGGACAGGACACCATGGAGAAGGCGCAGAAGAAGGGCCCGCTGACCGAGAAGGCGTATGTCAAGGCTTTGGAGAAGTGCCGCAAGCTGTCGCGCGAGAAGGGGCTGGACGCGGTCATGGAGAAGCGCCGGCTCGACGCCATCATCGCTCCGACCGGAAGCCCACCCTGGCTGACCGACCTGGTCAACGGGGACCACTTCCTCGGGGCCAGCTCGACCCCGGCCGCGGTGTCGGGCTACCCGAGCATCACCGTGCCGGCCGGGTACGCCTTCGGTCTCCCGGTGGGGATCACCTTCATCGGGCGGGCGTGGGGGGAGGGGAGCCTGATCCGGCTCGCGTACGCCTTCGAGCAGGCGACCAAGGTGCGCAGGCCGCCCGGGTTCCTGCCGACAGCCGACCTGTCGCGCCGGTGACACCGGCTGGGGCGCACAGCGGTCGGCTGCGAGCCTGCATGGGCGCGCACCGGGCAGCCGAGCCGGCCCCGTCCGCAGGACCGGTTCGATAGGGGCTTACGAGCCCTTCAGCATGGCGAGTGCCTTTCCTCTGACAAAGGCGTAGTTCAGGGCAAAGGCGTTGTAGTTGGCCGCGCGGTCCAGCGTCCTCCTCGCAGTCTCCTGGTTCCCGGCGCCGGCGAACGCCCTCGAGAGGTTGAACAGAACCCGCGGATCGAGGTCGTTCGCCTGCTGTAGCTCACGAACTGCCGTCGGGAGGTCGCCTTTCTCGAGGGCGATCAACCCGAGCAGCTCGTGAGACTGGCGGACCTCGAACGGGATCTTGCGCGCCTCCACCTGCGCTCGGTACTGCTCGGCCTTGGCAGCGGCGCCGGCGAAATCCTTTCGCTTGAGGGCGATCCGGGCCTTGTCGAAGAGGTCGTTTCGGCGCGCCGCCTCCTTGACGTCGGCGGTGACAATTGCGCTCTGTGCCATCTCGACCGCCTCGGTGAACTTCGCTTCGGCCTCGTCGGTGCGGCCCGCTTCGAGCAGGATCTCGGCAATCAGCCCGAGGTCCCCGGCCATGGCGAACCTGTCCTCCCCTTTACGTGCGATGTCGTACTGGCGCCCAACCTCCTCGAGTGCCTTCGCGGTGTTCCCCTCGTGGAGGTAGGAGATCGCGGCCCACACGTGCGCGGTCCGCTTCTCGCCGTCGTTGCGGGCGATGAAACCGAGCTTCGTGAAGCTGTTGCGCGCCTGAATGGGCTCGCCGAGGAAGATATAGTCGTTGCCTATGCCTATGTACGAGTTGGCGAAGTTGGGGTTGAGGGAGAGCGCCTTCTCGTACTGGACGATCGACTCCCGGAACCTTCCCATCTTCATGAGGAGCTCGGCGTACGAGTCGTACGGGTTGGGCTCGTCGGGGATAAGCTCGATGTACGTGGTAAAGGCCTTCTCGGCCCCGGCGTAGTCCTCCATGAAGCGGAGGGCGTAGCCGAGTTGGTTGTAGGGCTGCGAGAACTTGGGGTTGATCTCCGTGGCCCGGCGGAACAGGGCGGCCGCCTGGGGCCACTCCTGGCGGCCCTGGTAGAAGAGGCCAAGCAGGTTGTGGGCCCGCTCGTCGTCCGGGTACGCTTGAACGAGCGCGGTGAGGTTCTGCAGTTGTTCCTCCGGCCGGCCATTCACCCCCGCCTCGAGCGCCCGGATCATGTACCGCTCACCCTCGCTCACCTGCCCCGCACACACCGTGGCGCGTCGCAGTGCGTCGAAGAAATCGGTGGCCGTGGGGGCGGTGTTCGCGAGGCCGACGTAGGCGCGGGCGAAGCTCGGATCCAGGTTCGCTGCCGCGGCGAAGTGCGCGCGGGCGTCCGTTGCCCGGAGCTTCTCCTGCAAGTCACGCCCCTTGAGGTACTCCTTGAGCGCCTTCTTGGACGCGGTCGTGATAGGCACCTTCTTCTGGGCGTCCGTCGTCCCGCTGTTCGAGCATCCAAGAAGCGCCGAACCGGCGACACCGAGGGCCAGGATCACAACAGTCGCGCGTGGGATGTGCATCGCATGGCTCCCTTCCGGGCCTGCCCGGACGGGCAGGCTCGCATCACACCGACAGCCGTCCCCTCTGGATACGCCCAAGGGCGCCCGAGGTTTTGCGGGGAGGCCCCGCCCGAGTGCCTCGGCGAGGGAGCTCGGCTGCCGCGGGCTACGGGCCAGCTCACCGGAGCGCGGTGGGATCCCTCGTCCCGCTTAGAGGCGGGACTCGGGATGACCCCGGCCCGCTCTGGCGGGCCTGTGGGACGCGATGGGATCCTTCGTCCCGCTTAGAGGCGGGACTCAGGATGACCCCGCCTGTGGCGGGGTCATTTCGCGAGGACCATCCGGTAGCGGGCCTGGTTCCGGCGGGTTCTGTCGAGGGCCTGGTTGGCCTCCCGCATGGGCGCCAGCTCGATCATGGCGGCGATGCCCCTCTCGGCCGCCAGGGCCAGCATCTCCCTGATCCCCGCCGGGCTCCCGATGGCGCTCCCGGCAACCGAGCGGCTGCCGGTGATGAGCGGCATCGACGGAACCACGAGCGGCGCGGGCGCAGCGCCGAGCTGGCAGAACACCCCTTTTGGACGCAGCGCGGCCAGATAGGCCTCCATGCCGGGGGCGGCGTGCGCCGTGTTCAGGATGAGGTCGAAGGAGCCCTTTTCAGGGCCGCCGGTGAAGAAGTGGTCGGCCCCGAACCGGCGTGCATCCGCCTCCTTGCCGGCTACGCGGGAGAACGCCGTCACCTCGCACCCGAGGGCCTTGGCGAACTGGAGGGCCAAATGGCCCAGACCGCCGATGCCGATCACGCCCACCCTTGAACCCTTTGCCGCGTACGTCCGCAGCGGCGTGTACACGGTGATGCCGGCACAGAGCAGGGGCGCTGCGATCTCACTCGGCAGCTCGTCCGGGATCCTGAACGCAAAGCGCTCGTTGACGCGGATCCGATCCGCGAAGCCGCCGAAGTTCCCCTGGCAGGTCGCCTCGTGCCTGGCGCACAGGACCTCCTCGCCGGCGCGGCAGTACTCGCATTCCCCGCAGCTGTTGCGTTGCCAGCCCACGCCGACCCGCTCGCCCGGCGCGAACGCCCCGCCGGTCACGACGGTGCCGACGATCTCGTGGCCGGGGACCAGCGGGAACCAGTCGCCCCACTCGCCGTCCACGAGGTGGACGTCGCTGTGGCAGATCCCGCAGTGGCTGATCGCGATCTCGACCTCATCGTTGGCCAGGGGCTTCGGCTCGTACCTGAAGGGCTCGATCCGCGCCTTCGCCTTCTTCGCCGCGTATGCGTTGAACGTCATCGAGCACCCCCGGGTGCGGTCGGTCCTCTCAGAATAGCGGCGATCTTGCTGCCGACAAGTCCCGGGGAGCCGATGGCGTCGGACGCGACTGACGGGCCCCGCCTGATCCGGGACGGCTTCATCCCAGCGGAGAGGCTCGGGCACCCGGACGGCCAGTCCGCCGCCTCGATCCGCGACTGGGATAGACTGCAAAGACGGGAAGTGCTGGCAGCAAGGAGCGGCGAGCACGGTGCGGCCCTGGTGAGGTGGTGTATGCGAACCACACGAATCCTGAGTTGGGCGGCGGTGCTGGTCGTGGGGCTGGGTGGCGTCGCGGCTCCGGTGCAGGGGCAAAGAGAGATCCGGCCCGTCCTGGGAAGCGCATCGTATTTCCCGCTCGGTGTCGGCAACCGGTGGGCGTACGCGAAGGCCGGCCGTGGGGGAACATCCGCGTGGAAGGTCGAGGTCGTAGAAGCCGGCATGCCTGCGGGGCCTTGGCCGTTCTTCCGAATGGAGGGCTATTTTCAGGGACCGCCGCGCGTTGTCCGCGCCGACCGTGGTGGAGCCGTGAGGGAGCTTGGGCCCGGTGGAGATCGCGAGTACCTGTGGTACATGCTTGGCGCGCCCGTGGGCACGACCTGGCAGCTGCAGCTCGCCCCGTCTCCAACGGCCGGCCCGCTCGGCGACTGCGTGGACGGCTCCAGGCTCGTTGTGGCGAGCCGAAACGAGGTCGTCAAGGTGCCTGCGGGAGAGTTCACGCGGGTGGTTCGTATCGACTTCCGTTCGCACTGCGTCGATGCGGGCATCACGTCGGAGTGGTTCGCGCCTGGTGTCGGCCTCGTGCGCCGGGAGGAGACCTCGATCGCAGGACCGGTGGTCAGCGAGCTGGTGCAGGCGGAGCTGGGCGGGGTGGCGCTGCCGCGCGCCGTTTACTCTACGACGCTCTCGCTCGATAGCCCGCGCTATGTGAACAACCTCCTGCCGCCGGTCGGGGCGGGCGCGGCGCCGACCGTGCGCGGAACCTTTGCGGTGCGCAACTTCACGGACGTGCCGGTCGAGCTGACCTTTAGCGGCTGCCAGAGCGCATCGGTTGTGGTGGAGAACGAAGCGGGCGAGGTCGTTGTCAAGGCGCACGCCGACGACGGCGGGTGCTGCACCTGTACGAACCTTGTGACCGTCACGTTGTTGCACGAGGGGCTCGTGATGCCTCTTTCCATCACGCTTTCGACGGAAAACGGCGCACCGCTGCCCACTGGCCGCTACAGCATCACCGTCACCCTCGACACCGTCGGCGCCGCCGATTTGCGCCCGTCCGCGCGGCTGCCGTTCGAGATCGTCGCAATCTACTGAGAGGAGCGGTGAGAGCGCAGGTCGACCCCGACATCACCATCGAGGACCTGGTCCGGCAGAATCCCGACGCCTCGGGCATCCTGCGCCGCTTCGGGATTGTGTGCATTCAGTGTGGCGAGCCGGTGTGGGGCACGCTGCGCCAGGCCGCGGCGGAGAGGGGCATTCACGACCTCTCGGAGGTTCTCGCCGCTCTCCAGAAAGCGCGCTGACTGCCGCCCCCGGCGCTCCTGTCCAAGTTGCAACATCGTCTCAGTACCTGAGACAGACAAGATCCGACCGGTCGCGTAGAATGAACGGTCTGCTCCTCCGCGCCTCCGGCAGCCCCCGGGTCGGCCGTCGCGGAAAAAACCCAGACGAGGAGGTCGCACCCATGCGTAAGTGGCTAGCCCTGATTGTCCTGGCACTCGCCGCGCTCCCGGTGTTCGCTCAGCCGGCCGCGGCGCCGGCCGCAGCCGGCAACCCGTTCTTCGAGGAGTGGACCACGCCTTTCGGCGTCCCTCCGTTCGGACAGATCAAGGAGGCCCACTACCTGCCCGCCTTCAAGGAGGGGATCGCTCGCGAGCGCAAAGAAGTGGATGCGATCGTCGGGAGCTCTGAGGCTCCCGCGTTCGCCAACACCCTCGAGACGCTCGATCAGGCTGGGGAGTTTCTGAATCGGGTGCGGATCGTCTTCTACGGGCAGCTCTCCGCGGAGACCAACGACACGCTGCAGGGAATCGCCAAGGAGGTCGCGCCGATGCTTTCGGCGCTGAACGACGACATCAACCTCAACGAGACGCTGTTCGCGCGCGTCAAGGCGGTGTGGGAGAAGCGCGACGCGCTCGGCCTCGAGCCCGAGCAGAGGCGGCTCGTCGAGGAGACGTACAAGGACTTCGTGCGCGGCGGCGCCAACCTCGACGCGAAGGGCAAGGAGAGGCTGCGCGCCATTAACAAGGAGCTTTCGCTGATCGGCCTCAAGTTCGGCGACAACGTCCTCCAGGAGACCAACGCGTTCCGCCTCGTGATCGAAAAGAGGGAAGACCTGGCCGGTCTTCCCCCCGGCGTGGTGAGCGCGGCGGCCGATGCGGCCAAGGGCGCCAAGCTCGAGGGGAAGTGGGTTTTTGGCCTGCAGGCCCCGAGCATCTGGCCGTTCCTGCAGTACGCCGACAACCGCGAGCTGCGGCGCCAGATCCTCACGGCCTACATCATGCGCGGCGATCACGGCGATGCCAGCGACAACAAGGCGATCCTCTCCAAGATCGCGGCGCTGCGGGCCGAGAAGGCGCAGCTGTTGGGCTACAAGACCTGGGCTGACTTCGTCCTTGACGAGAACATGGCCAAGGTCCCGGCGAAGGTGTATGGCCTGCTGGACCAGCTCTGGACACCGGCGCTCGGGGTTGCCCACAAAGAGGCGGTCGACATCCAGGCCGCGATCAAGGCCGGCGGGCAGGAGTTCAAGCTCGAGCCCTGGGACTGGCGCTACTACTCCGAGAAGGTGAAGAAGGCGCGCTACGACCTCGACGAGGAGGCGCTGCGGCCGTACTTCAAGCTCGCCAACGTGCTGGACGGCGCGTTCTACGTCGCCAACCGGCTGTACGGGATCACCTTCACCGAGCGGTTCGACATCCCGAAGTACCACCCGGACGTGCGCACGTTCGAGGTGAAGGACGCGGATGGCTCGCACCTCGGCGTCTTCTTGTGCGACTACTTTCCGCGGCCGGGGAAGCGTGGCGGCGCGTGGAGCGGAGGCTACCGCAACCAGCGCTTCAAGGACGGCAAGGACATCCGGCCGATCGTGGTCAACGTCGGCAACTTCTCGCGCCCCACCGGCGACACCCCGGCGCTGCTCTCCCTCGAGGAGGTGGAAACGCTGTTCCACGAGCTCGGCCACGGCCTCAACGCGCTGTTCTCCCGCGTCCACTACCCGGGGGCCGCGCGGATCCCACGCGACTTCGTGGAGCTGCCCTCCCAGATCATGGAAAACTGGGTGCTCGAGCCCGAGGTCCTCAAGGTGTACGCGAAGCACTGGAAGACCGGCGAGACGATCCCGGCAGAGCTGATCGCCAAGGTGGACCGCGCTCGCAAGTTCAACCAGGGGTTCGCCACGGTCGAGTACCTGGCCGCCTCCTACCTGGACATGGACTGGCACACGCTCTCACAGCCCAGGGAGGAGAGCACAACTGAATTCGAGAACGCCTCCATGGCAAAGATCCACATGATGCCGGAGATCTTCGTGCGCTACCGAAGCCCGTACTTCTCTCACATCTTCGGCGGTGGTACCGGCTACTCTTCCGGCTACTACAGCTACATCTGGGCGGAGGTGCTCGACGCAGACGCGTTCCAGGCGTTCAAGGAGAAGGGGATCTTCGACCAGGCCACGGCCAAGTCGTTCCGGACCAATGTCCTCGAGCGTGGCAGGCTCGGGGACGCCATGGAGATGTACCGCCGCTTCCGGGGCCACGACCCGAGCGTCGAGCCGCTGCTGGTCAAGCGCGGCCTGAAGGAATCGCCGATCCCCAAGGCAGACTGAGAAGCCACGCTCGGACGTGCCCAGAGGCGGGGGCCGGCACGCCCCCGCCTCTCGTGCTGCGCGGGCTCTCGGTCAAGGTGTTGGAGCGATGCTGACGTCCCCGCTCCCGGTGTCCAGCGAGATGCTGACCCTGCCGTCGCCGCGCCGGTAGCCGATCACCGTGCGCTTCTTGACGATCGGTTGGGCATCCTTGAACCCGCACGTCAGGTCCCCGCTTCCCTGGTCGGCGACGAGCTCGAACGCGGCGTCGGCGGGCAGGCGGAGCGTGATGTCCCCGCTGCCGGTGTCTCCCTTGACCCGCTGGAGACGCGCGCCGGTCCCCTCGAACTCGATGTTCCCCGAGCCGCTGTCGCCGCTGAACTCCTCGGTGTCGGCCTGCGCGATGCGGATGTTGCCGGAACCGGTGTCCGCGCTGATCTTGACGGCCCTGGCGCGGCTCACGCGGATCGTGCCCGAGCCGCTGTCGAGCGTCAGGGCGTCGCCGTCGAACCCGTTCAGCTCGCAGTTGCCGCTGCCCGTGTCACAGGTGAACGAGCCCTTGAGCTGCTCCGCGCGCACGTCACCGGAGCCCGAATCCGCCTTGACCGTGCCGTCCAGGCTGCGGGCGGTGATGTCGCCGCTGGCGGTGTCGAGCAGGATCTTGCCGGAGACGCCCTCGGCAGCAAGCGAGCCGACGTAGTTCCTGAACGTGACCGAAACCGCCCGCCGGGGGACGCGGACCTCGACGTCGGCGTACACCATGACCCCGCTGTGGCCGCTCACGGTGACCCTGTGCCCGTCGTAGTCCAAGGTGGAGCGGCCGCCGGAGGGGTAGCTGATCGTGCCGTGGCGGTCGAGCGGGTACCGGACCCGGAGCGCCGGCTCGCCGTCCTTGCCCGTGACCTGGTCGAAGCGCATCGCGGCGGCCAACTCCTCGCTCTCCGCATGGACAGTCGCGACCGCCACCACCGCGTCGCCGTCACCCGCGACGACGGTCATCTTTCCAGCGAGGTTCTCGACCGAAAAGGGTGCGGCCGGGTCGCCGGAAAGGGTCACCCGCAAGGTTCGGGTCGCCTCCCCGAGCGCGATTCCGGCAGTGAGCAGCGCCGTCGAGGCAATCACAAGAGCTCGTCGAAGCATGGTCGTCCTCCCCATGTCCGTCTGGGTCATTCAACGAGTTCCTGGGAGAAAAGGTTCTCGGCCCAGCAAGTGGGGCCGGCCTTTCCCGGCTTGTCGCATGCCCGACGGCGTAACACCGCTGGTGTCCCCAGGCGTAGGGTCCTGCCCTGCGTGGCCAGACTCTGGGCTCGCGGCGAGCATCTGGCGCCAATTGCACGGGCGGCATACAATGGGAACCGCGAAAACGTAGCCGGTACGGAGTGTTGTGCGAGCCGCGGTTCGGGACGACGGTCAGGGAGGGCGCAAACCATGGCCGAGCAGAAAATCGGCCGAGTCACGCACTACTGGGCCAAGATCGGTGTGGCCGGGATCGAGATCACCGCCGGCGAAGTGCGGGTCGGTGACACGATCCGCTTCAAGGGCCACACCACCGACTTCACGCAGAGGCTGGACTCCATGCAGGTGGAGCATGATCCGGTCACGGTCGCGCGCGCGGGCGACTCGGTCGGCCTGAAGGTGACCGACCACGTCCGCGACCATGACGAGGTGTTCAAGGTCACCGAGGACTAGCCAGATTCTGTGGGAGTGACCCGGCGCGTTCGGCTCAGCTCGCGCGACTACGGTCCCGGTACTGGGCGGGGGTGAGGCCAACGGCCGCCTTGAACTGCCTCGTGAACGCGCTCTGGTCGCAGTAGCCGCAGGCGACGGCGACCTGGCCGATCGGGTCCTCGCCCTCGCGCAGCATTTGCCGCGCGGCGTCGACGCGGGTCTTGATGATGAGCTGCACGGGTGTGAGGCCGAACAGGAGGCGGATCCTCCGGGTGAACCGGTAGGGCGACAGACGCGCCATCGCTGCGAGAGCGTCGACACGCAACGGCCGCTCGTAGTGCTCCTGAATGTGGCGGACCGCCCCCGCCAGGTCCTGCAGCGAAGGGCTCCCGGAGGCGGGGGAGTGCACGTCGCGGGAGGTGCCGGCCAGGCCGATCACCCCGCCCTCGCGGCCGTGGACCGGGACCTTGGTGGTGACGCACCACCCTTCCTGATGGTTCGGGTAGAGGTGTAGCTCGAGCAGGTCGGAGATCTCCCGCCCGCCCCGGCACACCCCAAGGTCCTGCGCGAGGTAGCGCTCGCCGAGCGGGGCGGGGAAAAGGTCGCGGGTGGTCCGGCCTAGAAGGTCCGCCTTGCCGCCCAGGCCCAGGCGGTGGACCAGCGTCTCGTTGACCAGGACGTAGCGCCCGGCGGTGTCCTTGAGGAAGAAGACGACGTCGGGCAGGCGGTCGAACAGCTCCAGCGCGAAGCCGGCTGCCTCGGCCCTTGCCTCGAGCTCCGAGAGAGTGGTCATCGTCTCATCTCGGGCGTGTGTTGTGCGAAAAGCGCAACCCGCCCTCTGCAATGGTACAAGACGGCGCAACCCCTGGGACCTACCTTGGACACGGGAGGGGTGCACGAACCATGGCCGCAGCCGTGGCCGCCCGCGAGGCGGCCGGAACCGTGTTCAACGTCCAGCGCGCCTCGTTCCACGACGGGCCCGGCATCCGGACCACGGTTTTTCTCAAGGGCTGCCCGCTGCGCTGCCCCTGGTGCCACAACCCGGAGGGCGTCGCGGCGGCGCCGGAGGTGCTGGTGAGCGAGATGCGCTGCCTGCACTGCGGCTCCTGCTTCGAAGCGTGCCCACGCCCCGGGGGACCGCTGCCGGCCGGCTCCGCGCTCGGGTCAGCCGGGTGCCTTGCGTGCGGCTCGTGCGCCCAGGCCT